>SKFA01000267.1_pt1 | contig 40681 bp, 30 predicted proteins | sample 4820291 | NCBI WGS metagenome assembly SKFA01 (sample SAMN11008795, study PRJNA524170) | human gut metagenome | isolation source: fecal sample from pouch patient p30 | place: Israel: Tel-Aviv | reverse complement strand
AACAAATAAAATAAATCAATAAAAAACAAAAGGGAAGACATTCAGCCAAAACCGAATGCCTTCCCTTTTTCACACACTCTTTTCTCCCAGTTGCAACAAAACAGCGGCAGGTGACTGCTTGCTGCGTCCGTCTTGTTACAACTTATTTCACTCTCTTCTCAATCTCCCGATTCACTTTCTTCCTCATCTCCACCAGATAAGCAATACTTCTCGGATAAGACTCAAACTCTACCTTCTCTCCACCTTCCGGTTCGATACACTTCATAACCACATCTCTTCCTGCAAGTTCTTCCAGATAATTCATGGCACAAAGATCGCTCATTGCCTCATCCATCAGCATGATACGCAGAGATTCTTCCGGCTCTTTGTCAGCTCCCGGATATACCAAAAAAGGATCTCCTGACGGAAATGCCCCTGCTGCATCCGTACAGCGATATGGGTCGATCGGGAAGATGGAATGTTCTGCATTGTAGAAGTTGTAGCCCCAGTGCAGGAATCCATCCAGCTGGTATTTGTACATCTGCGTACCCAGGATTCTGGTACGGTAACCCGGCTGTACGATGAAACGGTTTGTTACATCCACGTACTGTCCGGTGCAATAATATCCCCACAGCTTTTCCGGACGTTTCTCCAGGAATGGCTGAATATGGTTGACTGCGCATACCGGCTGAGATACCAGACCTTTTTCATAGAATTCGTAATCGGACAGCGCATCCATCATCTGATAACCTTCCAGATCTTTTTTCTGAAGGTAAGCAAGCAGACCACGTCTCTGACCAACCATTTTCAGAAGACCTCTTCTGGAGTGATGATCTTTGTGGTGAACTTTCAGATGCTCAGTGAGCTCCTCGATTCTTGCGGTAAGAACAGCTACCTGTACTTCCGGTGATCCTGTATCTCCCTCAGTTCTTGCATACTCTTTGATGATTGCCTGTTTTTTTTCTTTCGAAATCATTTTAAATTCCTCCTGTTATTTTGATTGCACCGCTGACTAAGAAGTGGTCGGAGTGTCCTGCCTCTGAATCAGGGTCCGGGGATCTTTTTTGTCCCGCATACTTAATTAGTATAGCATACGCTTTTCGAATTGTAAATACTAAAATCAGATGTTTTCGCGATGAATTTTCACGTAGTTACAGTTCTCCGAACTGTAACTTTCGCAGCTCTCATTTTAAGTTTTGCTTCGCAAAAGGAGAGCTGCTCACACCTGAATCACTTTCTTACGCAGCGAAACAGCGAGTGTTTCACTGCTGAGCGAACTTTTTTTCTACATATTTTTTCCCTGCCGCAACATCATGATCGAGCTGGTTTTTCAGCGCGTCGATCGAAGCAAATTTCTGCTCCGGGCGCAGGAATTTTAACAGAGAAACCTCCGCCTGTTTTCCATAGAGATCCTCGCTGCAGTCAAAAAGATTCGTCTCCACGCCGGTAAATTTTTCCTGTACCGTCGGCTTAACACCGATGTTTGTGATACCGTAATAAATTTTTCCTTCGATTTTCACCTCGGAAACGTAGACGCCGAACGGCGGAAGCAGCTTTTCTGCCGGCGGGATCTGATTGATGGTCGGCACGCCGATCGTTCTGCCGAGTGCATGACCGTGGACAATCTCGCCGTGAACCGCGTAATCGTAGCCGAGCAGACCGCTCACGGCTTCCATATTGCCCTGTTCCAGCTCTTCCCGTGCCCAGGTGCTGCTGATCTCGCGGCCGTTTTCCTCTGCTTTTTCGATGATCTCGGTTTCAAAACCAAGGGACGGGCCCATTTCTTTCAGCATTTCGGCTGTGCCGCTTCTCTTGTAGCCAAAACCGAAATCCTTTCCCACAACAACTTTTTTCGCGTGCAGCTTATCCACCAGAATCTCTTTGATAAAGGCTTCCGGCGTCATGTGCATCACTTCATCCACAAACGGGCATTCCACAAGGCAGTCCATGCCAAGCTGTTCGAGGCGGGCTCTTCTCTCCTCATTCGTCAGCAGCTGATGCGGCTTGACATGCTGCACTTTCGACTGCGGCGGCACGTCAAACGTAAACACAACCGTTTCCAGTCCTTCCGTTCTGCCGATTGCAAGGACACGGCGGATCAGAAGCATATGCCCCCGGTGGAGGCCGTCAAATTTTCCCAGGGTTACAACGCTGTCCCCTCTGCTATCAAAATCCAGTGTTTTTGTTAGATATCTCATGTTCTCTCCAGAAATAACTTGACCGGTCTGGTTAAGTTTTGTGATGGTCTGTATTGATAAATACCGACAAACGTTCCGCCATCGAGATAAAGGCGGAACTCCTCGTCTTCTGCGAAGTCCCCGCCGGAAGCAGTTTCCCCGATTTCGCGGATCTGCGCCGGTTTCAGCGGATTTCCGTTTTCCGCAAGCTTTTTCGCATGATCGTCCGCTGTCGCAAAGCTGCGCAGCGCGGCAAACATTTCATCGACCGGCACGAGGATCTCCGAAAGGCGGCCCTCACCGACAATCGCTGCGATCTCGTCAAGCGTGTGCGCTCCGTTTCTGTCAAACTGGCCGACTCTCGTGCGGATCAGCTGCTCCATACATCCGTGGCAGCCCAGTTTTTCGCCGATATCGTGGCACAGGGTGCGGATATACGTTCCCTTCGAACACGTTACCTCCATGCGCACCAGCGGAAGCTTCACTTCCAGAATGCTGATCTCGTAAAAGTGCACCGTGCGGGCCTTCCGCTCGATCTCGATGCCTTCCCGCGCCAGCTCGTAGAGTTTCTTTCCATTAACCTTCAGCGCGGAATACATCGGCGGCACCTGCTGCTGCTCCCCGACAAACGAGGCGATGCAGTCCCGCACCTCTTCTTCCGTCACGGTCACCGGCGCTTCTGCTGTCACGGTTCCGCTCATGTCCTGCGTATCCGTTGCGATTCCAAGGTGAAGCAGCGCTTCATACGTCTTCGTTTCATCGGTCAGCATATCGCAGAGACGCGTTCCCTTTCCAAGGCAGACCGGAAGCACGCCCGTCGCATCCGGGTCTAGGGTTCCGGTGTGGCCGATTTTTTTCTGGTGCAGGATGCCGCGCAGCTTCGCAACCACGTCATGCGACGTAAATCCCGCCTCTTTCCATACGTTCAGAACTCCGTTTATCATGTTGTTTTGTCTCCCTCTTTTTCACAAGAAAACCGGGCGTGGATGTATTTTCTGCGCCCGGCTGTTTCCTGTTTATGCTTCTTCCTCTGTCGTCTCTTCTTCCTCTTCTGCAAGAAGCTGTTTTTCGATATACAGAGTCAGATTGTTGATTACATCATACGGAGAACCTGACATCGTGCAGCCAGCCGCACGGATATGGCCGCCGCCGCCGAATACGGCTGCGATTTTGCTCACATCAACCAGCTCGTCGGAGCGGAGGCTTACTTTGAAGACCTGCGGCTTCAGCTCATACAGGAAGATCGCTACGTGAACGCCTTCTGTATTTTTTAACTGGATGACAATGCCGTCCATATCTCCCGTTGTCAGGCCATAGAAGTCCATGACCTTCTTCCGCACGATACCGACAATACACTGCTTGTCGAGAAGCATGATGCTCTCTGTCAGCGTGCGTCCCATAATCTGGTTCTGTACGTATGTTTTCTTGAAGAATGCATCCTCGATGATTCTGGTAAACGGAACTCCCTTTTCCATCAGAGCGGCCGCAACCCGCATCGTGTGCGGAGAGGTGCTGCTGTACTGGAATACGCCGGAATCGGTCACAATACCAGTGTACAGCGCCTCGGCGCACGGCTCGGAGATCTTTTCTTCCTCCAGAAGTCCGAACAGCACCTCGCAGGCAGAGCTTGCATCCGGCTCTACGTGATTGATTTCGCAATATTCTGTATTCGTCACATGGTGATCGATGCAGATCGTCTTTCCCGCTTTTGCAAGAAGCGGTGCGGCAACGCCGATGCGGTCCTCGCTGGATACATCCAGAAGGACCACAAGGTCGTACGCTTTCTCTTCACAGCTTGTCTTTACCTCAGAAAAGCCCGGAAGATAGGAAAATTCCGGCCGTGGATCCTCAAGATAGACATCTGCCTGAATCTCCGGCCTATTGTCGCGAAGATACTGGTATAATCCCAGGCAGGAACCGATGCAGTCACCGTCCGGACGAACGTGTCCGGCGATGGCCATGCAGGAGACTCCGTTTAGAATTTCATCAATTTTCTTCATTTTCCTCATCCTTTTTGTCTTCTTTGTGTGTTACTTCATCAATCAGTTTCGACATCGTAACGCCATATTCAATCGACTCATCCAGGACAAAGGTCAGCTCCGGTGTATTGCGGAGGTTAATGGTCTTGGCCAGCATACGGCGGATGAAGCCCTCCGCGCTCTTTAAGCCGCGGATGGTTTCTTTCTTCGCCTCATCATCGCCAAACACACTGATATATACTTTACACGTCTTCAGATCCGGCGCTACCTCTGCCGCTGTGACAGAGGTCATCATTCCGATGCGCGGATCCTTGATCTCGTTCCGGATGATGTTGGAAAGCTCTTTCTGTACTTCCCCGTTGATCCTGGTGTTTTTAATACTGTTTTTTCTCAACTTAATTCCTCATTTCTATCTCGGCACTTCTACCATGATATAAGCCTCGACCTGATCGAACTCCTGAAGATCGTTGAATCCTTCAAATACAAGACCGCACTCATAGCCGGAGCGCACTTCTTTGACATCGTCTTTGAAACGTTTGAGGGATGCCAGATTTCCTTCGAAGATCTGGTTTCCTTCGCGGCTGATTCGAACTTTGCAGCCTCTCTGGAACGTTCCGTCCAGTACATAGCTTCCGGCGATCGTTCCGACACCGGATGCCTTGAAGAGCTGACGTACCTCGGCATGGCCGATAACTTTCTCTTCGTAAACCGGCTCAAGCATACCCTTCATGGCTGCCTCAACATCCTCAATTGCCTGGTAGATGACACGGTACAGACGGATGTCTACGCCGTTCTGCTCTGCCATGGATTTTGCGTTCGCATCCGGGCGTACGTTAAATCCGATAATGATGGCGGAAGATGCGGTTGCCAGCATAACGTCGGACTCGTTGATCGCACCGACACCGCCGTGGATGACGCGTACGGCAACTTCATCGTTGGAGAGTTTGACAAGACTCTGTTTTACTGCCTCGACAGATCCCTGTACATCGGCTTTGACAACAAGTGCCAGTTCTTTTAAGTTACCCTCCTGAATCTGGTTGAACAGATCATCCAGGGACATCTTCGCTTTTGTCTCCTCAAGCAGGTTCTTCTTGTTCTCTGCCACGAAGGTTGCTGCGAAGTTCTTTGCTTCTTTATCGTTATCGGTCTGAACGAGGATCTCTCCTGCGTTCGGAACATCGGAAAGTCCGAGAATCTCAACCGGAGTAGACGGGCCTGCCTCTTTGACGCGGCGTCCCTTATCATCCATCATCGCACGGACTTTACCGGAGCATGCGCCTGCTGCGATGTAATCGCCGACATGCAGGGTACCTTTCTGTACCAGAATGGTAGCAACCGGTCCTTTTCCTTTATCCAGCTCAGCCTCGATGACAAGACCTCTTGCTTTCCGGTTCGGGTTTGCTTTCAGCTCGAGCACTTCGGAAGTCAGAAGGATCATCTCAAGCAGATCGTCGATACCTTCGTTGTTCTTTGCAGATACCGGAACAAATACGGTGCTTCCGCCCCAGTCCTCCGGAATCAGTTCGTACTCGGAGAGCTCCTGTTTTACACGCTCTACGTTTGCGCCTGGTTTATCGATCTTATTGATCGCAACGATGATCTCAACGCCGGCTGCTTTTGCATGGTTGATTGCCTCAACGGTCTGCGGCATCACACCGTCGTCTGCTGCGACAACGAGAATGGCGATATCCGTTGCATTGGCTCCACGCATACGCATAGCGGTGAATGCCTCATGTCCCGGGGTATCGAGGAACGTAATCTTCTGTTTGTTGATCGAAACGGTGTATGCACCGATGTGCTGGGTAATACCGCCAGCCTCGCGGTCGGTGACATGGGTGTTCCGGATGCAGTCCAGAAGAGATGTTTTACCGTGGTCAACGTGTCCCATAACGCAGACTACCGGCGGACGCGGAACCATGTCTTTTTCATCCTCTTCGTCCTCTTTTAAGAGCTCTTCGATCACATCGACTTTCTCTTCCGGCTCAGCGATGATGTTATAATCAAGCGCGATTTCCTGTGCTTTTTCGAAATCGATCTCATGGTTTACGGTAACCATCGTTCCTTCCATGAACAGTTTCTTTACGATGACTGCCGGCTGCATTTTCATCTTCTCAGCCAGCTCGCGGATGGTCATTTTCTCCGGCAGGGTAATCTCCTTTACCTCGTCCTTCGGTGCTTCCTGTTTCGGTTTGTTGACTGGTTTCTGGAGCGCTTTCGGGAGTCTGGACTGCTGATGATGTCCCTGGTTCGGACGGTTTCCGCCTCTTCCTCTGTCTTCACTGAATTTATTTTCTCTTAAAGAATCTTTGTTTTTGTCTTTTTCTTTTCTTCCTGTATCACGGCCTGGCTTCTTGATGCCAAGGCTCATTGTATCGCCTGCAGAGCTCTTATGCTCGGTTCTGCGGCGGTCTCCTCCCGGACGGCGGTTCTGATTCTGGGAATCATCATCCTTTCCTGCGAACGGTCTTCCGCCATTATTTCCCGGTCTGCCTCCGTTTGGACGTGCGGAACGCTCACCGAATGGTCTTCCGCTTCTCTCACCGTTTCCGCTTCTTCCGCCGTTATTGCGGTCTCCTCCCGGACGGTCTCCGCTGCGGTTCGGGCGGTCTCCATTGTTTCCGCCGAAGCGGCGTTCTCCCTGCGGACGGTCTCCATTGCGGTTCGGACGGTCTCCGTTATTGTTGAAACGGCGCTCTCCCTGCGGACGGTCTCCATTGCGGTTCGGACGATCTCCATTTCCGCCGTTTCCGTTTCCACGGTTCGGACGGTCCTCGCTTCTTCCGTTTCCATTGCGGTTTCCTTCCGGACGGCCGTTTCCGCGGGACGGACGGTCTTTTTTCTGTCCCTGGTTCTTTGTGAACTCTTTTGCTTCTTTACTTGTTGCGTTCTGCGGACGCACAACGGAAATAATTTTCTTTTTCTTCGGTTTTGCCTGCTCTTCCGGTTTCTTCATTTCCATATTTTCTGTATCTTTCTTTTCCAATGATCTTTTCTCCTCTTTCTGCGGTTTTCGTGTTTCCTGCATCCATCCACCGACCTTTCCGGCCTTACGCCTTACGCTTCTGCCAACAATGCTGCTATTTTTTCTGCAAAATGCGCTTCACATACGGCAAGGGAAGAACGGTATTCTCTTCCGATGGCTCTTCCAAGCTGCTCTTTGTCCCCAAAAAGAATGCATGGCACTTTATAGTATGCACACATATTGCGAAATTTCTTCTGTGTATTGGCCGACGCCGTTTCCGCCAGAATGACAAGGTATGCGCTGCCGCTCTTTACGGCCTGCTCGGTCGCAAATTCGCCGCTCGATACCTTACCCGCCTTCATGGCAAGGCCCAGCATGGATAATCCTTTACTTTGACTGTTCAATCTTCGCAAATGCCTCCTTTAACTGCTCATAAACCTCTGATGGAATTTCTGCCTTCAGAGAACGGGAAAGTCCTTTGTTTTTCATTGCTTTCCCCAGACATTCCAGAGAGCAGACATAAGCACCGCGTCCGTTCATTCTTCCGGTTGTGTCCGGAACAATCGTTCCTTCGGTGGTTTTCACCACGCGGATCATTTCTTTTTTGTTTTTCATTTCATTGCAGCCAATGCATTTACGCAGCGGCACTTTACGAACTGTACTCAAATGCTCATCCCGCCTTTGTTTTTATTTTAATTACTCTTCGTCTCCGGCTTTCTCTGCTGTTTCTACATCATTCTCGTCGAAGTCTTCTTCTGCAGAGATGGTTTCCTCCTCTGCTGCGGACTCATCGTAATTGCCCTCTTCCTCGTATTCCTCTTCTTCTACGTAGTCGAAGTCTCCTGCCTCGCGTGCCTGGGTCTCGCTCTTGATGTCGATCTTGAACCCGGTCAGACGTGCGGCAAGTCTTGCGTTCTGTCCCTCTTTACCGATGGCAAGGGAAAGCTGGTAATCCGGAACGATCACTTTTGCGGTCTTCTCATCCGGATCTGCCATAACGGAGATAACTTTTGCCGGGCTCAGTGCGTTCTCGATCAGGAGTGCCGGGTTCTCATCCCATGTAATGATGTCGATCTTCTCTCCGTTCAGCTCATTGACAACCGCGTTGACACGGCTTCCGTTCATACCGACGCATGCGCCGACTGCATCGACATTCGGATCGTTGGACCATACTGCCATTTTTGTACGGCTTCCTGCCTCACGGGCAATGCTCTTGATCTCTACGATGCCTTCTGCAACCTCGGAAACCTCAGACTCAAAGAGACGTTTTACGAGTTCCGGATGGGTACGGGATACCATGACTTTCGGTCCCTTGGTTGTATTCTTTACTTCCAGAACGTATACTTTCACACGCTGGGTCGGCTCAAATTTCTCGCCTTTGACCTGCTCGTTCTCGGTCAGCAGAGCGTCTACTTTACCGAGGTTGATGCTGACGTTGCGTCCCACATAGCGCTGTACCACACCGGTAACCACATCGTGCTCTTTCTCGAAGTACTGATCAAACAGAACTTTACGCTCTTCCTCACGGATCTTCTGAAGAATGACGTTTTTGGCATTCTGGGTTGCAATACGGCCGAACTCTTTGGATTTGATTTCTACCGGAACGATATCGCCGAGTTCATAGCGGGAGTCTGCACGTTTTGCATCGGAAAGGGCGATCTCCATGATCGGATCCTGTACCAGATCAACAACGGTTTTCTCTGCTACGACTTTGAAATCACCAGTCTGGGCGTTAATGCTTACCTTTACATTATCTGCTTTGCCAAAATGGTTTTTACAGGCCTGGATCAGCGACTGCTCAATTGCCTCAAGCAGGGTATCTTTGCTGATATTCTTCTCTTTCTCAAGAACTTCAAGGGCCTCCATTAATTCTGTATTCATTTTTCTCTTTTCCTCCTGTATCTGCGTCTGTTTAGAAATCAAATGCTAAACGGATCAATGCAATATCGCTTTTCTGGAAGACGCGCTCTGTTCCGTCCTCCTCCTCAATGGTCACACTGTTATCATCATATGCGGTGAGTATTCCGTAAAATTCCCGGTTTCTCTCGATCGCACGGTATGTCCGGATTTCCAGCTCTTTTCCCATGCTTCTCTTGTAGTCTTTCTCTTTTTTCAGCGGACGTCCAAGGCCCGGGGAGCTGACCTCCATGATATAGGCGTCATCGATAAAGTCCTCTGCGTCCAGCCGGTCAGAAAATGCACGGCTGACGATTTCGCAGTCATCCACGGTAATTCCGCCTTCTTTGTCGATGTAAGCACGCAGGTACCAGGTACCGCCCTCTTTGACATACTCCACATCCACCAGTTCAAAACCATTGGCTTCTACAATCGGAGTGATCAGTTCTTCTGCCTTCTGTTCGTATTCTTCTCTTCTGCTCAAATCCTCACCACCTTTTTGATTTAGGGAAACTTCTGAAAAATTCTTTCATTTCCCTGTACACAAGAAAGAGTGGACGAAATCGTCCACTCCTTAACAGTCACTTATTAACAGCTTTACTATAGCACCTTTTCTGCGTAATTGCAAGGGTTAATTGCAATTTTTCCTTTATTTATCACGTTTTTTCCACTTATTTACGCTCCGATCCCGGACAGATATGGACATCAAGCTGATTATACGGAATAGAAATCCCTGCCGCATCAAATTCTTCCTTGATGCGCTCGTTCATTTTCCACTTGACCGGCCAGTAATTTTCCGTTGCGACCCAGGCGCGGAGACCGACCGTAATCGCGCTCTCGCCCAGCTCATCTACGAAAAACTGCTGCTCCTCTGACTGAAAATGCGGCTCCTCCTCAACGAGGCGGCGCAGGATGTCCTTCGCTTTTCTGATATCGGACTCATAAGAAATGCCGACTTTGATCTCCAGCTTTCTCCGGTCCATCGCCGTCACGTTGATGATGGTGTGGTTCGTCAGATTGGCGTTCGGGATCATGATGGTACGGTTGTCGATGCTGTTGATTGTCGTGTAATACATCTCAATCTTTTTGACCGTTCCCTCCTGGCCTTCGCCCGGGAAGATAATGTAGTCACCGACCTTAAATGGCTTCAGCAGCAGAATCATCACCCCGCCTGCAAAGTTCGAGAGACCGCCCTGCAATGCCAGGGATACGGCAACGCCGGCGGAGGCGATAGCTGCTGCGATCGACGCTTCGGATACGATACCGAGCTGAACGATAATGGTCAGCACCAGCAGCGTGTTCAGACTGTATTTCACCATGGAAACGGTGAAACTGACCACCGCCTCCTCCGTGTTAAAACGCCGCATATTTTTCCGAATCAGACCACAGAGCCACAGGATCAGTTTGCGTGCAACCAGAAAAAGGATTACCGCAAACACGATCTTCAGCACCAGATCGGCAGTCGAGGAGGCTTTGTCGATCCAGTATTCATAAACGCGTTCTGCCGCTGTCAGATTCACCATGTGTTATCTCTCCTCTGTCTCGAATTTTCTCTGCAGCTCCTCGCCGAGTTCACTCATGCCTGTGCTTTTTTTCGTTTTTGTCTCTGGTTTTGCCTCTGATTTTGCTTCCGACTTGGTTTCCGGCTTTGTCGCCGGCTTCTTTTCCGGATCGGCGGCGCGGTATTTTTCCACGGCTTTTGCTGCCTCTGCCGCTGCGGATTTTCCGGCTTTCACCAGCTTGTCCACCGTCTGCTCTACCGTTTTCACCGGTTTGCTGTCGATCGCCTGCTTTACGACTTTCTCCACCTTCTCTGTCGCAGTCGTAGTTCCCTGCTTTTTCTCTGCGGTTTTCACCGTTTTTTCCGATACCTTTTTCTCTGCTTTTCGGGCAGTCTTTGTTGTTTTCTTTACTTTTACTGCTTCTTCCGGTTTCCCGGCCGATTTTACATTCTTTCCGGTTTTCTTCTCTGTCGCCGCTTTCGCTGCAGTTTTTGCTTTCGCACGCTTATTGCTCGCAGCACCCGTCTCCGGCTTCGTATATGAAAATACCTGAACAGAAAGCGGTGCGAGTTTCACGGTAATCGAATTTTTCCGTTCGTCGCATTCTGTCTTTTTCGACATTTTCACGCGTGGATTTCCGACGCCTGTTCCGCCATAGCTTTCCGCATCGCTGTTGAACATCTCTTTGTACTTTCCTGGATACGGCACACCAATGCGGAAATCATCGTACTCGACATTCGAGAAGTTGCATACGACAAGCAGCGTGTCTTCTTTCTTCCTTGTTCTGCGAAGGAAGATCAGAAGGTTCTTCTCCCACTCCATGCCATTGATCCATTCAAAGCCCTCCGGCTTTTCGTCAAGCTGATACAGTGCCGGATTTGCCTTGTAAAACGCATGCAGTGCTGCCATATAGTTCTTTAACTGCAGATGCTCCTTATCCTCAAAAAGTTCCCAGGACAGGGACTGTTTCTCATTCCACTCTTTTTCCTGTCCGAATTCCTGTCCCATAAAGAGAAGCTTCTTTCCTGGATGCACCATCTGATAAGCGTACGCCAGACGGAGGTTTGCCATTTTCTGTTCCGGTGTACCCGGCATTTTGGTATACATAGACCCTTTCAGGTGAACCACTTCATCGTGCGACAGACTCAGCATGAATTTCTCCGAGTAAGCGTATACCATAGAAAAAGTCAGCTGATCATGGTGCGCACCGCGGTATACCGGATCATATTTCATATATTCTGTAAAATCATTCATCCAGCCCATGTTCCACTTGTAGTCGAAGCCAAGGCCTTCATCGTCTAGGTCTCCCGTCACCTTCGGCCATGCGGTCGATTCCTCTGCAATCAGAAGTGCATCCGGGAACTCTTTTTTGAAGATGGAGTTCAGATGTTTTAAAAATTCGATCGCCTCAAGGTTCTCATTTCCGCCGTAGATATTTGCGACCCACTCCCCGTCCTGCTTGCCATAATCAAGATACAGCATCGATGCAACCGCATCCATACGGATTCCGTCGGCATGGTACTCTTTTGCCCAGAAAAGCGCATTGGCGATCAGGAAGTTCTTCACTTCCGGTCTGCCGTAATTGTAAATCAGCGTGCCCCAGTGTGGATGGGATCCCTGTCTCGGGTCAAAATGCTCGTACAGACACGTTCCGTCAAACGCAGAAAGTCCGAAGGTATCGCGCGGGAAGTGTGCCGGTACCCAGTCGAGAATAACACCAATGTCGTTCTGGTGCATCGTATCCATAAAATAGCGGAAGTCATCCGGCGTTCCGTATCGTGCTGTCGGTGCGTAATAGCCCGTTACCTGATAACCCCAGGACTCGTCAAGAGGATGCTCCATCACTGGCATCAGTTCTACATGGGTGTAGCCGAGCTCTTTGACGTAAGAAGCCAGCATCGGAGCAATCTCGCGGTAGTTATAAAATTCACGTCCATCGTCCGGTTTTTTCCAGGAGCCAAGATGCACTTCATAAACAGAAATCGGCGCTTTGTCGCCCTGTGTGACACCACGCTTCTTCATCCAGTTCTCATCCTGCCAGGCATATTTTCCAAGGTCAAACACAACACTTGCATTGTTTGGGCGCAGCTGTGCCGCATTTGCGTACGGATCCGATTTCAGATACGTCAGACCGCCCCTGGCCTTGATTTCATACTTATAGATGTCGCCCGCGCGAACACCGGGGATAAAGAGCTCGTAGATTCCGGACTCCAGAAGATTCATCTGATATGCTCTTCCGTCCCAGTTATTGAAATTTCCGACAACGCTGACACGGATCGCATTCGGTGCCCAGACTGCGAAGTAAACACCACTGACGCCGTCGATTTTTACCGGATGTGCACCCAGCTTCTCATAGATCGAATAGCAGATGCCATTTTCAAACTGTTTCTGTTCCTGCTCGGTGAACTGCATCGGATAGGCGTACGGATCGTAATGCTCCATCTGGTTTCCGTCGCCGTCCCAGTAGATCAGAGTATAGGACGGGATTTTTTTCCCCGGAAGCAGAACAGCGAAAAATCCTGCTTCATCCTCGCAGACCATTTCAGTCTGTTTTCCGTCGCGGATCGTATGTACGGCTGCGCGGGTTGCCCCGGGGAAAAATGCCTGGATCAAAACACCATCCTCCGTTACGCGCGGTCCCAAGATGTCTCTTGGATGATTTTCCTCGGAATAGACCACGGCTTCTATTTCCGCCCAATCCATATAATCGTATAATTTTTCTTCCATTTTCAAAATTATAACCCCTCCTTTTTTATTTTACGTGCTCTCGCTGCTGCTTCCCCCATACAAAATCGCATAAAAAAGCACTCATTCATGCCAGAGCGTGTTTGAAAAAAGCTTTTCGTGAGCTGCGAGTCCCATTTTCAGCCCAAACGGTCTGCAGCAACCGGATAAGGTCAAAACAGATCGCGAAGTGGGGCTTGCAGATTGTGGAAATGATTTTTCAAATTCTGTTTTTATTCTACCATCCTAACTGCGATTGTACAATGCAAATCTGGTTTGTTTTTTATTCATTTCCTACGATTACGGCAAGATCTTCATCTGTCGTCTGCATCTCATCGTCCTCAAACCAGATGCTGTAAATGTTCTGTGAAGTCAGTGTTTCCAGGGACTCCCTGGAAAGCGATTCGGCCTGATAATCAGAAAATGCTGCAAGTAGCGTATTGGCACAGCCATATTCACCGGAATAGACGATCAGTTCGGATGCTGCTGTGTGGTCTTTTCCGTCTGCCGCGCTAAGATACGGCGTGCACATCGTTTTGTCCTGATACTGATAATAGCGGTACGCATCCGGGCTGCCCGCCTGGTAAGCGTGGAAAAACACGATGCTTTTCGGTCCTTCATACGTCATTGTTCCGTATGACTGGATTTCGTTCCCGGAAAGATGATACAGCGGATACCGGTACTCTTTTTCTCCCGTTTCATCGAGACAGCGCACGAAACCGTCCTTACTGGAAATAATGCCGAGCTGATAGCCCTCGCCGCGAATCGTATCCGCCAGATAATCAATCAAAAAAGCATTTTTCATCCAGAAAAAGTCGAGATATGCGGTATAGCCCATCTCTGCGGCATACGCCTGATACGCGTCTGACACATGCAGACAGACCTGGTTTTCCCCTGACAGCTCCAGTGAAATATCATCCGGGTTCTGTGTAAAGGCAGCAACTGCTGCCGTTTCTTCTGCTGCCGCATCGTTCCGGTTCGGATCAAACTGCGCTGCAGCCGCATCATCATTGCTGGCGCAGAGATTTTCCAGGGACGCATACAGCGGTCCCAGATAAATTTCCCGGCAATTGGCATCGGATACTTTTTTCAGTGCATCGTATAAAACCGGATCTACCGTCAGCACTTCATTTGGATGTTGGTTGATATCATACAGGTTTGTCACATCCTCAAAGCTCTCATCTATATTGAAAAGCCGGTAGCCTTTCACCGCCACATCTGTGTAAAGCAGCGAAAGTGCCTTTGCCTCCCCGCCTGCGGAAACCCCGCTTGCGCCAACGTTATATTTCAAGGTAAAATCCTCACCGCAGTTCAAATCCGCGCCTGCCTTTACACTGATCTCACGCCAGCCGGAATCTCCGTGCAGAAAGTTCATAAAACCATACACCAGAAAACCGGATCCAATCGCCAGAAACAGTACCACAAGCACGATGCGCCGTCCGACATTCTTTTCAGAGAGCTGAACTTTCTGCACCGGCTTCGGCTGCCGTCTGTTTGGATCTTTTACTGTTCTTCCCATTCTTTTACTCCTCTTACTTTAAGTTCTCCCCTTCATTCGCACTGTGTTTTATTGTCCCAGAAAATATGTCTCCCGTCAAGTAAAACGGCACAAAAAAAGCAGCGCCGGAATCAAAAGACTTTCGATTCTGACACTGCTTTGTTTTTCACAGTCTGCTATAGGACAACCAATATCAATGCAATGATAAAGATCAGGAGAATCACGGCCAGTACGGCGAATCCGTACAGCGCGCCCTGCTTACATGCTTTATAGTTGTGATAGTACTGTTTCTTTTTGTATACCATTGCTGCGATAATACCGATGATCGGGAAGAAGAACGACAGCACTTTGTACCAGATGCTTCCGGTATCGTGAACCGGAGTTTTCAGGAACTCATCTTCTGCCTTGGAAAGATGAACCTCGTGGTTCTCCTCTTTTACTTTCTCGCCAGGCTTTCTGATGGTGATCGGCTGCAGCGGCTCTCCCTTTTCACGGAGTGCCTTGTACTCTTCGATCTCTTTCTTGTTTCCGTATACAAAGTGGTTGTGTCCGATATCCACGAACTCCGGTTTGTCCACGGAATAGTCATGGATGGACGGATCGTAGGTATACAGCACTTTGTTCTTCTCAAGCTGCGGATCCGGAATCGGAATGGCAGAGATCAGGGAATGCGTGTACGGGTGCAGCGGGAAGTTGAACAGCTCCTCTGCGTCCGCAACCTCTACGATATTTCCTTTGTAGATAACACCGATACGGTCGGAAATGAACCGTACAATGGAAAGGTCATGGGCGATAAACAGATAAGTAACCTGTTTTTCTCTCTGGAATTTCTTCAGCAGATTGAGGACCTGGGCACGGATCGATACGTCCAGTGCGGAGATCGGCTCATCGGCTACAACCAGCTCCGGCTCCATAACCATAGCACGGGCCAGACCGATACGCTGGCGCTGTCCGCCGGAGAACTCATGTGGGTAACGGGTCAGGTGCTCCGGCAGAAGACCAACTTCGTTGATCATATTTTCTACCTTTTTCACACGGTCTGCCTCGTTCTCGTACAGATGGAAGTTGTAAAGACCCTCAGATACGATGTAATCGACCGTCGCACGCTCATTTAACGATGCGGCAGGATCCTGGAATACCATCTGAATGTTTCGGATAACCTCCCGGTCCAGGGAATGCGGAATCTTGCCGGAAATTTTAACACCCTTGTACAGGATCTCTCCTGCGGAACACGGGTTGACACGAATGACCGCACGGCCGATCGTGGTCTTTCCGGAACCGGACTCGCCTACGAGGGAGAAGGTCTCTCCCTTGTAGATGTCAAAAGAAGCATTTTTTACCGCTTTGACTGCGTCATCGCCCTTGCCGAAAGTGATATCTACATTTTTTACCTGCAGTAAGATTTCTCTTCCGTTTTCGTCAATCGGACCATGCTCCGGCAGATGCGAAACACTGGTCTTGCTTTCCTGCTTTGTAGACACTTTCAAACTCTCCTATAAGTTGTATGCTTTTAATAATTTTTCGTGAATATTCTGAATTGCCTCCGGCTTCTCCGTCTTTGGTGCTCTCGGATCCAGCAGCCAGGTTTTGGCGTAATGGGTATCCGTTACCTTGAACATCGGCGGTTCTTCCAGTGTGTCGATTTTCAGACAGTACTGGTTACGCGGCGCGAACGGGTCTCCGATAATTTTGTTATACAGAGACGGCGGGGTACCGGTAATTGAGAACAGCTTTGTATTCCGCTCCGCAAGCTGCGGCAGGGAAGAAAGCAGCGCCCAGGTGTACGGATGGCGCGGATCGTAGAATAGCTCTTCTACGTTCGCAAACTCGATGATCTGTCCTGCGTACAGAACGGCAACACGGTCTGCGATATTCGCTACGACACCAAGGTCGTGGGTAATAAACACGATAGTGTAGTTGTACTCTTTCTGAAGATCCTTGATCAGCTTCAGGATCTGTGCCTGAATCGTAACGTCCAGCGCAGTTGTCGGCTCATCGCAGATGAGGATCTTCGGACGGCAGGAAAGTGCAATCGCGATAACGATACGCTGTCTCATACCGCCGGAATACTGGAACGGATAATCATCGAAACGCTGCTCTGCGTTCGGAATACCAACCTTTTCCATCAGCTCAAGCGCCTGTGCTCTCGCTTCCACCTCGCTGACATCCTGATGTTTCATAATAACAGAAGTGATCTGTTTTCCGATCGTGATGATCGGGTTCAGGGAAGTCATCGGATCCTGGAATACGGTTGCAATTTTCTTACCACGGATCTGACCCCAGTCATTCGGATCCTGGATTTTTGCCAGATTGATGATACAGGTTCCATGAAGCTGCTCCGGTGTCTCATCCAGATAGCGTACGCGGAAGGTAGCCTGGTCAAAAACGCCGTTTCGCTTCTGCTCATCGTTCAGATCCACACCGCGCTCCATTGCAGCTTTGAATGCCTCGTGCAGCTTTTTGATCATGCGGACTTTTTTGCGCAGTTTGTAACGTCCAACGGAAAGATAGATCTCTTTGGCAAGAATCTCATTTCTCTTTCTTGTCTCGTCCGTAATTTCTTTTGCTGTCAGGCCGGCATACTCTTTTTTGTACTCTGCCATCTTTGCATCATACGCCTGATTGTAGGCCGTATCGTTCATGGCAGCCTGTTTGTGTGCCTTGATTTTTTCTTCTTTTGCTTTCTGCAGAGCCTTAATCTCTCCATCCAGTCTGGAAATCTCCGCGGATGTCTCTTTGATTTTCGCTTTTTCTTTGGAAGTATCGAGTGTCTGCTTATAGTTGAAAAGTTCGGTTCTCTTTATTACAAGTTCCTTGATTTCAGCATCTGCTTTCTCACGCTCTTCCTCGCTCAGCGTCATTTTTTCTTCTTTTTCCTGCTCCAGCGCCTTCATTTTCAGGAATACTTCTGAACCATATTCCAGTTTGGAATACTCATTCAGTTTTTCCCAGGTGGATGCGATGGTCTTTTTCGCATAAGAGTTCAGCGGCACAACGGTATCGCTCAGCTCGGCATCGTTGAAAATGATATCTCCCTGGTCAATGAAGCCGTTGCTGTCCAGCATGCCCGCAAACGCTTTTGTGAATACGGATTTACCGGCACCGGACTCTCCTACGATAGCAATGGACTCATTCTCGTAAATATCCAGCGTTACGCCCCGGATTGCCGTCAGGATACGGCCGCGGACACGGAATTTTACCTGTAAGTCCTTAATCGATAATAATACTTTTTTATCTTCCATGCGGCTTTCCTTCCTACATATGTGTTCTCGGGTCGGACGCATCTCCAAGGTTCTGTCCAACTACATATAATACTACGGTGATAATTGAAGCGACAACAACCGGACTCCAGAATTCGAATCCCCATCCCGGTGTCAGCATGGCACCCTCAGCCTCATAGATCAGTCTTCCCAGAGACATGTCAGAAAGTCCCATACCGATGTAAGCCAGGAACACCTCGTAAGAGATGTAGGACGGAATCTCAGTTGCCGCCAGAGTAACAATGACAGATGTCATAAACGGAAGAATATTCTTCATCGCAATGCGGAAAATCGAAGTTCCAAGACATTTTGATGCCAGATTATACTCTCTGTCACGGATGATAACGACCTGTGTACGGATAAAGTACGCGATGGCAAGCCATCCGGTAACGGTCAGTGCAAATACCATAGTCCAGAAGCTCGGAGAAAAGATAAGCACCAGGACGGAGATCAGAAGTACATACGGAATATTTCCGATGATGTTGTAAACCTCCATCATGAAGACATCAACCTTCTTCGAAAATCCCCAGACAGATCCGACAATCACACCAATCGAAAGGTTGATGAGCGCGCAGATAAATGCCAGGGAAACTGAAATTCTGGAACCAAACCAGACAGCATCAAAGGTTGACTGTCCGGAAGCACCGGATCCTAAAATCCAGTGAATATTGAATCCAAGCTGCTGCAAGGCTTTGCTTGGAGACAGATGTTTTGTCGCGCCGTTCATCAGATTGGCGAAACGGTCGTACTCCACAAAGAGCGGATACACATACGTCATCAGCAGAATCACACCCAGGAGGCAAAGTACGGCAATGTTGATTTTTTTCTTAAAAAATACGCGGAACACGGAATGCCAGTAGGAATATCTCGGAGCCGTAATTTTCTCAGACTCCAAACTGCTGTTATCTACAGGAGAAAACAGTTCTTCCTCAGACAGACCGAATTTATCTAAATCATAATTCATAAGTCCCTACCTGTCTTTCGTTGAGAATGAGATTCGCGGATCCACCATGGACATCAAAACATCGCCCAGGATGATGGAAATAACGGAGAGCACTGCGTAGAACAGTGTAACACCTACGATAACACCATTGTCATATTTGCTGATTGCTTCCGTCAGCAGATTACCGGCACCAGGTACTACGTACACACGCTCGGTGATGATGGCTCCGGTCAGTGCGAACAGTACGCTCGCCGGAACACCCTGTACGATCGGAATCGCTGCATTCTTCAAAATGTGTTTCGTAAAGATTTCTCCCTCTGTCAGTCCACCGGATCTTGCGAATTTTACGTAATCGGAGTTCATCTGGTCGATCATGTATCGACGCAGCCATTTCATCAGGTTTGCCACCTGCGGCAGTGCCAGGGAAACGATCGGCAGAATATACATCAGCTTGCTCTTCGAATCCATGTCAAAGGTGGTCGGCAGACCAATTTTTCCTCCAATTGCTTTAAACAGGAAGATATAGGCCAGTGAAGGTACTGCTATAATAAATACAATATAGATGGTTCCAAGCTGGTCAACCAGTTTGTCTTTCTTTCTCGCCATCAGAATGCCAAGCGGCACTGCGATGAGATAGGAAAGAATTACGGCAATGATACCGATTACAAAGGAATAGCCGATTTTTGATTTACCACTCTTAACTGTATCCACGTTGGTATAGTCATCTGTGAACCGATCGGAATGAACAGCGCTTGCATCCTGAGATTCGCTCATATACGTTGCGCTGTGCAGATCGTCTGCACTGTATTCCACCAGACCGCTTGGGTAGGTAATCTCCGATTTTACGTAGGATCCCTGCGCGCGGGTCATGGTCAGTGCTACATCCACACCCTCATTTACGGAATAGGACTTTCCTAAATTTATGGTGATTATATTCTGATGGAAATATGGGAATTTTGAGTCAAAGTACATCAGGTACTTGTGTGTTGTGCCATTTCCCATGATGGCCGGTGAAAATTTCTTTCCCCCATATACCGGATCGTGTAAGGTAAATGTAATCCCCCTCTTACCTTCTACCTTTGCAGCATCGTGAATGCTGTCGATGTTAATCAAACCGGAAAAATATTTTCCGAGACGCGTTGCAAGCGGAATATCCTTGTACGCAAACAGCTGCTGCTGTCCGCCGTTGGCATATTTTTTCTTGCCCATCATGATCGCGTCGTATCTTCTTACGGTGTAACCTTTTGCTTTATAATAAGCTGTAAATTCCTTTACATATTCAGATACCAGTTCTGAATCCTGGTCTTTCGTTCTTCCGAATGCTACTGCTTTGGATCTCGTATCCTCGTCAATTTCGCCTTTTGCTTTGAGAGCGTTCAAATAATCTGCATAGGTTACATAATCAAGATATCCGTATGTCTCCCACTTCTGATATTTGTACACCTTTTTCTGGTTATTGCTCTGATGGGAATAGGTGGCGTCCTGTGCGAAAATCAGATTTCGGTCCATCAGAGAATAGATCATAGTCATAACGCATCCAACGACGATTACTACGGAAACAAGGCCATGCAACAAACGCTTAAAAAGATATTTTGTCATATTCTCTCATTCCTTAACACAATATGACAGGGGAATGGCTTTTTTTGTCCCCATCCCCCTGCCGGTTTATTCATTGGCTTTCAACTGTTCTGATCTTTCCAATTTTATCTTTTCCAAAATTAGAAGATACCGAAACATTTGGTCATGTATCCTTCGTAGTCCGGAAGCATGGTATCCAGATAAGAGCACGGATCACCAAAGTCCGGACTCCATCCGGAGACATCATATACGTCGTAGTTTTGTTCATAACCATAGTTTACATAGTATCCTGCATAGTACCATCCATCCATGTCTACGGCATCAACCAGATTGATCACAACTTTTCCGCCAAGGGCAGCCTCTACTGATTTCTTGTAGGAGTTTGCTTTGTTGGTGTAAACTTCTACTGCAGACGGATATGGATACTCAATCTGGATCGGGTTGCTCTCATCGATGGTGATACCGTCTTCTGCGAGCTCCTCGATTGCGGTATTCAGTTCTTCTACTGCGTTTTCCGGATTGTACCATCCATCAAAACCATCACTGGTCTTGTTTTCGGCATCCCATACTTTGATCTTCACGCCGTCGGCGTCGATCTGTTTCTGTACGATTTCACCATAGTAGGTGCCTGCCGGGAAGGTTGTGTCGGTTCCGTTGATCTGAATGGTAGTGTCTTTTGACAGGCTTACGAAATATCCCGGGGTAAAGGTATTTCTAAGAGAAGTATATTTCAGATCCTCGCCAACCTGCTGTGCATTGTAAGCGCCACGATCTGCTGCAAAGCTGATCGCTCTTCTGAAGTGAACGTTCTGCAGTGCTTTGTTTGTTCTCTGGATTTCTTCGTCAGACTTTGTACTCTTTGCTGTTGTTCCGTCGTTGGCATTTGCAGTCGCAGTACGGTTGATATTGTAGAATCCCATGAAGGAAGTAGCGTCGGTATCTGAAACTACTGCGTACTGGTCGTACAGACCTTCGGATTTTGCTGTCTCCATAGTGGAGGTGTTCAGGTTTACATAGTCAACGGTACCTGCTTTTGCATCTGTGTACATTTTGGTAACATCAGACTGGTCATTGAACAGCCAGGTCAGGGTTTTAATGTTTACGTTGTCTTTGTTCCAGTAAGAATCGCTCAGTTTGAATACGATGGTATTTTTCGCTGTAGCGTTGGTTACCAGGTACGGTCCGCAGTATGCGATCGAGTTGGAATCTTTTCCGTACTGATAATCTGCTGCGGAGGAATCATACTCAGCACCAAATTTACCGCCCTGGGACTGATAGTAGCTTCTGCTCATCGGCATGAAGATGGTGTAACCGAGCATAGTCTCAAAGTAGCTGCATGGCTCCTCAAGTGTGTACTCTACGGTATAATCATCTACTGCTTTCACACCAACCTCGTCGAAATCGGTAATTTCGCCGCTGATGTACTGGGATACGTTTTTGATCACGCCCTGTACCAGGTATTCCAGACCGCCCTGTGCATCACACATGTGCTGCATTCCGGCCACGAAGTCATCTGCTTTTACAGTATCCACTTCACGTCCCTGGGAATCGGTCCATTTTACATCTTTACGAAGGTGGAAGGTATAGGTCAGTCCGTCATCAGATACTTCATAGGATTCTGCCAGTGCCGGCTGCAGAGTTCCCTCTACATCGTACTCCATCAATCCGTCGTAAGTATTGATGATCGCATCGTTATCTGCCGCACGGGAAGTTGCAAGTCCGTCCCATGTTACCGGATCGCTCGAATACGGCATGGAGAAGCTGTCTTTTAAGGTGTAACCTTTTCCTGCCAGATATTCTTTTACCCAGCTCTCATAGGTTCCTGTTCCTTTGAGCTCATCCCATTTTGCTCTCATCTCGTTGTAATCTTCTGCTTTGATAAAGTCAGTTGTTACAACATACTGATGATAACGGTCTTTATCGCTTCCCCAAAGGGTATAGTCCTTGGTGCGCGGAGCCATTCTGTACATCGCGTACGTACCACCTTTTGAGGTGAGCGGGTACATCATGGCAGACTCCATCAGTTTTCCCTCGGCAACTGCCATCAGGGCATATCTCTCATCCACCGTTTCTGCTTCCTTTGCAGTAGCAAGTGCATCGTTGAAATCGCCCAGTGCCTCGTTATAGAGCTCTGTGCTGGTCTCGTCGTATCCTTCCGGCATTTCGGACTCCTCTGCCTCGGCTTCGCTCTCACTGCTTGCAGATGCGCTTGCATCGCTTTCGGAAGATGCGCTGCTGCTTACGCTTACACTCTCATCCGCCGGATCAGAACTTCCGCTGCCGGAATTTCCACAGGCAACCAGGCTTGCAGTCATACTCATAACAAGTAATGCGCTTACAATTTTTCTTTTCATAATTTCTTCCTAACTCCTTTCATGGATTCGCGTTGTTTTTGCATCATCCGGACATTTGCCGGAACGGCTTCGCCATTCCACCGTTTTTCATTTTGGCACTTTACCACATTAAAACGAAGAGTACAAAAAGGAGATGCGTCCAACAAGATTTGTTTTCTTCATCCCTCATGCCCGTACATTTGTCCGTTTGTCCAAAAACAACTGGGTTCATTATAACCAGAACTCTCTCTGTTTGTCAATATCCGATGCAGGAGAAAAGTGTATAAACTGCATTTAAAGTCATCAAAATCCTCTATTTTCCTCTTTTTGGGTATTGTTCTGATGCCGTTTTTCTATTTTCCTGTATTCTTCGGTTTTAGAATAAAAAAAATTACACAAATAATTGTTTCTTTCCATTTGCGTTCTGCAGTACTGTCTTTTTGTATTTGTTTCAGATTTTGCTCCGGGAAAGAATCCTGCCGGACGCAAAAACAGACTTCTGAAAATCACATTTCTTCTTATTTAAGAGCGTCATACTGTTTTTTACTTTCGTTTTTTACTTTCGTTTCCTTCTTTTACAAAGCAAAGCCTTCCATGAAGACCGCTCACACCGAAATCACTTTCTTGTTACTGTTCACTCCGTTCTCAGTAACACGCTTCGCGATGCACAGAATTTATGCTAATCGCATAAATTCGCGCTGTATGTCTCGGGATTTTGGCATATTCATGCCAAAACGCCTCGCGGGATAGTAGCGTGTGAGCAGTAACACTTTCTTACTTTTTGTCTTCGACAGTCTCCGGACTATTGACATCAAAAAAAAATCCTGCTAATATTAATTTTAATAAGGAACCAGTGCAGTACACGGAAAACAGGCACCGCACGCGGCGTCTCTGATATCCTTGTCGGATACAGCAGACGCTTTTTTGCTTTCTTGTGTATCATCACTTCTGCATCCGTATCCGCACGAAAAGAAAAAAGGAGACTTCTTTTATGTATCTTTATAATTCTGCAACCCATAAAAAAGCTGAATTCCTGACACACACACCGGGCCGTGTAGAAATGTACACCTGCGGACCTACCGTTTATCATTTTGCGCACATCGGAAACCTGCGCAGTTATATTATGGAGGATGTCCTGGAAAAGGCACTCCGCTATGAAGGCTACGACGTCAACCGTGTCATGAACATCACCGATGTCGGCCATTTAAGCTCCGATGCGGACACCGGCGAGGACAAGATGGTCAAAGGTGCAAAGCGCGAGCATAAAACAGTCATGGAAATCGCACAGTATTACACCGATGCATTCTTTGCGGATTGCAAAAAGCTGAATATCAAGCGTCCGGATGTCGTACAGCCGGCGACCGGATGCATTGACGAATATATTAAAATCATTGCAAAACTGATGGACACCGGCTACGCTTACTTTGCCGGCGGAAATGTTTACTTTGACACCAGCCGTCTTGACCACTACTATGTATTCAACGACCACGATGAGGATGATCTTGCCGTTGGTGTCCGCGAGGGCGTAGAGGAAGATACCAACAAACGCAACAAAAATGATTTCGTTCTCTGGTTTACGAAATCCAAATTTGAGAACCAGGCCTTGAAATGGGATTCCCCGTGGGGCGTCGGTTATCCGGGATGGCACATCGAGTGCTCCGGTATCTCCATGAAATACAATGGCGAATACCTTGACCTGCACTGCGGCGGCGTAGACAATGCCTTCCCGCACCACACCAACGAGATTGCGCAGTCCGAAAGCTACCTGGGCCACGCATGGTGCCCGCAGTGGTTCCATGTACATCACCTGAATACGTCAACTGGAAAAATGTCGAAATCGAAAGGTGAGTTCCTGACCGTTTCTCTTCTGGAAGAAAAAGGCTACGATCCGCTCGTCTACCGTTTCTTCTGCCTGCAGTCCCATTACCGCAAGGCACTTGTGTTTACCTGGGAGAATCTGGACAACGCAAAAATCGCCTACGACAAGCTGATCGCCCGTATCGCCGCTTTAAACCCGGAGAATGGAACCGTCGATGAAGCTTCTATGACTGCTTTAAAAGAAAAGTTCCAGAAAGCACTCGATGCTGACCTCAACACTTCGCTTGCCATCACAACGCTGTATGATATCTTAAAGGCAGACATGAACGATGCAACGAAGCTGGCACTTCTCGACAATTTCGATCAGGTGCTCGGTCTTGCACTTCTCTCCCATGCAGAAGCAAAGAGAAAAGAGGCCGCAAAGACAACTTCCGCTTCCACCGCATCCGGCTATCAGATTACCGGCGAGGGAGATCCGGAGATTGATGCGCTCGTTTTAAAACGGTATGAAGCGAAAAAAGCGAAAAACTTTGCGGAGGCAGATAAGATCCGTGACGATCTGAAAGCTCAGGGCATCGAAGTTGCCGATGTGCGCGGCGGAGCCGTCTGGAAACGGATCTGAAAATTTTTTCGTAACCATACATTACAGGCAAAGAGAACTGTCCCAGGGCAGTTCTCTTTTTTGTGCCGTTCTTTACCCAAAGGAAGTCAAACAGCAGTAACTTCTGCCGTTCTTGACAGGAAAAGGCGGTACCCCTGTTTTCGGGCGCCGCCTTTTCCTGTAACTTTTTGATTTTCTTTGATTCTCTTTATTTAATAATACGAACCTTTAATACGCCGTCAACCGCTTCGAGGGCTTTTACCATCTCCTCGGTCGCTTCGCTTTCCAGATCCATCATGGTGTAAGCGTAATCTCCTTTACCTTTGTTTGTCATATCGCTGATGTTGACATCCGCATTACCCATAACGGTTGTGAAGGCTCCCAGCATACCTGGGATATTCTTGTGGCAGATCGTCACACGGCCTGCACCGGTGCATACGCCCATATCGCAGTTCGGGAAGTTGACAGAATTTTTGATGTTTCCGTTCTCCAGGAAGTCACGAACCTCTTTTACTGCCATAACAGCACAGTTATCCTCGGACTCTTTGGTAGATGCTCCAAGGTGCGGGGTAACGATGGTTCCCTCTGCACCGACTACTTTCGGGTTTGCAAAGTCGGTTACGTATTTCTTCATCTTGCCGACCTTTAAAGCCTCCAGAACGGCATCCTCGTCAACGAGAAGGTCTCTTGCATAGTTCAGAAGAACGACGCCGTCTTTCATCTCATCGATCGCTGCTTTGTTGATCATGCCCTTTGTGCTGTCCATCAGCGGCACATGGATAGTGATGTAATCGCAGGTGCGATAGATATCTTCTACATTCTGGATGTGATGAATGTCGCGGGACAGGTTCCATGCTGCATCGACAGAAATGTATGGATCATATCCATATACTTCCATACCAAGATGGGTGGCTGCATTTGCCACAAGCTGGCCGATGGCACCAAGGCCGATGATACCGAGTTTCTTTCCGCTGATCTCACAGCCGGCAAATTTCTTTTTCTGTTTTTCTGCCGTTTTTGCGATGTCGCCGTCTTCTTTGTCACTCTTGACCCATTCGATACCACCTGCGATATCACGGGATGCCAGCAGCATGCCGGCAAGCACGAGCTCTTTGACACCGTTTGCATTGGCTCCCGGTGTGTTGAAGACCACGATACCCTGCTCTGCGCAGTCGGTAAGCGGAATGTTGTTGACACCGGCTCCTGCTCTTGCTACAGCGAGGAGGCTCTTCGGCAGCTCCATGCCGTGCATGGCTGCACTTCTGACGAGAACCGCATCGGCTCCCTCCAGACTCTCGGTCTGCTGATAGTTTTCATTAAAGTTTGCAAGGCCTACGCCTGCAATCGGATTTAAGCAATGATACTGAAACATTAGAGATTTTCCTCCTCGAACTTTTTCATGAAGGCTACGAGTGTTTCTACGCCTTTTTTCGGCATTGCATTGTAGATGCTTGCACGCATACCACCGACGGTACGATGGCCTTTCAGGTTTTCAAGTCCGGCTTCCTTGGACTCTTTGACGAATTTTGCATCCAGATCTGCATTTCCGGTGATAAACGGAACGTTCATCAGAGAACGGTCTTCCGGTACGACGGTTCCTTTGAAGAGCTTGCTCTGATCCAGGAAATCGTACAGAAGTTTTGCTTTTTCTTCGTTGCGCTGTTTCATAACTTCCAGGCCGCCCATTTTCTTCAGCCATTTGAAGACTTTGCCGCACATGTAGATGCAGTAGCAGTTCGGTGTGTTGTACAGGGAGCCTGCGTCTGCGTGTGTCTTGAATTTCATCATGGTCGGTGTTCCCGGCAGGACATCGTCGGTGATCAGGTCGTCACGGATAATGGAGATGACCATTCCGGCGGGTCCGATGTTTTTCTGGACACCGCCGTAGATGATGCCGTAATCAGAGACATTGACAGGTTCGGAGAGGAAACAGGAGGAGACGTCTGCCACCAGGGTTTTGCCCTTGGTATTCGGCAGTTTTTTGTATTTGGTGCCGTAAATGGTGTTGTTTTCGCAGATATAAACATAGTCGGCATCCGGGCTGATCGGAAGATCGCTGCAGTCCGGGATATAGGAAAATGTTTTATCCTCAGAGGAGGCAATTTTGTTTGCCTTTCCGTATTTCTGTGCCTCTGCGTATGCTTTCTTTGCCCACTGGCCTGTTACGATGTAATCTGCGACACCGTTTTTCATCAGGTTCATCGGGATCATGGAAAACTGCAGGGATGCACCGCCCTGGAGAAACAGAACTTTGTAATTTGACGGGATTCCCATCAGATCACGAAGATCTGCTTCTGCCTCATCGATGATGTTCTGGAATACTTTGGAACGGTGGCTCATCTCCATGACGGACATGCCGCATCCGCGGTAATCCAGCATTTCCTCCTGGGCTTCTTTTAACACTTCCTCTGGCAGAACCGCCGGTCCTGCGGAAAAATTATAGACTCTGCTCATTTTTCTCATCCTCCTGTTTCTCTTTTCTGCACCAGATTACTCCGCACTTCGTGCTCCCGTAATCTGCAAAATATTCGTACTCCGCTCATTTTTCTCCGAAAAATGGCTACTTACTCATATTTTGCGGGTCCCAAGTTCAAAAATCTTCCTGTAAGCTTTGCTTGCGTCAGACTTTCGAACTTTTGCCCCTGGTGTTACTTTATCTTACTAGGAAACCACCGATAGTAGACCGATGGTTTCCATTGTAATCACATCTGTGCGATTCATGCGGTAATACGGTATTGCTTTACCACGTTGAAACTATGATACCTCTTTGTCAGAAACCTGTCAATCCTTTTCTTGTTCCTTTTTTGCCAGATCCTCTGCATCAAAGACATCCTCAATCGGAGCTCCTGCCGGTACCATCGGGAATACTTTTTCGTCGCAGTCGATCCAGACATCAATGAGCGCCGGTTTTCCGCCCTCAATTGCCTCACGGATGGCAGGACCCATCTCCTCTTTTTTCGTCACGCGGATGCCCTTTACGCCGAGCGCCTCAGCAACCTTGACAAAGTCTGCCTGATCCTGGAGAACGGTATTGGAATACCGTTTTCCGTAGAACAGCGTCTGCCACTGGCGTACCATGCCGAGTACGTGGTTGTTGACAACAACCTCGATGACCGGAATGTTGTGTCTGGAAAGTGTTGCCAGCTCATTCATGTTCATACGGAAACAGCCGTCACCTGCGATGTTGATGACCGTTTTGTCCGGGCGTCCCATTTTTGCGCCCATGGCTGCTCCAAGACCGAATCCCATCGTTCCAAGACCGCCGGAGGTCAGAAGCGTTCTCGGGCTCGTATAACGGTAATACTGCGCCGCCCACATCTGATGCTGTCCGACATCGGTCGTGATGATGGCTTCCCCGTTCGTCGCCTTGTAGATCTTCTCAATCACGAGCGGTCCGGTAAGGCCTTCTTCATGCTTCAGCGGGAATTTTTCCTTCATCGCCTCGATCTCGGCAATCCACTCTTCATGGTGCATCGGCTCCAGCTTCGCATTCAGCCGTTTTAAGACCTCTTTGACGTCTCCGATGATGCTCGACTCGACAACAACATTCTTGTTGATTTCTGCCGCATCCACATCGATCTGAACGATTTTTGCGTTATTGGCAAATTTTGCAGCGTTTCCGGTGACACGATCGGAGAATCTTGCGCCGAGCACGATCAGCAGATCGCACTTTGTCACGCCGTAGTTCGATGTTTTCGTTCCGTGCATACCGAGCATGCCGGTGTACAGCTCATCCGTTCCCGGGAACGCACCTTTTCCCATCAGGGTGTCGCAGACCGGTGCCTGGATGCGGTGTGCCAGTTCGCGCACTTCCTCGGACGCACTGGAGATGATACTGCCGCCGCCCACGAAAATATACGGGCGTTTCGACTCCTGAATCAGGGATACGACGTGATCCAGGCCTTCTTCTGTAATTCTCTCAGTAAACGGTTCAATTTTCTCCGGAGTCTTCGGCTCGTACTCATACGTTGCCGCTGTGACATCTTTTGTAATATCGACCAGAACCGGGCCCGGTCTTCCGCTCTTTGCGATCGTAAACGCACGGCGCAGCGTATCTGCAAGAACGGTGATATCTTTTACAATCACACTGTATTTTGTGATCGGCATTGCGACACCCGCAATGTCAATCTCCTGAAAGCTGTCTTTTCCAAGCAGTGCCTTTCCTACGTTGCAGGTAATCGCTACCATCGGCGTAGAATCCATGTAGGCGGTTGCAATTCCGGTGACAAGATTCGTTGCGCCCGGGCCGCTTGTAGCCATGCAGACGCCTGTTTTTCCGGTAGCACGCGCATATCCGTCCGCCGCATGCGCAGCACCCTGCTCGTGTGAGGTCAGGATATGGTGGATTTCCGGATGACGGTAAAGTTCATCATAGATATTTAAAATGGTTCCGCCCGGATAGCCGAACACGGTATCCACACCCTGCTCCTTCAGGCACTCGATAACAATCTGTGATCCAGTTAATTCCATGTCTGTATGATTCCTTCCTTATGTTTTTCGCTTTGTGTATGAAATCTGTTTATGAAATCAGCCATCCGAGAAAAAGCGCGTTCGGACGGCTGATATGATTTTATGATTTACGCGGGCAACGAGCCAAAGTCCGTGCTTGCACGAGACCTTGGCGACTGCCGCGATAACTATGAGAAACTCGCAGAGCGTGTTTCTCATAGTTTTTCTGAATTAGAACTCCAGAATAGCTCCCTTATTTGCACTGGAAACCATCTTTGCGTAGCGTTTCAGATAGCCTGTCGTTACCTTTGGTTCTCTCGGAGTCCATGCAGCTTTTCTGCGTGCCAGCTCTTCGTCCGATACGACAACCTCCAGCTTGTGCTCCGGAATATTGATACGGATCAGATCACCTTCCTCAACGAGTGCGATCGGACCGCCCTCTGCTGCCTCCGGGCTTACATGACCGATGGACGCACCGCGGGATGCGCCGGAAAAACGGCCGTCCGTGATCAGGGCTACGGAAGAACCAAGTCCCATACCTGCAATCGCAGAAGTCGGATTCAGCATTTCACGCATACCAGGACCACCCTTTGGTCCCTCATAACGGATGACAACAACGTCGCCTGCCACGATCTTGCCGCCGCGGATTGCCTCGATGGCATCCTCCTCGCAGTCAAAGACTCTGGCCGGGCCTTCATGAACCTGCATCTCCGGAACAACAGCAGAACGTTTGACAACTGCGGTATCCGGTGCCAGGTTTCCTTTCAGAACGGCGATACCGCCTGTCTTGCTGTATGGATTCTCAACCGGGCGGATGATCTCAGGATTTTTGTTGACACATCCTTTGATGTTCTCCCCTACGGTCTTTCCGGTTACTGTCATACACTCTGTGTGCAGCAGATTCAGCTTGTTCAGCTCATTCATAACGGCATAAACACCGCCTGCCTCGTTCAGCTCCTCGATGTAGTGGTATCCTGCCGGAGCCAGATGGCAGAGGTTCGGGGTCTTCTCGCTGATGGCGTTTGCCATCTCCGGATTCAGCTCTACGCCTGCCTCATGCGCAATGGCCGGCAGATGCAGCATACTGTTGGTGGAACATCCCAGTGCCATATCGACGGTCAGAGCGTTTAAGAATGCTTCTTTTGTCATGATGTCTCTTGGACGGATATCCTGTTTTAACAGCTCCATAACCTGCATACCGGCTCTCTTTGCCAGGCGCAGACGCTCGGAGTATACGGCCGGAATCGTTCCGTTGCCTTTTAAGCCCATACCGAGAACCTCGGTCAGGCAGTTCATGCTGTTTGCGGTGTACATACCGGAGCAGGAACCGCAGGTCGGGCACGCATTGCACTCGAAATCATAGACGTCTTCCTCTGTCATGGTTCCGGCAGCGTAGGAGCCGACTGCCTCGAACATGCTCGAAAGACTTCTCTTCTCGCCTTTTACGTGGCCGGCAAGCATCGGGCCGCCGCTGACAAATACGGTCGGAACGTTGACTCTTGCTGCTGCCATCAGAAGACCAGGTACGTTTTTATCACAGTTCGGGATACATACCAGGGCATCAAACTGATGTGCCATTGCCATACACTCGGTGGAATCGGCGATCAGGTCACGGGTAACGAGGGAATATTTCATTCCGATGTGGCCCATGGCGATACCGTCACAGACTGCGATGGCCGGGAACACGATCGGTGTTCCGCCTGCCATGGCAACGCCCATTTTTACAGCCTCTGTAATTTTATCCAGGTTCATGTGGCCCGGTACAATCTCATTGTAGGAGCTTACGATTCCTACGAGCGGTTTTTTCATCTCTTCTTCGGTCAGACCCAGCGCACGCATCAGAGAACGCTGCGGTGCCTGTGCGATTCCTTTTTTTACAGCATCACTTCTCATGATCTTTTCCTCTTTTCTTATCTTACAGTTTTATACTAGAGTGTGTCTGAAAAACCATTTCCGCAATCTGCAAGCCCCACTTTGCGGTATATTTTCCCCTCATTCAGTTGACGTAGCCCGCTACGCCGCCCTCATTCGGACAAAATCTCCCACAAACTGGGACTCGCAACTTACGAAAAGCCTTTTTCAGCCTCACTCCAGTGCTTTTACCAGCAGATCTCCCATTTCGGAGGTGGATACTTTTTTGCATCCCTCGGACATGATGTCTACGGTGCGGTATCCGTCTTTTAAGATTTTCTGTACAGCATTTTCTACTGCCTCTGCCTCTTTATCGAGATCCAGAGAGTAGCGGAGCATCATGGCCGCGGACAGAACCGTTGCAATCGGGTTTGCAATGTTTTTTCCTGCGATATCCGGTGCGGAGCCGTGGCTTGGCTCGTACAGACCGAATTTTGTCTCATTCAGGCTGGCGGAAGAAAGCATTCCGATGGAACCTGCCACCATACTTGCCTCATCGGAAAGGATATCTCCGAACATGTTTTCCGTCAGAACCACGTCAAACTGGCACGGATTGTGAACAATCTGCATTGCACAGTTATCAACCAGCATATGCTCTAACGTAACGTCCGGATAATCTTTTGCAACATCCTCCACAACAGCTCTCCACAGACGGGAGGAGTCGAGAACATTTGCTTTATCTACACTTGTTACTTTTTTCTTTCTCTTTCTGGCGATGTCGAAGGCACGGATTGCAATACGGCGGATTTCAGGCTCGCTGTAAGTCAGGGTATCCGTTGCTTTTTTGATGCCGTTCTCTTCTACGGTGCTGCGCTCTCCGAAATACAGGCCGCCGGTCAGCTCACGCATGATCAGCATGTCAAAGCCCTCACCGATAATTTCTTCTTTTAACGGGCAGGCATCCTTTAATTCCTGATACAGGTACGCCGGGCGCAGGTTTGCAAACAGGCCTAACGATTTCCGGATTTTTAAAAGTCCGGCCTCCGGGCGCTTATCCGGGCTTAATTTGTACCATGGGGAGGTCTTGGCATCTCCTCCGATGGAGCCCATCAGAACAGCGTCACATTTTTTTGCTTCTTCTATGGTTTCATCTGTCAGCGGCACGCCGTGCACATCGATGGAGGCTCCGCCCAGCAGAAGGTTGGTATATTCAAACTTATGTCCATATTTCTCGCAGACGGCGTCCAGAACCTTTTTTGCCTCATCTACAATTTCCGGTCCGATTCCGTCACCGTGAATTAATCCAATACGGTATTCCATATCTTTCTCCCTCTTTTCTTCCGGCTGAAAAACCGTTCTATTTTCTCTGTGTCTATAGCATTTCTAAATTATACGCTATTATCGCCGTAATTTCAACACGAAATTTCTTTATCCCTAACGAAACGCAATAATCTTTTTGCTTTTTTGCTGTTTAAAAGAAAATTACGCGGCATTTTTCCCTCTTTTCCCCCGGTCTCGCCGCAGGGGCAATCCGGTCCGGAAGGCTTTTTACTCTACAGGAAAATTCCATAAAATCTCTAATGGGCAAAAAAGACGCAGGTACTCATCCTTTTTTGAATACCTGCGCTTTTTACATACCTAGATCATGTTTATTTTTTCTTCTCTGTTTTCTCTTCAACGACTGCTGTTTCCGGTTTTTCAACCTCTGTGATCGCTGTTTTGCGCATCGGGATACGGCAGTTTTTGTTGTTTCCGAACTCTACGATGACATCGTCATCTGTGATATCGATGACTACGCCGTAGAAACCGCTTGTCGTTACGACTGCATCTCCGACTGCAAGGTCATTCAGCATTGCCTGCAGTTTTTTCTGTTCTTTCTTCTGCGGACGGATCATTAAGAAATACATCATACCAAACATGATGACCAGCCACATAATTAACATACCAGTGCTCATCACACCGCTGTTTGCTGCTGTTGTTGTTGCTAAAAACATTTTCTTTCCTCCTGTTATTCGAGAGTACATCCCGTTCTTTAGACACACCTATCATAATACACAATCTGGAACCGATGGGCAAGTCTTTTTTGGATATTTTCCCTATTTTCCAAAGATTTCATATATTACAATTCCGACCCCCGTCTCGATTGCACTGCGCCACATCTCAATATGGCTTCTCGCATTTCGCATGGCCTTGAACAGAGCTTACTTTTTGTCGTATTCCTCAAATCCGGCAAGCTTCGCACGTTTGTAGGAGGCAAAATTGCCCTCATCGAGTGCGTTTCGGATTTCTGTCATCATATTGTTGTAGAAATACAGATTGTGCAGAACACAGAGACGCATGCCGAGCATCTCTTTCGCTTTCAGCAGATGACGGATATAAGCTCTGCTGTAATGGCGGCATGCCGGACACTGGCAGCCTTCCTCGATCGGGCGCGGATCCAATTCGTATTTCTGGTTGAACAAATTCATTTTTCCATGATTTGTATAAACGTGACCGTGACGTCCGTTCCGGCTCGGATATACACAGTCGAAGAAATCAACGCCGCGCTCTACACCCTCGAGAATATTGGCCGGTGTTCCGACACCCATCAGATATGTCGGTTTTTCTTTTGGCAGATACGGGACCACTTCATCGAGAATATGATACATCTCCTCGTGTGTCTCTCCTACCGCAAGACCGCCGACGGCATATCCGTCAAGATCCATCTCGGAAATCCGTTTTGCATGATCGATACGGATATCTTCATAGATTGCTCCCTGATTGATACCAAACAGCATCTGCTGTGGGTTGATGGTATCCGGCAGTCCGTTGAGCCGGTCCATCTCCGCCTTACACCGTTTCAGCCATCTGGTAGTACGGTCTACCGAATTCTGCATATATTCTCTGGTAGCCGGATGAGGCGGACATTCATCAAATGCCATGGCAATGGTAGATGCCAGATTGGACTGGATCTGCATGCTCTCTTCCGGTCCCATAAAAATCTTTCTTCCATCAATATGAGAGTTAAAATACACGCCCTCTTCTTTGATCTTTCTCAGACCTGCTAACGAAAACACCTGAAATCCGCCGGAATCTGTAAGAATCGGACGATCCCAGTTCATAAACGAGTGGAGGCCTCCTAACTTTTTTACCACCTGATCACCGGGGCGCACATGAAGATGATAGGTATTGGACAATTCCACCTGGGTCTTGATTTCTTTAAGATCCACTGTGGAAACAGCCCCCTTGATGGCAGCCACCGTTCCTACATTCATAAATACCGGTGTCTCTATCACACCGTGGGGCGTTGTAAGCCGGCCCCTTTTTGCCTCGTGATCTTTTGCTATTAACTGGTACATAGTTCCCTCCATTCTGACCTTACGGTTTAACTGATCTTTTTTGTTTTAAAGGCAGTGATCCGGTCCATCGGGGCAACACAATCATAAAACGCGCAGGATTCGTAGATCAAATACGTATACGAACCACAAATGGCAATTCCTTCATTCATAGATGGAACTTTTACCGTTTTCTTCCGTGCATTTTTCTTCAATGAATATTTACCAAAATTCCAGGTTGGCTTGTAAGTGTCTACGCAGGACATAAAGCCGGATTTGTTCTTGGCCGACTGGCAGGATCTGGAAACAATCATTTTACCGGTCTTTGTAAAAGTAACACCCTGGGTACGGTTTGGCATCAGCATACGATGTTTGAGTTTCAATGTGGGTCTGGTCGTTTTGTTGCTGATCTGGTAACCGTACATGTATTTTTTCACTTTTTCATTGTATGCACCGGCCCATATCATACCTTTGTAATATGAAACATAGGACACGGTTTCCGGCATCGGACACACCGTGTTGATCCGGTAAATCTCCAAAAACTTCTGCTTGTTCACTGCTGCCTGGCGAATCGGTTCAAATGGCATGCTATGGAGATTTTTACCATAAGTAACCCAGATGTTTGTTCCATCATAGGCAATGCCACCCAGATGGCTGGCATATGGCATCACTACCGTGGTACATAATTTCTTTGTTTTACGATTTATTACAAAAATAACCGACTCTGTGGTTTTCGATCCATCGTATGCAGACACTAACATATAATCTCCTGCTACTGTGATTCCCTGTGGAATCATACGTGCCACATTAAAACCTGCTACATTGGTTGTGATCTGCCCCGGCATAACAATACTTTTTGCATAGGAGACTTTTTTTCTGAAAGCCTTATATGTCTTATAAGCCGTGGACTTTTTAAACGCCTTTTTATTTTTATAGTATTTTGCTTTCGTACTGGTGGCTTTGGCCGCTGCTGTCTTGGCACTTCTTGCAGTGGACATGCTAGCCAGTTCTGTTCCGCTGACAGTGCGGACTGCTTCCACTTTAACATAATATTTTTTCTTCTGCAATGGTACAGACACATTTCTTCTCAGATAATCTTCGGCTGATACGTTAGTATACAGTTTATAACCACTGCCTGACTTGGTAGACAGATAGATCCGGTAAGCCACAGCTCCTGCTGCCTTTTTCCAGTATACTTTGATGCGCCGGTCTCCCCCCCGCACTTTTTTGATGGTGGGACTGGCCGGTGCCGTTCCAAACAAAATCACCGGCGAGGCTTCTCCTGTGTTAGAGATATCTGCCGCGTAAGCATACACCATGAAATAGTAATCTTTTCCCTTAGACAGCCCCGTTACCGTAGCCTGGGTAACAACGCTGGTCGGTCCCTGATAAAAAGTATCTCCGTCTTTAGTGCGGTAATATACTACATAACCGGTAGCCCCGGAGGCTGCCTGCCAGTTAAGGGTCACGGAAGTCTTTGCCGCTTTTACTGCCTTCACGCCGGCCACTTTGGATGGCACAGGTGCGATAGCTGCTACGTCGGACTCTTCTCCTGCTCCCTCGGATGCCACGGCGCGGATCTTTACATATACGATCACACCCGGTTTCATATTTTCAAATAAATACTGATTCTTTTCCGTGGTAGCTGTCAAGGTGTACGGTCCGTCCGGCTGGGAAGCTGTATATATTTCATACATCTGGGCCTCTTCCAGTCTTGTCCAGCTGATGTTCATGCTGGTGGTGGTGCCTTTTTTCATCAACGGTTTGGATGCCTTTCTTGGCACCACATGAATATCATAGGCCATTTTCCTGCCTTTGTATGTAAGATAGATCGTTACGGTTCCCAGTCTGGATGTATCCACGCTGGTGATGGAATCAGGATGCACCAGATCCATAGTTCCGTCATTATATAATACCGCCAGGGTAAAGTCTTCCTTTTTCAGGCTGCTGCGGTAAGGTACATTGGTAAAAGTATCTACTATCTGGATCTTATCAATGGCCTTTACCGGCGTAGCAGTTGGGGCTGCCGTGGCGGTGGCAGTTGGGGCTGCCGTGGCCGTCGGTGTCGGGGCCGCACTGGCTGTCGGTGTGGGACTGGCACTGACAGCGCCGCCGGTAGGCACTTCACTGACAGCTCCGCCGGTTACCACTCCACTGACAGCTCCACCGGTTGCCGCACTGTATTCTGTTATATTGGTTTCACTCTTTGTTCCTCCCTGTTCTACCTTGGCCGCACTAGTACTCTCCGGTGCTGTAGCCAGCATAGAAAAAGCCAGAAATCCGGCTATCATCTTCGTAATCCTTTTCAATTTTTATCCTCCATTCCAAAAAGGATGTTTCCTTTTATCATTCCACAATTTTTCTTCCATGGTGCATTATAAAAACTTAATTTGTCACAACAGTGTCAACGGTATTTTCACAAAATTTTCATTTGTCCCCCTCACCATTATAGGCTATACTAAGGTTATGAGCGAATTATTTTGCATGCATCATTTATTGCGGTAAGGAGTATACTAGTGAAGAATTTTGTTGTCAATACTTTTTATAAACAAAGACAGGATTTTGAGCGGGATGCCGCTCTTCATGATAAGAAATTTTCCATGCCGAAAGATGTCAAAGAATGGAAAGATCTCCCTTATAAAAATGATGGGGAAAGGCCCACCGGATGGATGTGTTCCGTCCCAAAAACAGAGAGGGAGAAACACTTCCTGTTATCATCAATGTACACGGAGGCGGACTTTTGTTAGGGAGCAAAGAGTTTAACCGGTATTACTGTGCCCGACTGTGTGAACTTGGCTATGTAGTGTTCAGTATTGAATACCGGCTGGTTCCTGACTGCCAGGTATACGACCAGTTCACAGATGTGGCGGATGCCATGACACACATTTTTCAGTCTCTCTCTAAGTTTCAGGGGGATTCTGAGCAGATCTATGGTGTAGCTGACAGTGGCGGTGCTTATCTGCTGACTTATGTGACTGCCATGACCGGCTGCCGCCCTCTGGCAAAAGCGGCTCATACCACGCCCCCTTCTTTCCGTCTGCGGGCACTGGGTCTTATCAGCGGTATGTTCTATACTACCCGCTTTGACAAGATCGGTCTGGTCCTGCCTCGTTATCTTTATGGCAAACATTATAAGAAAACACCTTTCGCACCGTTTACCAATGCGGAGAATAAGGACCTGGTTTCATCCCTGCCTCCTTGTTTTCTTGTATCCAGCCACAATGACAACCTGGAACATTACACACTGCATTTTGAAAAAGCATTGTCTGAGAATCATATTCCTCATAAACTGGTGCTTTTTCCCCAGAACAAACGACTGACCCACGCTTTCAGTGTATTCGATCCTTTCATGAAAGAAAGCACCGAAGCCATCATGGCAATGCATCAGTTTTTTGAGACCGTGTGACAATCACAGTTGTATTTCCATATAAACTTTATCTTTCTCCTGCTGATCGATACATAGGTAGCGTTTGGTGATCTCATAGGAGGAATGATTATAAATACTCATTAGAAGAGCTGGTGGTGTTCCCTGTTTCCAGGCATAATAACCGAAGGTTTTTCGTAACGAATGGCAGCTGATGTGTTCCCGCAGGCCACACTGATCGGCTGCCTTTTTTATTATACGAAATGCCTGGGAACGGCTGATGGGATTTCCTCTGTCTTTCTGGCTTTCAAAAATGTATTTTTCAGATGAATATCCAGTCAAGTAATGTCTGTAAAATTCCAGTGCCTCTACCATCATAGGATTCACCGGAAACATATTATCTTTCCCCGTCTTTTGCTCCCTGACCCAGATATGTCTGCGGTAGGCGGATTCCCTTCTCACATCCTCCCACCGCAAGGAAAGAATATCCCCAATGCGTAATGCCGAATTCAGTCCCATAACGATCAGAGCATAGTTTCTCGGTTTCAACTCCTCTTCCTTATAATAATTTCTAAATCGTGTCAGATCATTTTTGTTTTTAATAGGTTGTGTTGCACTCATTGTTTTCTCTCTTTCTCTTTTAGTAACAGACCCTGTCTGCTATGCAACACTTTATCACACTCTCTCCTGTTCCACTTTTTTCATATGCCGTATGTATATTATGAAAATCGACACGCCTGTAAAGACCCAGGATGCCACATAGACATTCATCAGCATGGAATACGTCGGGCTCCACTTAAATACTGTAAACAGCCAGATCAGGCGGAACACCACAGTTCCCAGAATGGTAAACACTGCCGGTTCCAGGGATTTTCCCATACCGCGCAGTGCGGCACTTTCCACCTCGTAGGTGGCGGTCAGTCCTTCCAGCGAACAGACATGGTGCATCCGGATGAGCCCGTACACCGCCACTGCCGGTGAAATCGTGTAGATACTGACAAAAAAGTCATCCCAGATCATAAATACAATACTTAATATTTCTGTAAACCCGATGCCAAAGGCCATGCAAAGCCAAAATGTCTTCCGGCATCGCTTAAAGTTTGCTGCACCGTAATTCTGGCTGGTAAAAGTAACTGCCGCCTGGGCAAAAGCATTGGCAATGTCATATGTAAAATATTCAAAGTTCAATGCCAGGGAAGAACCTGCAATAGCATCTTCTCCAAAGGAATTGATACCTGACTGAATGAACACATTGGAAATGGAAAAAATCGCTCCCTGGATTCCTGCCGGGATTCCGATCTGCAACACCTTTTTCAATGCCTTTTTATTTATTTTCAGCTGCTTTCTATCCAGATGAAATTCATCCTGTCTTTTTGCCAGATGATACAAAACCATGATGGTGCTGATAATATTGGAAATCCAGGTAGCAATCGCCACACCGGATACGCCCATGCCGAAGCCGATGACAAATACCAGATTCAATATTACATTCACGGTACCGGATACGATCAGATAATACATAGGCCGTCTCGTATCTCCGTAACTTCGCAATATGGCCGCTCCGAAATTGTAAACTGACATGAAAGGAATACTGAGCAGATAGATCCGTATGTACACCAGTGCTTCTCCCATAACGGACTCCGGAGTGCCGGACACTTCCAGGATTACTCTGGCAAGCAACAATCCCAGAACCATCAGTCCCACACCCAGAAGTACACCAAATGCCAGGATGGTATGAAGCATTTCCGGGATCTTATCTCTTTTCTTTTGTCCGATCAGACTTGCAAGTGCCGCATTGGGTCCTACCGACAGTCCTACGATCAGATTCACAAAAATTCCTACTAACGCCACACAGCTTCCCACTGCCGCCAATGCATTGCCTCCGGCGAATCGTCCTACTACGGCTACATCTGCCGAGTTAAATAACTGGTGTAAGATACTGCTGAACGCAAGGGGCAGGGCAAATAAAATCAGTTTGCCTGACAGTTTACCCTGCAGCATATCCATTTCTTTTCCTTGTTTTGTCATTGGTTTTTCTTCTTTCATGATTTTTTCATTTGCATTATACACCTGTTGAAGGGAATGTTCCACTGGTTTTGTAAAATGCCCCTCTTTGTCTACACACAAAAAAAGAAAAATGCAACATTTTGTTATAAAAGGTTGCATTTTTCTTTGACACTTTATATATCGACAGCCCTGTGTTTTCCTTAACCCCACGGTAAAAAAATTTTTTTGTGTTTTTTTGCCCCATGATGGTTTCCCTGTTTCAGTAACTGCCGAAAGCCCCTGGTTTTCCGTTCTTTTACAACACACCCATCCTATCTGAATACAACCTTTTATAACAAAATGTTGCATTCAGAAAAATAGATTTGATGGGAGGGTATATATGCTTAGATTATCAGTAAGCACCGAGGAGTATCTTTTGATCGGTGACAACATTAAGATTGCTTTCT
>SKFA01000260.1_pt1 | contig 41318 bp, 45 predicted proteins | sample 4820291 | NCBI WGS metagenome assembly SKFA01 (sample SAMN11008795, study PRJNA524170) | human gut metagenome | isolation source: fecal sample from pouch patient p30 | place: Israel: Tel-Aviv | reverse complement strand
TCATCCTGATATAATCAAATCCTTCTTATTGTATGCATTGTAACAAAAACTCCCCAGAACCGAAGTCCTGAGGAGTCGAAAAATCTTTTGAAATTGTATGTTCTGAAACGTATGATTAACGTTTAGATAATTTACACACTTGTATTTACAAGGTATTTCAGCCTTTTTGTAAGCAACGTGTAAGAAGTCCAGTTTATATGAATTATTATGCACTCTGAACTATATTCAATACATTTTATCTTCATCATACCGGGGGGCTTTTTGTTTTCTTCCGGTCTTGATGCACTTCTGTATCTCTTCAATAATTTCCTGATCTGTTTTGGTAAATCCCATATAGAAGAAATAGTTTTCTCCAAAACAATCTTCATAGACTTTCAATGCTTCCTCAAATTCCATAACTATCCCTGAACTTTCTATTGAACACTCTGAACAATCGTGTTATATTATAGATGTAAAGAGAACAACCGCCCACTGGGTGAGTTGACCGGATAAATTAAGAAGCAAAGCCACCCAACCGACCAAAGTATCAGGGTGGTTTTGCTATGTATTGCTACTTACAAAACGTAAAAACGAATGTAAGCAATGCAAGAATGAACATTCCGAAGGCAATTAAGTCTTTGAAATCAAAATGATTTTTGTTGTCCATCAGCATCACCCACATTCTTCAAGAATGAGGTCAAGCCACCCTGTAACACGATTGTTCCCTAGTAGCATTTTATCACGTTTAGATACCGCTGACAACTCATATAATCGTCATATAAGCATTAAAAAAGCACCAAATCTGATCTAACGGGTTATTCTTATAAAATTTACTTTTCATGATACACCTCAACTTTCTGTAACTTATTATAATTATTTTTTATTGTTCTTGCAATCTCATATATTCAAAAAGGTGACAGCCTTTCGACCATCACCTTGTAAATATGCCATTTTATTTGATTCCATACTTTTCTTTCAGTTCTTGTATCTGATAATGCGGTACACCTGCATAATATGATAATGAAATAATCTGATTTTTCAATTCAATGATTGTTTTCCCTGTCTTATACGCTGATGCCATCCAACCACAAAATACTAAACCTGCTACAATCCAACCTAACATAACCGTTCCCCCGTTTCTGCCTGTGACCTCAATCTTTTCTGTTTTGGGTTCTGGAAGTGACAAGTCTTTCTTCTGAAGCACAAGCCCAAAATCATCATAACTGTGTTTTGTGCCAAATCTCACACCACTCAAACTCTGTTTTGCTTTTTCTTCATCTGCCATGACTTATTTCAGTCCCCTTCTTTTATCCCTCAAAATTTTACCAAATGCTTCACCCATCTTATCAGCAGTTGCCCCTACCAGTTCACCGCTGTCTAATACAATCGGTCTGTCTATCCTATTTAACATCTCCGGAAAATATTCACTTGCTAAAGCAAGGAATAAATCTAATTTTTCAAGCAGCGCTGCAAGATATGAAGTACCTGAGGCTTGTGAAATCATGTTCAGCATGGTTTCCTTACCAATCATCAGTTCGTCACCTGCTTCACCTGCACATCTTGCCTGACCCGTTGCCGGATTCATGCTGAAAATAGTAGGTTTAGTGAACATGACCGGATTGTCCATAGCCTTTTTATACCAAGACACACTAAAATGCGGTATGCTCAGACCACCTTTGCAGATGTATTTGAAAAGTGGTCAGCAGAGCATTTTCTGAAAAGATTGTTCCATTCTTTGAGCATTGGCTGACCAAAGACAATGAATATGTATTTACCAACAGACAAGGTAGAAAATTCCTTGACCGCAATTTCAGGGATTCTTATTGGAAACATATGATGGAATTATTGAACATGGAACATAAGCCACATGACACCCGGCACACCTGCGTTTCACTTCTGACCGAAGCAGGAGTTGACGAAAGAATCATAAAGAAAATTGTTGGACACAAAGGAAAAAGTGTTACAGAAACCGTATATACTCACTTAGATTTAGAAATCAAACTTGAAGCAATCAATAAAATATAGGCATAAAGAAACCCCGGAAACTTTCATTTCCGGGGTATTTATATAGTTCTCTTTGTAAGCAACGTGTAAGAAACTGTGCATATCTTGTGCAAGATGCACAAGGCTGAACACGCTGAACTTCTGTGGTTTTTGCTCTCTCTGATAACCTTGAAATTAACGTTTGGAGAACTGTGGTGCTCTACGAGCTGCTTTGAGACCGTATTTGAACTTTCTCCAGATCGATTTTTCCTTGATTTTACGGGCTTTTTTGAGATTTCCAAGAAAATTTAACCCCTCTATTAACCCACGATCTGGATGCCGTCGAAGCCTCATTTTACCCGTTTATGTGAGGGCTTCATTCACCACAGACAAAAGTTCCGTTGGCTTATTATACTTCACTTTGGCGTAAATATCCATAGTAACTTTACTGTTCTCATGACCTGCCAGATACTGCACTGTTTTCGGATCGACATTGGCATAGATGAGATTGGTGATATAGGTGTGTCTGAGCTTATGCGGTGTCACCTGAAAATCCATCGTGTAGACGATCTTCGGATTGTTCTTCTGATGACCACCAAGCACCGGCTTTACCGTGTGACGGATGCTCCTGCCATTCACATAGGTGTAATATACCCTCTCAGCTGTTGATCTGACGGTAATGTATTTCCACACTCTTGTGAATTGACTGTCTGCCAGCGGCTCACCCTTACTATCGGCAATGACAAAATCGGAAATGGATTTCTCCTTTGCTTCTCTCAGGCATTGTACCAGACAATTAGGAATTGGAACATCCCTTCTTGCTGCTGGTGTCTTCAACTCAGTTCCGATAACAGGTCTGTTATGTTCAGAGTGCCATGCTCGTTGAACTGAGATGTAAGGAACTTTTTCATCCAGGAATACACAATCCCATTGAAGAGCGAGAATCTCTTCACGGCGAAGACCAGAATACAAACCGATCATCACGAACAGATACGGTGGTAAATCTCGAATAGTATCGAGAAGAATTTTTACCTGCTCATCTGTAAGTGCATCTTTTTCTTTTCCCGGCTTACCACCCTTTGCACTAAGAACTGCCGAAGGATTATAATCGATAACCTGGCTTGCTTCTGCAGAATAGAATATACACTTGATCAGCATATTCACCAGATTGTATAACGACTGGGACTGCTTGGATACCGGAAGCAATACCAGACGCAGATCATCGGTTGTCACTTCATCCATATACATATGACCAATCGGCTTGATAATATGTTTGCCCAGAGCCTTTTCATAATTTTTCAGTGTGGTCGGACGGATCGTAGCAGATCTCATCTTCAGCCACTTCTCACAATAATCAGCAACTGTCGGATTCTCTCTGCGATACAGTGTATCTTCAATCTGACGCTTTGCTTCCTGAACCTTATCATACAGTTCTTCTGGAGTAAGTCCATAAATAGCAACTCTTTTGCCGTCTGCATCTTTGATTCTGGTTCGGTAATACTCGATTCCGTTCAGTACGATGGTTCCATACTCCGGAATTTTCTTTTTCTTTGCCATGTCGGCACCTCCATTTCTGAGACATACTTTGTCATACCTTTCGGTATGTCTTGATTATCGCTGAGGGTCTGTAATTCCTCAACGATGTCACCTGTATGTAAAAAGAGCGCGGATTTTCTTCATCAGATCATCCACGCTCTCAACGTATTCGTTGTTATATTCTATTTTGCTGGGCCATATCCCACTGGGTGAAAATATCATCCAGGATAGGCGCTAATTCCTGCGGTTTGTTGTATTTCACCTTCGCATAAATATCCATGGTGATTTTACTGCTTTCATGCCCTGCCAGATACTGCACTGTCTTCGGATCCACCGAAGCAGCAATCAGATTGGTGATATAAGTATGACGAAGCTGATGTGGTGTCACATCAAAATCAATGGTATATACCACCTTACCATTGTGGGCAGCTTTCTCTCCCAGAACTGGTTTGATGGTGTGTTTTACTCTCTTACCATTTTCATACTTATAATAGAATCGTTCCTTTGTGCTTCTGGTAATAATGAACTGCCATAATCGCTTAAACTGCGTATAGGAAAGTGGACCACCATCACTGTTTGAGATAACATATTCTGACTTCGATTGTGCCTTCCACCCCTTCAAGCATTCTACCAATCTATCCGGCAAAGGTATATCTCTGTAAGCAGCTTTGGTTTTCAGCTCGTCCAGAATGACCGGCTTATTTCCTTCTGTATGCCATGCTCTTCTGACAGTCAGATACGGTGCTTTTTTATTCAGATATACCGAATCCCATTTCAGCCCCAGAATTTCCTCTCGGCGAAGTCCAGCGTACAAGCCCAGCATCACAAATACATAGGTTTGCAAGCCTTTCACTGCATCCAGTAAAATTTCCACCTGTTCATCTGTCAGTGGAATCTTATCGGTCTGCGGCACTCCGCCGCCCTTGGCTGTTAAGAACACCGTAGGATTTTCATCAATCACACGGCTGTCCTTGGCTGCTTTGAAAATGCACTTATACAAGATCACTACCGATTTATAAACCGAAGTAGATTTCTTCGATACCGGAACCAATGCCAGTTGAATATCATCCTTCGTAACATCAGCCATTCTCATATGCCCCAGAGGAGCAATCACATGCAGCTTCACCTTCGATGTGTAGTCGATTAGTGTTGTCTGACGGATATGTGCCGACTGTAACATCAGCCATTTCTCCGCATATTCCTTAACCGTCGGAGTCTTTCTTCGAAAGGTATCATTGTCAATCTGATCCTTTGCCTCATTGACCTTATCATAAAGTTCTTCACGCGTTCTTCCATAAATGGCTACACGAACGCCGTCCGCATCTTCGATACGGGTTCGGTAATACTCATTGTCTCCGATTGTTACCGTTCCATATTTAGGAATGGCACGTCGTTTTTTTGCCATTGCAAACACCTCCAAATATTGTACTCAGCGCTGATACTTGAACTATACCCGAGGGTTATCAAACCCTCAAGGATGTCGATTGCTCAGCGGACAGTACCACGCGGTTTGCGATAGGTCGCATTGTTTTCCCTTGGTTTTGCACGGTGAGTGCATTTGGCAATATACTCCTGGATTCCGGCTTCCGTGAAATACACGCAGCCGTTATCTACATACTGAACATAGGCGATCAGGCCCGATGTTCTTGCAGCATCCAAAGTGGTAAGGCTAATACCAAGCAAGTGCGCTGCATCTTTCCTCGAATACATCTTATCCATGTTCCTTTCCTCCACGATAGATTGCATCACGCCGTGCATGTTCCTGGATGTAATATCCCAGCTGAACTTTCACGGCATCATCAATCCCGCGCATCTGTCCTTTACTTACTCTTCCGAGATAACGGATGATGCACTTCTTATCAAAAGTTCCCAACTGTTCCGCTAATACCGTGGAAGGTCGATCCAGCCCTTTTGCCTTTCGGATGTAATAGTGTGTCGGCTGACGTTTCTTTTTTTGGGTTTTGGATGTGAGCGGAGCCAGCGTCAGTGTCGGGGAATAATAATTCCCGATATCATTTTGAAGAATCACCACTGGGCGAACACCGCCTTGCTGCGATCCCTCTGGCTTACCAAGATTGGCAAGATAGATATCTCCTCGCCGGTAAACCCAGTCTTCTTTCATCATATGATTTCCTCCAGTCTCCATATTTGTTGAACAAAATGTTCATATCGGATATATGGAAAAAGCACTGATAAAAGGATGTGAAATAATCTCTATACCATCAGTGCTTACTTCTAATATGGTTCTCCCGAATTTTGCTCTGCTACCCAGGGAGTTACAGGGATTTCATCAGACGCGCTTGCGAAGCAGCTTCATTGGCGTTTAACCATCCCGCCTTCATTATGGCCGGACCGCGAATTACGGAAGTATCATTGTACCTGCAGAAGATCAACACCACCGCCAGTTGCAATCTGGCATTTGCTCCGGCGAATCGCTACGTTCCTTTGAACATCATGGCGTGCCGACGAAGGCTTCCTTCTACAGTAAAGTTCTGATGAATAGTATTCAGTTTTCAAAGATCTCGTAAGCGGTGAACCACCGCTTACGAGAATAATTCTACCGAAGATTTTTGCCCTCAACATATTCTCAGAGGGCACGCAACATCGCCAGAAACGATACGTTTTCCTCTTGACAATTCCGTATATTTCAGATTAGTTTTCTCAGCTGTTCAATGTGATTGCTCAGAATATCCAGCTGCATCATCATCTCTGCTTTGTCTGGATCAGTCTTGCCAAGCACCAGGTAATCAAGAGATACCTGAAAAAACTCAGAGCACTCAATCAGCAGATCTATGGAAGCACCGCGTATACCGGTTTCGATTGCTCTCAGATGACTCTCTGAGACATTGATTTTGAATGACAGCTGCAGCTGTGTAAGTCCCTTTTTCTTGCGAAGGACCTGAATACGTTTTCCGCACATTTTCGGATCATAATACATTTTTATTTCCTCCAGTTCTTGAAATTTGAAAAGTTGCAAATTCAAGAACCGAAGGAGGTGCACGGCACCTGTAATAACAAAAAAAGGAGCGGTCATTCCTACAAATACATGCAAGAATAACCGCTCCAGAAGACTTGTCCGGATGCAAAAAGACACCCCCATTCGGTAGATTTCAAAGGCAATTTTTACTTGCCCCGAAATGCTATCGAACGAGGGTGTTATTCTACGTGTTCAAGATTGCGTCATTAGACGTGTTACCGTATTATATCAGGTAGTGACACCTGTGTGATGAGATGTGTAACCGAAAACCTGTGTGTTATTTTCTGTGTTACCACCAGTGATTAATCAGATCGTACCTCCATGATCTTTAATAAATGCTTCGACCTCCCTCATCAAAAGATCAAATTCCTCTGAAGATAAAGAACTTCGATTTGCATTAATGACTTCAATTGCAGCACTTCTGCCACTGATATAATAGGTGGCAACCGTCAACCAGAAACATATTCTCGGACTTCCATCCAACATAATTAATGCTCCAGAAGCATACTTATGAATCTCTGTGTAATTCTCGTCTTTTCCCAATTCATCTAAGAAAGCAATAATGATCTGAGCATAAAGACTGTTGTATGCATGATAATACGAAAGCATCCATGGTTCATCCAATTTGTTGTCACAGAGATGGCCCCTGAACAATCTTAAAGCACTCTTCAAATAGATGAGCTTTGAAACATGATTCTTCTCCGAAGATGCTTTGCTCCAGAATTCTTCTGCAATCACCGCATCCACCTCAACACGATAATCTGGATTAAACCAGTAACCTAATTCGTTATTAGAAACAATGTTTGGACATAAGAACTGGAACTTGCTGCGCATCTGGTAAAGTGCACTGCGGAGCGGATTTGTATCCGAAGCGTCTTTCACCTTAGGCCAGATATTTTCAATCAAGGTAGATCCAGGAACAGGTTTGCCTTTCAATGCCAGATAGGAAATTACCTTCCAAGCATTATCAGAAGCATATACCCGCATATCCAGCTTTTTGCCTCCCACACAAACTTCCGGTATTCCAAGTAGATTAATCCGAATAGTGTGTTCATCTGCAGATTGATCCTGATTAGTTTCCATCTCTGCCATACTTTGCTGCAACTCCTGCAGATAAAATGTTGTCATACTAACAAATGCAAGCATCTGAGCCATATCTGGATATGTTTTATATCTGGTTGGATTTTTCACGACAAAGAAACCTGTAGGCTTCTCCCCAAAAGGTGTACCAATCAAGCTCTGCACATCTAATCTTTGATAATGTTGGAACTCATCAGGAAATCTTTGCTTGATTACCGAAGCATCTGGAACCACCAAAGGCCTCCCATCAAAAAATGCCTCGACCCAACGTCCAAAACCTTCAAATGATTCAATTTCTTTTGTATAGCGAGACTCCATTCTCCCAGTAAGCCGATTGTAACAGGTCATGGGCGCCCATGCCTCTGTTTCAACATCAGCAATCAATATGCCTGCCCATTCAGCCTCATAGAAATCACAGGCAGTTTTAATTGCTTCCATGATGATTTCTTCATTGCTCTCGGATGTATGTAATCTTGCTTCCAATCCCGTAAGAGTCAGTCTGAAGTCGTGATCATGCTGATATTCAGATTCTATCAATACTTCATGATTAATTTCATTATGCAGTTCATTCTGTACTGTTGAAGAAACCTTCCCGGTTCCATTGTTCATCAATTTCTGTAACCAATCTTTGAACATAATTCTCACCTTCCACAATAGTAAATTAAAACCAAGCATAGCCCCGGCAGCAAATATGCAACTGGCTACCATCATCAGGCCATATAGTTTTGCGATTCTGGATTTCTCCAGGTGTGCCAAATATTAATCTGGAAATAGCAAAGACCGCAAGAACTCTCAGTCCATCAACTGATAGCCTTGCGGTCGGTTTATTTGGTATATTCAGGCTATCTGAAGGATTCATCTAGCCAAGGGGTTCAGCAGAGCATTGCTGATATAGATTTAGCACCAATATAACGTTAATTATTCGAAGCCGGCAACGAGTAATTCAGAAGGTCACCTGCCGGTGTGCCAAGAGCATCTGCGATCTTATACAGCGTATCTACCGTTAACGAACGTGAATTACTTGCAACTTCAATGGCACTTAATGTTGATCTTGAAATATTTGCTTTCTCTGCAAGCTGTTCCTGCGACAATCCCTGGCGTTTTCTTAATGCTGCAATTAAGAGTCCCAAATCAACAAAGCGATCTCGGTTTTTAAAATCAGCTACTGGTTTCATAGGGCATGACCTCCTTTCCCATAGATTTCTTCTTAATTTAAAGTATACCGACAATCCTCATCGATATCAGCCATTTAAAAAAGCAATACGACCTATTTAAAGGTCATTCAACCACATAAAACCGATTTATGTCTGATTAACAAAACTATACGACTCACAAACGAGAAAAAAAGAAGCTCCAGCAGACACCTTTGAAGTATCTACCAGAGCTTCTTTTGTTACTTGTGTTAATTTACAAATTCAGTTCTTTTACCCATGTTACCAGTTCTTTTCTTGAAGGATTCCCATTTAATACTCTGCCTTCCATGATGTGACTACTTCCGCAAACGCTATCTTCCAAATGTTCTAAAGTTCTCCCAAAATCACTTCCACCGGATGTTGCAAACAGTACAACTGTTTTTCCAGAAAAGTCATAGGATTCAAGAAACGTATTGATAATATGCGGAGCAACATACCACCAGATCGGAAAGCCTACAAAAATAACATCTGCGTCCGCTACCGGTGCATCGTAATCTGCCATCTCCGGTCTCGAATTTTTATCCTGCATCTCGATTGTGCTGCGAGATTTTTTATCCATCCAATTCAGGTCTGCAGCTGTGTACGGAATCGCCGGTTTAATCTCATATAGGTCGGCATTTGCCACCTCTGCTAATGTCTTAGCAACATCGCCAGTAACTCCACTGGCTGAAAAATATGCAACAAGCTTTCTGCTCATTTGCGCGTCCTCCTAATCTATTTCATCATAAGGATCCAACCCCATCTGTTCCCAAGTAATACCATATGGTGCTCCTCCAGAAGTATACCCGGCAATAAAGAAAAATGTGTCATCCTGTTCCAGATTCATCATCTGTTCCTCTTGTAGTTTCTTTTTCTTTCTACGCTTTCTCCGTGCTTCATTCTTTTCCTTCAAAATCGCTGCCTTTTCTTCCGGTGTCTTCTTGGATTTATGAAGCGATTCTAATGTGATTCCTTTGCTGATATCAATTAGAATACGTTCCTCATATCTGAGTCTCCGTTTCTGACAAATCTTGTCAAAATCCTCAAAAGAAGCATTCGGCGCCAAAGATAAAACAGATTGGAACAGCTTATTATGAATAGCGGATAATTCTTCCTCGTCCGGCATACGTCCGTATTCCAGATAGAAAGTCAGGTATGCACGGTAGGACTTTTCAGCAATCCTTGTCTTCTGCTTCATAGAAAGGTCTTTATATTTTCGGTCTTTGCGTTGTACCTTTGATGACAATTATCTCTTCTCCTTCCTGACTTTATCTTCAAGATTCATTGCACTCTCTTCTTCATGAATTATTCTGAAGGTATCCAAACAGGAATATCCGGAATTTTGCACCCACGCTTACTATCATCAATGAATGCTACACTAACACGTGCCCTCGTAATTGCCACATAGAGCTTGGCCCTACTTTGTCCCTCTAGCGCTTTACTACGATCCTTTAGCCATGACATGATTGGCTTTGTAGGGTATATAAGTACATGTTCCATTGTTAAGCCCTTTGAATTTCCATAATTCATTACAGAATATTCAGGATTAACCGCTTTTCTTACGCTATCTCTTAATTGAACAGGATTATATGCCTTCAAATAAGTCTCAACATCATTGCTTTTGACTAAATAAACGCCTATATGCTGAGAATTGCCTGGAATTCCCTTAGACTGACAAGGTGTCATATCTGGATATAATTGATTTGCCAAGTCACAAATCTGCTGTGGATTTCTATATGACACATTCAATGTGGTATCATCAATCTCTATCGTCTTGCACTTTTCTTTCACATATTCAGATATTCGACCATCATTATACTTCTTGTTTTTTGCTTCCTCATGCGTATGATACGTCACCTGGCGCGGATCCCCAACAAGAAGTAAATTACATCCTGCATTTTCTAACAATCGAATCAGTTCTAAATCATATCCTGATAAATCCTGAACCTCATCAATAAAGATATTTGGATATATTCGCTTAATCCGATCTATAACCAAACCACCACTTTTTTCATTTACCCTCTCCGTGAAACATGCAATCTTGTCCGAGTATATTTGCCCTGAACCCGAAATATAATAACCACGTTCTCTTTCTGAATAATAGACTGGTCCTCGTTTAGTCATATATTTCAAACCTGACTTTTGGCTTACCAGTAGCAAGCCTGAAATATCCCCATCAAATACGTAACTTTGATATGGTTTAACACCATGTTGAAGTAAGAACGAGAACCATGTCTGTATGGTAATATTGGCTGGTATACATCCATTTATTCGAATAATATGTTTTCGAATGCTTTCTTCATTAGCATCTGTAAAAGTAGTAATCAGAACGGGGGCATCTTTAATCTCCAATGCTTCATGTATCAAAAAGGTGGTTTTTCCTGATCCAGCACCTGCAATCATAAGTCGACTACTCATTTTTTATAGCCTCCATGATATAATTGGGAAATGTAATACTCTGTTCAGTATCAAAAATTCTCATTGCGCATTCTGTTTTATGATGCTTCATATATTTTCTGAGTTCATCCTCATCTGTATATGTAGTACCAAAAATAGTGTTGAAAGTAGCCAATGAATTTTCCTTCAATAATTTTGGTTCCAAGGTATTATAGTTATAATCAGACTTTCCAATTTTCAAGGTTCCGGTATCAACAATATGGTCGTAGCAAATCTTAATATTGGCACATGATCGATATTCTTCATATTTCTTCTCTAATGCTTCCAAATCCCCATCATTATCTGTAACAACAGCCACTGGAATATTTAACTTTTTTGCCAACTCCAAGAACCGCAAAAACGCGATTCCAACAGAGATCACATCAATTCCATCGTAAATCGGAAGTTTTCCATCATTCTGATCCATATATGCTCTTTGAATTACTAACTCATCAGAATCCCCCTCAACCAGAATAGCTTTTTTACAAAGGATCAATCGCAAGGTATCATATCCCGCCATTTTTTTAAAGAAGTCTGAAGATGATAACTCATGTATTTTCAAAACCTTATGATCATTCAGCAGAATCAGCTTCTCTAATCCCAATTTATTTGCAACATAACTGCTATGTGTTGAAATAATAATCTGCTTGTCCTGGTACTTATTCTGAATTGATGATATTAATTGATTCAAATTTGCAAAGGACAAATGACTCTCCGGCTCCTCTATGAGGACAATTCCTGCATCCTGTGCACGCTTATGACTTAATGCAAGTTCAGTCTTAACTACACATTGGGCACCTTTTCCAATATATGAAAAAGGAACTCCCGCAACTTGTGTAACCAAACTATTCTCCCAAGAATTTTTAGATCCTAAGTCAGCTGACAATGATATGTCTCCATCTACTATAGTAGATTCACTACTGATTTTCTCGTTTATTGTTTTAATGGCTGGATCAGCAGCAAATCCATCTACCATATTCCTATGTGCCTGAGATATTGAGATGATATCCTGTGGCTCCAGAATATCTCTGACTATACGAGAAATATACACATCAGATCCATTCTGATATCTGTAATTTGACGAATCAATCAGAACCGATTTTACCGGAATAGATTTACTTGTGATGTTGCTTCTTGCAAACGTAATCCATGAAGCCTCATAATACTCTATTGGAAGGCTTTTTATCTCTCCCTTTGATAATAACAATTCATATTCATCTTTATAGGCTTCCGAGAATGCAACAGTAAATCGAAAACCAGCCACCTGATTAGCACGTTCTGAATTGTTATTTCCTTCAAATGTCGGGAATCCTCTTCCTTCGAAAAATATTTCTACTTCTAATGTCGGTGGCTGTTTTTTATCCTGTGTAGTCAGAGAATCCAAATATTCTTTAACCGCTTGGTTGTTAAACAAATATGGACTCAGTTCATTACGAATACCACGCCCATTGTACATGCCAGTTAATGCCAGATGGATGGCTTCAAGTATTGTTGATTTGCCACTTTCATTATTTCCCACAAGAATATTAATTCCCTGATTTAATTCCAACTCAAAAAGTCCATAAAAGCTTTTGAAATTACTAATTTTTATTTTCTTAATCACATGCTATCCTCTTTTCATTCTGGTACTGTAGTACTCCATCCGGTCAGCAACAAGAGTTTACACTATCAAAGATGCGTATGGTGCTTCTCACAGTACAATCGCAGGCATTGCCAAACGTTTCATAATGGAAGGTCCGCTTCAAAAAAAGCTTCTGCCGATGTCAAATATCCCAAATACACTTGCTTGTTACACATACTGTATCACATTTGTCATCCTCCCTTTCTGGTTGTTTGGCATACCACATTTACACAAGGATGTGGATGATACAGGTTCTCCCCTGTTGACTTGAAATCCTTGTATAGCATGAACAGTTCTTCGACACCGCAGAAGTGTGTGAAATCTCACCATATCGATAAATCCACATGTTGGCTTCTGCCCAGACAACAGTATCGCCCTTCTGATATAAGGTATTTCGGTGCGGGGTAGCTGTCCCTACTATCTCGTTGTTTACTCTTAACTACTGTCGTTACCTTCAGCAGCTCAAATTTTACGGGTCGAGTAGACGCACCCCTTGCGGTTGTGCGCCCCTCACAGAAATCCGGACATGCGGCTTGCCCGCATCCGGCTCTTTGCGAAACTAATTGTTCACTGTTATCATTCGTATATACTGACATAGATTTTCGCTTTTGCCAACGGATAAGCATTGTCTATCATGTTGAGGAATTCTACCCAGTTATAGCTTTTCTTCTGACTCCGTCGGTTTAGCCAGTAGAACAGGCTTTTCATCACATTATATCTGAATGCGCCTATCCTCTGTGAATTATCAGTAATCCCATAGTAATGGTAATAACCAACAAGGATCTGGTTGAGTTTCGCTATGATGTCTTTCAGCCTCATTTGGCGCATTGTACCGATGAGCCTGTGCACTTCTTTACATTTCCTGGCGAATTTCTTCCTGCTGGTTTTCCTCTTCACTCTGAATTTCCCGTTCTTACTTTTAGAACAGTAGTGCGTGAATCCGAGGAAGGTAAATGTCTCCGGTTTCTTTCCACGTTTCCGGCATTCTTTTTCCGCAAAACGCCCGAATTCTATCAGACGGCTCTTTTCCTTCTCCAGTTCCAATCCAAAGTGTTCCATCCTGTGTTTTAACCGTTCATAGAACTGCTCTGCCTCCGTTTTATATTGGAAACAGCATACGAAATCATCCGCATAAACCACTATGCCTGCATATCCCTTCAATTTTGGCTCCACGATTTCTTTAAACCACCAGACCAGTACATAATGCATGTATATATTGGCAAGTACCGGTGAACAGACCGAGCCCTGCCCCGATCCGGATTCACTCTCTTCAAACTGGTAATCTTTCATGATCCCCGCTTTTAGGATTCGTCTGAGTAATCTCGTGATATTCGGGTCTTTGATTCTTGATTCTACAAAACGGACAATCCATTCATGGTCCAGATGGTCGAAAAATCCTTTGACATCCGCATCAAGGACATAACTGGTTTTTTTCTCTTTCAAGCATTGTATTCAGCTTCCGCAGCGCCTTATGACAGCTGCGTTCCGGCCGGAATCCCATCATTTCATCATAAAAATGTGGCTCGAAGACTGCTTCCAGTATCCTTCTGAGTGCTTCCTGTACCAGTTTATCTTCGTAGCAATAAATGCTCAGTGGTCTTGTTTTCCCGTTCTCCTTTGGTATCTCTACCCGCCTGGCGGGTTTTGGTTTGTAGGATTTCCGTTTTAAACTTTCCACCAGTTTCTCAAGATTTTCTTCCAGATTTCTGCCGTATTCCTCTTTGGTGACTCCATCGATTCCTACCGCCTTGTCTCCATCCATCTTCTCATGGCAGTCCTTTAGCATTTCCCTGTTAAGGAGATGCCCTACTGACGTGAAGACCATGTTTGGATTTTCTTTTGATAACTGTGCTATTCTCGCCAATTTCGTTTCCATCGTTCTCCTATCTCTGCGTATAGATGATGTTTCCTCTTTGATATTGTTTCGCAGACCAGAACCGTGAGGAACGGTTCTTTCTCGACTTCCCTCCAGTATTTATGTGTTCATACTTTCATCGGTACTATTCGGGTCTCCGACTTCCTGCATTTCATTTGTATGGCTCCCGTTTCGGTTGCGCATACATACCTTATTTGCACAGGATAAGGAAAATGCAGGTTCTCCCCGGTTGACACATAATCCTTGTATAACATGAATAGTTCCTTCGACACCGCAGAGCCACGTGAAATCTCGCCATATCGATAAACCCGTGTTTTGCCTTCCTTTCAGGCAACGAAGTCGGCACTCTGCTTGCGGTATTTCGGTGCTCTATCGCTATCCCTGTTACCTTACTGTCTACGCTTAACATACAACGTTACCGCCATATGCTCAAGACTCGCTTCAAATGTTGTGGCTAACAACTTATTTGACAGGATTTCCACCTGCCGGATTATGTACCCTTAGCTGGGCGCACTACCTGACACCAATGGTTGTAATTCAACAGACATCGGAATCAATTTTTCTTCCTTTACATTTTCTTCTGACATACGTTTTATAACACTGAAACCTCATTTTTTACGTAATAGGTCTATTCCAAGAGTATGCAGAATCTCCTGAGTTTTCTTCTGGATAGCAGAAATTTTGAATTCCGAATCATCGCTGATAGTTACTCTGTAAATGTTTTTGGTCAGTTTTAAAATATCTTCGGCAGAGTATTTCTCGCTGAGGTTTGTGTTTCGGAGCGCATTTATCAGACCATAATAATACAGCAGGCTTATATGGTTCAGAAATGCCCAGCCTCTGAAATATTCATCAGTATGTGCATGAGATGCGGATGTTGAAACACTGTTTTTGAGATAATCGAAACACTGTTCAATGTCCCATCTTTCCTTGTAATCCAGATAAATTTCCTTTGGATGTTTATCCATGTTGCTGCAGAATGAGAAATACCCCATCCGCGTTTCTTTCAGAACATCCATTGGATGCCGGGGCTGTTCTCCATAGTGTTTTTCTACTTTTTCTACATAGTTTCCCTGAAGCTCCGCTTTGCGGTGGTCATCCCGGAATGTATAGATAAAGTTTCCTCTGTTTCCGCTGGCTTTTTTACGATACCAGATGGCACGTTTGTTGTAGGTGAAAACACCATCAAATTTGTGGTCATCTGTATTTTCGTAAAATTCCGGTTCCACATTCACAGTATCTTCCCTCAGCGGCAGGATAAATTTCATCCCTGCAGACATCAGGGCTGAAAGATTATGTTTGGAGTAAAAACCTTTGTCTGCTATGATGACGCACTCCCTGCATCCGGATGCAGTTACAACATCCATGAAAGCTGTTTTATCCACAATGGAGCCCTGCAGCACCCTGTAAAATACCGGTTTATGAGAATCTTTCTCAAAGATATACAGAATCCTTGCCTGTGGATTCAGACTGTGTCCTGGATTATATCCTCTGGCTGAAAGAGAATCACCGGAACGGGTAAAAATCGAGGTTCCGTCAAAAAGCAGCGTCGTCCCGGGCATAACAGATGCCTTCATAAAGGCATCCAGCTGATCCTGCATGGTTCCGAGCTTCGCGACAAATCGCCGGACAGACCCTTCTGAAACAGAAAGGTCACTGCAGATATCACTCATGTAGGAATCCAGGAACAGAGGCTGGATCATTCTGGCAGAAGAAACGCCATCCACCAGACGGATCAGCGAAAGAGTCCTTATCTCCCGGAAAATATCCGGAAAATATTTTTTCAGCTGTATTTCAAGCTCCGGAGAAAGCTGCAGCAGGGTTTCATAAGCACCGTAGTTTTTTACGGAAGGTGCAACATCCGGCGTCAGCCGCATTTCCTGCATAAGCCGGAGTCCGTTCGCATTCGGAATAAAACCGTCTTCCGCTGTAATCTTACCGATACTTTTACCGGTGACTTTCTGCGGTCTGCCCTTTTCTGCATCCCAGCGGGATGATACCAGGTAAGTATAGTAATGACCGCCGATATGTCTGATTTCTACTGCTCCAAACTGAGTTGGTCTTTGCTTCTTTATCTCTTCTGGAATACTCATAATAATGCCTCTTTTATTAACGTAAATTACGTAATAAGTATACACCAAAAAGAGCGCTAAATCAATATCCAGAAGACGTAAAACATAAGAAAACATCGATTTTTAAATCATTATGATGCCACATGACCAACTATTTATGATTTGAAACCTAATTTAGCGAGGTTTCTATTAACGTAAATTTTGAGGTTTTAGTGTTATAAATATACTCAGTTTCCGCTTAACATCATTCACATCAAGATTCCAGTTCTGCAAAAGTACGGCATTCGCTTTTTCAATATCGGCAACTGTCTTTGAATAGCCTTGATCCTTCTCATATTCCGAGACAATCATATTTTTCAGCTTATTCCGAATCTTCTGTCCCTGTCCCCCGCAACAGCTTTTTGATTTCCCATGCATGATATCAGAGCGTGTATCAGTATAACTAGTACTGGTTATGCCCAGATGCTCTCCCAGCATGTATTGAGAAGCTCCTGTTTTTCCCTGCTGAACAAGATATTCTCCAAAATGAGTATCCAGAAAATACCTTTGTGTTTTTCTGGCATTTTTTATATTCGGCGGCAGTTTCTCATACTCATCTGTATAGAAAACACAGTCCTTTTCTCTATCACATTTATAGAAAAAGTCATATACGCTTTTTAACGTCAGTTGATTGCTTTCCTGATTGTTTTTCCCCTCTTCTTTTTGATTTCTATCCATATTTTCCCCCATCTTTTTCTTAAATTCCCCCTTTTCCCCATATTTACTTCCTGTTTTTCCCACTCTTAGCCTTTCTGATAACGATTGCAGAATGATTCATCCAAAGGAGGCTAAGCGTATGAAACCTGTCATCTCTATTGTAATTCCTGTATACAACATCCGTTCTGACTACCTCACCGCCTGCATCCGCAGCGCAACATCTCAGACCCTGCAGGATATAGAGATCATCTGTGTGGATGACTGCTCCACCAACAATTCTCTGTCTCTGCTCCGTGAAGCTGCCCGCCGTGACAGACGCATCCGCGTCATCGCCCTTGACCACAACCGCGGTACCTGTTACGCAAGGAAGGCCGGTGTGGAAGCTGCCAGAGGTAAATACCTGCTTTTTCTCGATGCCGATGACACCCTTGAACCGGATGCCTGTTCCATCCTGTATAAACAGATGATGATCCACAACGTTGACATTCTCCAGTTTGAAACCAGAATCATCGCGGAAAGTTATCTGGAACCTGAACGGATTCTGCGTTCTGCCAGAAATCTGCAGCCTTATCATGGGTATCTGTACGGACAGGATGTACTGAACGGCTGTTTCAGAAACACACTTTACCGCTTTACAGTGTGGAATAAAATGTACAGAACTGCCATGGTAAAAAAGGCTTTCCGCTGTCTGTCGGCTGATTATCTGGTGAAAGCTGAGGATGCTTACACCTACTTTGTGATTGCCTGTCATGCAAAATCCTACTACGGTCTCAGCAACTGCCGGCTGTACAATTACCATTTCGGCTGCGGTATCACTGGCCGTACTGAGCTGTCCCTCAGACATCTTGATCTGTACTGCCAGAACATGTGTTCCTGGGACGCCCTGAATGGTTTTGTCCGGTCACGCAATCTTCCGTATTACAAAAATGTCTTCCTTCCCCGTTTCCGCATGGATCTGCTCATGGACTGCCTGAAAAAATATTTTGTTTATCTGCCTCAGTACATGCAGGAAGAGGGCATGAACATTCTCCGCAGCTACTGGCGGGAAGATGAGCTGAATAAGGGGTTCGCACGGATTGCTCTGCCTATGGCAGGGTAAGCGGCACGGAATCTGCAGCTATACTGTTCTGTAGCCATATGGCTTCTGCTACCATATGGCTTCTATAACTATACTGATTTTATCAGATAACAGTATTTCCGACAAGGATTATTCTGCTCCATTAGATTACTCATCCAGGACACTCAGAACATCTGACAACGGTGATAATAATTCCCTTAACAACAAAAAAAGTTCTGAACAGTACAGGGAGCTGCACGCAAATATGTGCTTCTCCTCCATACTGTTCAGAACCTGCAGCAGCAACCGGATTTTCTATCTTCATACACTTGAATAGACGGATATTTTTATTTTTTCTGCTCTCCCTCCACAATTTTCTGTGCCTTTCTGCAGAACTCATCCAGACTGATTTCATCTGTTACATATTTCTGAAACAGATCCCCCATATCACGTATACCCTCCATGGAGCTTTCCGTGAAGTAACGCGGTTTCAACTCCACGGATTTCACATATTCCCGGATGATATCCATGTCAGGAAAGTCGAATTTCTCCGACTGAATCAGATCCAGTCTGGCAGGAAGGCAGTCCATATTCTCATAATAGGACATGCATCCTTTCTTCCCCGCAGCATAGGCAAGAAAACGTTTTGCAGCTTCTTTATGCTCTGATGCCCTGTTCAGTACATACTGCCAGGTAGCAATGTTGGTTGTACGGGATACAAATTCAGGGAGAGCTGCTACGTGCATCTGCCGATATGATTCCGATTTCATCAGAAGATTGACCGACCCGCTGTACAGAAACATGGACGCATACTGTCCGGACAAAAATTTCTGCTCCATCTGTTCGTGCTGATCGAGTAAAATTCCTTCCGCTACTTCCTGATTCTGCACCATATCATGAAGATATTTTACAGCCTTTCCTGAACCCGGATCAGACCAGCTGCTGTAGTCTCCACCAAACAGATTGACAAACTGCGAAATTTCGTTATATGCATACGATTCTTCCCATGCCCCTCCGTAACCGAAAATCGCATTTCCTCCGGAGTAATAATCAAGCAGCCGCTCAAAGTCCTTCTGTGTCCGTACTTCCTGCAGACCCGCCTGTTCCAGCAGATCCTGATTGACGCAGTACAGCATGATATCCAGCATATAGGGAACAGAATACATTTTCCCATTCTCCATGGCAATCGTTTTCAGATAATCCTGCGGATAACAATCCAGAATTTCCTGCGGAAGCACATCCTCACCCAAAGGCTCCAGATATCCTTTTTTTCTGAATTCACTCATCATTTCATCGTTGATCCCGATAATGTCAACCGAGCTGTCTCCTGATGAAAGAATCGTTGCAATCCGGGCATGACGATTATCCGCATTGCCTGGTGTCTGAACCAGACGGATTCCAATCTGCAGTTCCTCTTCCGCCTGCCTGATATACTCCTGAAATTCCTCTGTATCACTTTCCGAATGCATCAGCGTGATGTATTCCGTATACTGTTTGTTTTCAGCAGATGTTCGTTCTGTTTCTTCTGCCGTGCCGCATCCCGAACACAGCAGTGCAGCTGCCAGCCAGCAGCATAATGCTCTATGCAGTCTCCCCAAATACATCATAAATTCCCCGATTCTTTTGTTATGCCACCCCTCATTGCGCTGCTTCCCTCTGACGGTACTGTCAGAGTACCCTCACTGTACTATCTGGGCCAGCGGTCTTCCTTCCCGGCCAGCGGTTCAAACGCCTGATGAGGCTCCGACTGGTACCAATAGGCTACACTTGCAACATCATCCTGACGTTCAAACAATCCCCTGTATCCCACGCCGATCTGCTGGATCGTCACTTTCAGATCCTCATCAAAACAGATGGGATCCTGAATATGCCACCGGTAAAATCCCCGCATGGGCATGGTATCATCATTATGATAAGGATTATGAATTTCTTCATCGTGAGACGAATAGTAGGGATATCCCAGATAGGGCGTACAGTAATTCTGTTCCACGGTCTTTCCGTCCACCTGTCTGGCAAAGCTCCAGGAACCGCCGAAGTAATCTTCTGTTCCGGTTCCGCAGATTGTGGGATATTCCTCATCTCCGTCCAGATAAAATTTCACTTCACCCTCGCCCCACCAGTAACGCTCCAGCGTGGTCAGTGCCATGTAGGTACCCACATAGTGCCCTTTCCCCTTTACCTGATCAAGAATTACATAATCCTTCTGCAGCTGAGTGACTTTTTCTCTTCTCCACTGTGCGTGAAAATAGGCGATATCATCCGGCAGTTCATCATGCAGGCAGTAATCTACCTGATAAAAGAAAGCCGGTATGGGATTGGCATGCTGGTTTTCCAGTGTTATTCTCGCTTTTTTGCGAAAAGGCATCTGGAAATAGCTGTTCATACCGCGACTGGGTACTACTACGATGGGCATGGAATTGACGATGCATTCTCTGCCGAAACCACAGCAGAAGAAATCCCCGAGAGGGCTTTCCACAGAGGGAGTCTCCTCATCATCCCAGTACATGCGCAACACCAGATCACGGAGCACAAAACAATCTGCCTCCGTCGTTTTATTGGTTACTGTAATCCAGATGTGATTGATCACACCCGGACCTTCGATTTCCGCCAGTGTCACTGTGGCTCCCGGTGCAATATCACGCAGACAGGGACTTCCTTTTCTGGAAGGACCCAGCTCGCTGGCAGCCATACCGCCTTTTCCTTTTTCCCCTGTGGGATTTTCCGCATTGATTGCTCTGCTCTTTACGTGTTTTGCAAGAGGCAGAGAACTCAGACTTCCCGATAAATCAAACATGATACTAACCTCCCTGTTATGCTTTAACTCCACCTGCCATTATACCATCCATAATCTGTTTTTCAAAGATTGCTACAAAGATAATGATAGGAAGCAGGATGATCCATCCCATGGCACTTACCAGATCCCAGGGGACTCCATACATATTGTCTCGCAGCGGCAGCTGAACGATGGATACCGACAGCACCTGAATCCCATTGGAATAATACAGCGGTGTGAAAAAGTTATTCAGACACGTAATGAAATTAATGATACATACGGTTGCAATAGCCGGTTTCAACAGAGGCAGAACCACATAAAACAAACGCTGCAGGAAAGTCGCGCCGTCGATGGCCGCTGCTTCCTCCAGCGACACCGGTATCTCCTTTACAAAATTGGTCAGAATCAGTACGGTAAACGGTACAACACCGCTGATATACAGAAGAATCAATCCCGGGTACGTATCATACAATCCTGTTTTCTGCATAAATTCATACAGCGGTCTGGCAGTTACGATTTCAGGAATCAGCATGGTTGCCAGAATAAATGCAAATGCGATCTGAATACCCTTTGATTTGAATCTGGAAAAAGCATATGCTGCCATGGCGCTGATAATCGTGCTGACAATCAATGTAACTCCTACGATCAGGATCGTATTTCCGATTTTTTCGAACAGACCTACATTTTCAATCAGAAATGTATAGCTGTCCAGTGTGGGATGATCCGGAATATAGTCTATCGGTGTTTTAAATAATTCTCCCGGCGGTGTAATTGATGATACAAAAATCCATAATACAGGAAACAGAATGAGAAACGATACGATTGCCAGAAGTATCCAGCGCCCTGCGCCCACAATACCTTTGCCCAAAACATATCTGTTCATGCCTGTTTTGGCCTTTCTGCCTGTTTTGGCCTTTCTGCCTGTTTGTCCCGAAACGGTATTCTTCTTCATACTCCTGTGAAACCTCCTTAATCCGCATATTTATTTGTAAGCCGGATATTGAACCAGCTGAAGATGGCCATTACCGCGAACAGCATAACTGCCAGAGCTGAAGCATATCCCACATTCAGATTGGTAAAAGCTTCCGTGGCGATTCGATAGGCGATCAGAGAAGTATCCTCACCGGGACCGCCGGATGTCATGGCATAGACCAGATCAAAGGTGGTCAGTCTCCACAGAGTAAAAGGAATGCAGAGTGTCAGCACATTTTTCATGATCAGAGGCAAAGTTATGCGGAAAAAGCACTGAATACCGTTGGCGCCATCCACCCTCGCTGCTTCGTAAATATCACCTGAGATAAACTGAAGACCGGAAAGCACCAGAATTGCGAAAAACGGAAGGTCTTTCCACAGATCCATGGCAATTACCGCACCTCTTGCCGTACCGGTGTTGATCAGCCAGTCACAGCTGAAGCCCGGCAAAAATCGGCGGATCAGATCATTGATCAGACCATAATCATTGTTAAATCCCCATTTTGCTGCCATACCGATTACAACCGACGGCATTGCCCAGGGAATCAGGACGATTGTTCTCAGGAAATGGCGGCCTTTGAAATTCATGTTCAGAATCAGCGCCAGAGCAACCCCCAGAATCACATGCAGAGCCATGGATACTGCAACAAAAATGGCGGTAAACTCAATGGAAGTGATGACCTTGGAATCCTTAAACACATTTATATAATTGGCAAATCCCACAAACTCATTAACTCCCGACAGAATCTTGATATCAAACAAACTGTTTTTAACAGTTACCAGAATCGGATAAAGAGTAGTAAACCCGCGAAGAAATACTACCGGAAGAATCAGAAGCCATGGTATCCATTTCATTGATTTTTTACTGATTATCACCTTATATCCTCCTTTATGTAAGGCTGTTTTCAGCAGCCTGTCAGCTTATTCACTGTATTTATCAACATATTCCTGAGCCTTTGTGCAGAATTCATCTACTGTGATTTCATCCTTTACATAGGACTGGAAAATCGTTCCCATATCTGTAATAAACTCCATGGTCTGAGGAAGCATGGGACGTCCCTGCACATTGCATTCTGTTGCGTATCTGCTGTATATCTCCTTTGCAGGATCTGTATCGGGAACCACTTTTTCCGCTACATCCTTTCTTGCAGGATAACGGTCAAATGCTTCATAGGATGCTTTCACGCCTTCTTCCGATGCCATATACTGCAGGAATTTTACGGCTGCTTCCTTGTTTTTCGATGCGCTGTTCAGAACATAATTCCAGGAATCGGTAAAAATTGCTCTTTCGCCTGTTCCGCTGAAATCAGGTACCATAGCCATATGAATCTTGTCTTCGCCCAACATATCCGCTTTTGCATAATCAGTTCCCAGTCCCCACATGAACAGGCTGCCGTACTTACCGTCATTGGCCTTGGGATTCATCTGCTCATACTTGTCTGCAATCTGATCAATGGGGGTATATCCTTCTGCCACCAGATCATGCATAAACTGAACAGCTTCCTTGTTGGCCGGATTGGTCCAGTCAAAATAATCTCCGCCGAACATATTTACAAACTGTGCCAGTTCGTTAGATACATAGGTTTTCTCCCATGAACCGCCATAGCCGTATCTGCCGTTTCCTGAAGCCGCTTTCATGTAGTTCATAAAATCCTCTTTCGTATCGATGGATTCAATTCCCACTTCATCCATGATTTCCTGATTTACCCAGAAAGCCAGATAACCTGCGTATCCGGGAACACCCACAATGTTGCCGTCTTTGTCGGTAATCATGTCTTCAAGATATCCCTGAGCAAATTCACCGCGGATATCCTCTGTCATAACCGTATCACTCAGTGATTCCAGCCATCCGGTATTTTTGAATGATGCACTCATTTCATCATTGATTTCCAGAACATCCACACTGCTGTCGCCGGTGGAAAGTACGGTTGTGATTTTCTGCTGGCGGGTATCCGTATCGGTAGGTGCTGCGATGACATTGATTTTCAGACCGGTGGCTTCCTCCACATTCTGAAGCCAGCCGTCAAAATCCGCATCTGTGGTATTGACGCTGTACAGTGTCAGATCATAGTCTCCGTCTTTTTTTGCTGCATCTCCGCTGTCGGATGAGCCGCCGCATCCCGCCAGCACTCCTGCTGACATGGCCGCACAGAGTAATAAACTGATTGTTCTTTTTTTCATGTTTTCCTCCATTCTCCGGCTTCTTTCTGCCGTATTCGTTGCTGTGTTTTCAGTTGCTGTGTTCTTGATGGCATTAAGATATCAGAATGCGAAAAAAAACAAAATACAATATTTTTTGAATGATTTATATTATTTTTATCTTTGTTGAAATCATATTCTGTTTTTTTTATAATTATTTCATAAAACAAAAGAAAGGAACATTCCGTTTTGAAGAAAATATTTCGTAAAATACAGTCACTTTTTCCCGGATTTCGTGCAAAACTGCTGGCTGCCTTTTTCCTGTGTGTTTTCCTGCCGCTGTGCATCATGGAAGTCAGTCTGTATCGTGTAACCTACCGCATTGCCTCCGAAAAAATCATGAACTCGGTGATTCTGTCAGACGACCAGCTGAATGTCCAGATCAATAATCGTCTGCAGCAGACAGAAAATACTGCTGATTCCATTCAGTACAACATATACACTCTGTTCAGCGCGCAGGACGATCCTGACAGGTACCGTTCGGTTTTCAATGAAGTACGGAACAGCATCTATCTGTATAAAACCACTTTCGGCTTTTATCATATTTACAGCTTTCTTCCGGATACACAGCTCGGTGCCTTCGAGGGGCTCTATTTTCTTTCCCTGAAAGATTTTTCAATGTTCGATCTGAGCGAAACACAGCTGAAAACTCCAGGCACCAGCTCCATCTGGTCCTATCAGAAAGATATCAGGCTGCCTTTTGTTCTGTCAGATAAAGAAACCGGCAGTGATGTCATCACCTGCTGCCGGCTTTTGAAGAATCAGACCACGAAGGAACCGGAATATGCCTATGCGATTCTTTTAAATCCCGGAGAATTTTCCGATCTTCTGTCGGAAACCTTTCAGGATGACCGGATCACCAGCTATCTGATTTCCGAAGACGGTACCATCATGGCACACACCAGCCGGGAACTGTGCGGTTCCGTTCTGTCAGAAGAAAAACGAAGTCTGCTTCTGAACCGGACAGAATCTATCTTTACGCAGGATCGGATGCATTATCACACTATACAGCTGGACAACGGCTGGTACCATATTACGGAAGTACCGGATTCCTACATCAGCGCCAATACGCTGGAACTCCTGAGAACCATGATTACCGCAATTGCAATTATACTGATTCTGATTGTCATCATGATTTTCCTGTTTACCGGCAATCTTTCCCGCAGGATAAAAAGACTGTCCGATGCCATGGAAAATTTCCGTATCGGTAATGATTCCGATGTGCAGATTCAGGAGACCGCTCCTCTCCTGCCCGAGGATAAGGAACCGGAACTGTACGATGAAATTGATAAGCTGGGACTTGCTTTTACAAACATGCAGACGACCCTGAGGGAAAACATGGAATCCATACTGGAACTGTCACTTTCAGAAGAAAAACTGAAATATCAGCTTCTTCAATCCCAGATCAATCCTCATTTTCTTTATAACATTCTGGGAACCATCAAAACCTGCCAGAGTATCGGCAGGCTGGATATTGCAGGGCAGATGATTACGGATCTGACACAGTTTTACCGTCTGTCACTTCGCAAATCAGGCGACCGGATTCTCATACGGGATGAACTGGAGATTGCAAGACTGTATTTGAATATGGAAAAACTCTGCCACAATGAAACCCTGTCCTGGGAAATCCACGCAGAAGATGGAATTGAAAATTTCCTGATCTGCCGCTTTACTCTCCAGCCGTTTCTGGAAAACTGTATTCTTCACGGCTACTCCCGGACGACTCCGACCATCCACATCATCGTAGATGTCATATACGGTGATGATGATGTAATCATCACCATCTGTGATAATGGAATTGGTATTGAATCCGAACAGCTGGAAGAGCTGAAAAATACATTAAAAAACAAAACCGTTGATTACGAAAAGCATTTCGGTATCGGCAATGTGAACAAACGAATTTCCAGCCCGTCTTTCGGAAACGGAACTGTTGAAATTGACAGTATACCGGGAAAGGGCACACAAATTACCATCACCTTTGCTCAGATGGAAGAATAGCATAGCATACCATTTTTTTGAAAAGAGGAATCGTTATGAAAACTGTTATGATTGTTGATGATAATTATTTATCTGTTGAAGGAATTATCAAAAATATCAATTGGGAACAGCTGGATGCCAGAGTTCTCCATGTAGCTTACAGCGGAGAATCCGCGCTGGAAGCGCTTCGCCTTGCTCCCGTTGATTTGATTATTTCCGATATTGAAATGCCCAATCTGGACGGGATTTCAATGAGCAGCGTCGCTCTTTCCATGAATCCGCTGGTGAAAATCATACTGATCAGCGCCTATGATAAATTTGAATACGCAAAACAGGCCATCCGCCTCGGTGTGTGTGATTACATTGAAAAACCTGTTGATTACCAGTATCTTACGGAAAAAGTAAAAAATGCATTTTCTTCTATAGACCGGGAGCGACGCAATATGGAACTGCTGGAGCAGAGCCGCCCTGTCATGAGGGAAAAATTTTTTCTGGATCTTCTGAATTACGCCGGCAGTGATGCTGCATCCCATCTGGGACATTATGCAAAATACCTGAATCTTGACCTGAACTACAGCAGCTTTTCCGTCATCAAGATGGAAATTGAGAATGCTTCCGAAGAGGAATCAGAGTTGGGAATCGTTCAGTATCAGATGGAACTGATGAATGCTCTGGACACTTTGAAAGAACAGTTCAGAGTCTTTGATTCGGTCTATTACATCCGGGAATTCAGTCGTGTTATCTGTATCCTGGCCCAGAATACGGAAAATCATGATCACTTTCTTCAGGTGATTCACAAAGCACTGACTGCTTTCTGCGATGCATACAGTGACTCTCTCCTGAATGTCAACTTCGGTGTTGGAACCATCATCAATAACTTCTGGGACCTGCATATTTCCTATGAAAATGCATCATATGCCCTGAAATACCGTTTTTTCTTTCCCCATAAAAATATTTTTGATGCCAGGGAAACACCCGGACAGGAATTCAGCCTGCTTTCCATTTCCAATTCCCGTGAAGAAGAACTGATCAGCCTTCTGTGCCAGAAAAATCTACCTGCTGTCGATACATTGCTCCATGATTTTTTTGAAGATCTTTCCCGGAAATGTCTGGCGAAAAATATCCTGTTCATCCGAATCTACTCTCTGCTCGGGCGCATTCTGAAATTCCTGTATGAGCTGAACATCGACACCTCAGAACTGGAGTCGGAAATCGTCTCCGTTTATAACCGTTTTGACCGTTTCGATACCTACGAACAGTTTTACCAATGGATGAGCCGATTCTGCAGCCTCGTCTGCCAAAAGCTGGACACCTCTCAGAATACATATCATAACCAGATCTGTGAACTGGCTGTGGGCTACATCCGTGAAAACTTTGAAGATCACACATTATGCCTGAATGATATTGCCAGACACGTTAATGTGAGCCCCGCCTACCTGAGCGCACTCTATAAGAAAAACACAGGGCAGAGCATCAGTGATACCATTGCCTCTTTCCGTATTGAAGAAGCCTGCCGCTATCTTACAGAATCCAATCTCTCCCTGAAAGATATCAGCAGCCGATGCGGATACGCCAACCAGTATTATTTCAGCAACAGCTTTAAGAAAAAACTGGGGATTTCCCCCTCTGCATACCGGGAAAGTAAAAAAACTTCTGTACAAAAATAAAAACCGGTCGTATACTGAAATGCGGTGAAGGGAGAAAGAAATGAAACTGAAAGAAAAACGCAATGTTCCAACCACACAGCCACATATGTTTTCCAATGCTGATTTATGGAAGCTGATGCTCCCATTGTCTATTGATCAGCTTTTGAATTCCATGATGGGTACTGTGGGGACCATGATTGTCAGTAATCTGGGCTCGGCCGCTATTTCTGCTGTCAGCCTGGTAGATTCTATCAATGTCCTGGTCGTGCAGGCCTTCTATGCGCTGGCCGCAGGCGGTTCCGTCATCTGTTCCCAGTTTCTGGACTGCAAAAGACCGAAGGAAGCCAGAAAAGCAGCGGAACAGCTTGTCTTTATTACACTTATTTTATCCATAATTATCGGAAGTATCTGCTTTTTCTTCAACAAGCCTCTCCTGAAACTGATTTTCGGAGATGTGGAACCGGATGTCATGACCTATGCAAGGCAGTATTTTATGATATCTGCCCTGTCCTATCCTTTCATTGCTCTGTACGACGACGGTTCTTCCATTTTCCGGGCACAGGAGAACAGCAATCTCCCCATGAAGATTTCCCTGCTGGCCAATGTGTTGAATCTGATTCTGAATCTGCTGTTTGTATGGGGATTCCATATGGGAGTCATCGGATCGGCTCTCGCTACCTTTATTTCCAGAGGCTTCTCCATAACTGTTGTTTTATATGAATTACATAAGCCCGGGTGGCTGATTTCCCTTCAGAAATACGCCTCCATTCGCCCCAGCTGGCAGCAGATCAGGCGTATTCTGTATCTGGGAATTCCATCTGGTATTGAAAACAGCATGTTCCAGTTCGGGAAACTGGTTATTCAAAGCACGGTCTCAATGATGGGAACTGCTTCAATCGCTGCTCAAGGTATGACCAATATTCTGGAAAATCTAAACGGTATTATGGCAATCGGAATCGGTGTGGGGCTTATGACGGTAGTTGGTGAATGTATCGGGGCAGGCCGTAAAGATGAAGCCATCTACTATATAAAAAAGATGACAGCAGTTTCGGAAATTGTCATCATCGGCTCCTGCCTTCTGATTTTTGCCCTGGTGCGCCCCATCACTCACTTCGGCGGAATGGAACCGGAAAGTGCCCGGATGTGTATCTTTATGGTAACCTGTATCACCATTGTAAAGCCTCTTGTCTGGGTTCTTTCCTTTATTCCTGCCTATGGTTTCCGGGCAGCAGGCGATGTAAAATTTACCATGGGCGTGTCTGCAGCTTCCATGTGGATCTGCCGTGTAAGCCTTGCCATGTTTTTAGCCCGGGTACTGGGTTTCGGTCCCATTGCCGTATGGATTGGCATGTTCACAGACTGGAGTGTGAGAGCCATTATTTTTACCATACGGTTCAGAAACGGAAAATGGCTGGAGCATAAGATTATATAATTGTCCCCGGATAACCAGAAAAACACTGTATCTTCAGACATAAAAATACTCCTTTCCAACAAAAATCGCTATCGGAAAGGAGTATTTTTTGAGGAGTATTCATTTATAAGGCACAAACTATTTTCACACTGATCCTAGTACTCCATCCGGTCAGTTTTTAAAGTACTATAGGGTATAGCTTAAGTAACTTAATTCTTGCATCCTGTGTTGTAAACTGCCAATTTATTTTTCTGTGTTCTGCATTCCGTTTTATCGTCCAAGCCCGAACCTGTTTTTTGAAACTTTCCAAATCCGGAAGTGGTTTGGAAAGTGCCTGACGGCTCATAATACCAATTTCAATCTCCGCCATGTCCAGCCAGCTTCCGTGTTTTGGAGTATAATGCCATTCAAAACGTTCCGCCAGCCTGCGTGCTTCCTCTGGCGGGAATGCTTTGTATAATGAGGCTGGTGCATGCGTGTTCAGATTGTCTGTGACAAGGATTATTTTTTCCACATCTGGATACAGAGTGTCTGAGGTATATTTGAGGATTTCTGCAAAATCCAGGGCTGTCCGGGTTTGGGTCACAACCGTGTCCCTCATGCCTGCCAATGGTTCAGAAATCATGAATACATCTGCAACACCATTACGAACATATACGGAATCAACTTTTTCGGGTTTACCCGGCTCACAGGGGATTCGTGTTTCCTTTATGAGCTGTTTATTGGTTTCATCTATGCAGACAACCGGATTCAGTGGGTCATATGGGCGTTGGTATACATCCAGTATATCTTCCATTTTGGCTACAAAGTCAGCATCGGCTTCCAGAATACACCATTCCTTTACAAGCCACGGCTTGATTTCGTTTTTTTCATAACTTCACAGATGGTGGAGTCTGTAATATAGTCTACGATTTCCAGGCGGATCAGTTCATCTGCAATGGCCTGCATTGTCCATCGGGAAGCTCCTTCGGGAGGTGCTGAACACGCTATGGCACAGATGCGTGCTTCTACATCGCCAGTTACCTTGCGATGGCGGTTCTCCTGCTTTTTTCTTCCCAGTGCAGCCTCCATTCCTTCCATTACGAAACGTTTGGCAATGCCTGCGATTGTACTGTGAGAAGCACCATACGCATCTTTGATGCGGTCATATGTCCAGAATTTATTTTCTGGTTTCTGATCCAGTTTCAGCAGGATCTGTGCATGCTTTATGCGGTAGCCTTTACCGCCTTTTTGTACCAGGGCTTTTAATTCCTTTATTTCCTCATCTGTAAGTGTAACAACATAACGTGGCATATTTGCATCCTCCAATACTGTTTTTTAATGGAGTATAGCAAAATTTTCCATCAGTGTAAACTCTTGTTGCTGACCGGATGGAGTAGTAGTTGTCTGCCTCATTTTCCTGTAAATAACTCCTGCCAATGCACTCATAACAGCATTGTATTTGGACTGATCCTCAAAAAGGGCAGAATAACTCTCTTGTGATTCCATAAAGCTTTCCATTGCAGCTGTACCAAACGCAGCAGGAAAGATACTCTCTACAAATATTCTTGGATCACTGGTTCTTGCAGAGCTTTCCAGCTTTTTATCTGCAATCAGCTTATCATGAAGAGCACCGATCATTACACGGTCAGAATCCTTGAACTCTCCCTTGTATTTTTCATTAATCTTCTCCAGAATCTCATCCAGAGTACTCTTCTGACGGTTGCCCTGAGCACTCTTGCTTGTCGCCGGAACATACTGACCATCAACATTTTCAAGGCGAATCTCACCCTCAAATGTTTTCTGCAGCTTGTAATACTCCAGCTTCAACTTTCCATCCAGATCGATCGGATCTTCTGTTTCACCTGGAAGCAACCCAATCAGATAGCTTAGGAACAGATATTCCTTATGCATGTCCTTATCAAACATTCTGGCAACCTGCGTGATATAGCTGTACCAACGAATCAAGCTACGAACCAGTCTTCTGAACTGGTAACGCTCTTCTGGATTCTTTAAGTTATAACGGTCTGCCACAGGCTTAAGAACACTGGTCATTCGTCCCATTGCTCTATCATCCTGCTTTCCTGGTTTGTTCCAAACCTCAATGAATGCCACAACATCATTCTGGTTGTAAATTGCATAATCCAGCAACTCACGCTCAGTCTGATAGATCAAATCTGCGTTTACTTCCTGCTCCAGACTGGTTTCCTGATAGAACGGCTGGAATGCATCCAGAATATCTTCTTTTCTATTAGCGAAGTCCAAGACAAATGTATCTGTCTTACCAGGGCAGGTACGGTTCAAACGTGAAAGCGTCTGCACTGCCTTAACATTTTTCAGTTTCTTATCCACGATCATGGTATGAAGCAGCGGTTCATCAAAACCGGTCTGATACTTTTCTGCCACAATCAGGACATTGTACGTTTACCAACGACGTAATACTTTTGTTTTGGTAGCAGGGGAGACAGGCTCATCCCAATCTGTATTATGTGTGGGCTTTCCGTCCCAATGATAAGTATAGGAAGGTTTTTCCGACAATTTATCTTTTGATGTATCTGCTCCTGATTCCGGTTTATATTTGTATTGATAATCGTTTGGTTTATTTTCCGAATGTTCCAACTTCTGTTTATCTGATTCCGATGGTACATCTGGTTTCTTTTCCGTTTCAGAAAATTTACTTTGTTCAGGATTTTCGCAATTTTCAAAACTACCAATTCTTGTCATACTCTGCCTCTATCCTTTTTTTGCAACTAGCTTTAGTTTTCCTTGACCACAACACCCACGGTCTGCTGTCTGAGCGATCTGCATTCGGAATTTTGATTTCCACCAATTCTTTGCCGTTTTTTGAGGTGAATGGTTCACCCATAAGTCCTTTTCCGAACTTAATCGTGACTTCTGCTCTATCCTGAGCATTATCCTGTCTGTTTTCATAACCAGCCATTGTTCTACCTCCTTACTCTGCTTTATTGATATCGGACTTCATACCGATCACTCTGGAGAAGTATTTGCCTTCTGCTTCGATGGTCTGTCCGCTGTCCATCTCAATCCAGATACGATTATTAGCATCCGGCGCAGTCACAGTCAGCACATGCTCCAGATTGATGAAATACTTGCCGATAGATACAAACTTTGTCATTGTTAGCCTCCTATTGCATCTGCATCGATCACCTCATACACATCCTTTGGCTTCAATTTCAGCCTGTGATTCAGGAATTTCTCGATATCAAAAGCATTTTTCTTGTCATAATCCGCAGTCATTTTATAATTCGGATGCTGTGTCAGATCATATTTATCCGACATGAACGGTCTCACACCTCTCAGCTGCAGGATGCATTTACTGCCATCCAGCACCGCCAGTTCATCGACTGTCGCAAGATCCTTACCCAACTTCTGATAATTTGTACCATAGGACGGGCTGTTGCCTCTGGTATCGGAAGTGTTATAGGTGTCGATAGTTTCTTTACCCAGGGCTGCATTCAGTTCTTTCAGTGTTGTCGGTTCTGAACCGCCCAAGAAAATACGGGAATCCATATTGCCGATGATGGTATCGGCATTATCTTTGTATATTGCTTTCAGCTGTGACTGTGCCTGCAATACCAGACAGGCTGATATCTCACGGCTTCGGATTGTCGCAACCAGCTTTTCCAGATTCGGGATCTGACCGATATTCGCGCACTCATCAATCAGACAGCGAACATGCACCGGAAGTCTTCCTCCGTAAACATCATCCGCTTTCTCACAAAGCAGATTGAATAACTGCGTGTAGATCATCGAAATCAGGAAGTTAAAGGTCGGGTCCGTATCACTCATGATTAGGAACAGCGCCGTTTTCTTATCTCCCAGCGTATCCAGTTCCAACTCGTCATACATTGTAATGTCACGAACCTCCTGAATATCAAACGGAGCAAGACGGGCACCGCAACTCACGAGAATACTTTTCAGGGTCTTGCCGGCAGCCAGTTTGAACTTGGCATATTGGCGTACTGCAAAGTGGTTTGGTTTCTTCTTTTTCAGAGCTTCAAACATCTGATCCACAGGATTCTGGAATGTTTCGTCATCCTCTCGAACCTCCATGGCATTCAGAAACTCGATCAAAGTCGCAAAATTCTGTTCCTCTGTCGGTGCTTCATAGTGGATATAACCGATAAGGGCACAGTACAGAAGCGTCTCCGCTTTCGTCCAGAACTCATCACCAGATTTTCCATCACCCTTGGTATTGGCAATCAGCGTTGTGGTCAGCTTCAAAATATCCTTTTCTCCGTGAATGTAGGAAAAAGGGTTATAATGCATACTTTTTCGGAAATTGATCGTATTAAAAATCTTGATCCGATATCCGTTTCTGGTAAGTGCTTTGCCACAGTCAATTACAATATCTCCCTTGGGGTCTGTTACCACATAGGAAGAATGGCATTGGAGCAGATTGGGTTTCAGCCAAAATCTCGTTTTACCACTGCCGGAACCGCCGACGATCAGCACATTCTTATTTCTTGCATTGGCCGGATTCTTCGGTCGGTTACCCATCATCAGTCTTTCTGTTCTTGTCAGAATGACGTTGTTCTGAAACTCCGGGTCCATGAATGGCTCAATGTCTTTTTGTGTACCCCAGCGGGCTGTTCCGTGTTCCATGCCATGTCGATACTTTTTTGCATTTCTGCCTTTCATCCACACCGCAAACCTGAGTGCAGCACCACAAATGATGCCGAACAAGAGGTCTGCCGGATGAATACTCGGAAGGGGATTGGAAAAAGCCACTCCGATGGCAGAAAAAAAGCTGAAGAGTTTCGCGGAAGTATCCGCCCCTTCAGCCAATCGCCATGCCTCCCAGATATTTGTTGCCAGCATACCAGCAATCACATATGGCAGGTTCAATATCAGAAGCTTTTTCATTTTTGTACTCATAGATCACGCTCCTGACTCTTATTTCTGACTTTAGAAGGAATAGATGCCACCAGTTCCTTCAGCTTGTTCAGCTGTTTCAGAACACTCGGCTTATCCTTCGCCTTCAATCTCTGGTTACTGTATTCCGCAAATGCAGCTGTCAGTGCATCTGCATCCCTAGCCTTGAAAAACACCATATACTTTGGAGGTGTGACCGACTTATCTCTGGTGATCGCATAATCCACTCCATACTTATTCGCGATTTTTTCAAAATCACGGATATTGGTATTCTGAATGTCGATGCTACTGACACCCTGATTCTGACCGATCAGCTCCTGAATGGTCTGTTTGCCATGAGGGGTTGTATCTTCTTTCGCCATCTCTGCTGCGTTTTTTGCTTTCGCAGCATTATGATGACTTTTCCAGAGCCGGTATGCGTTGAGAATCGTCCTGCCTGTCAGCTTTGTGGTCGATATCGCTAGGTTCACGGTTCTGTTTTCCACTTCTTCCTGCATGGGCTACTCCTCCTTTCCACAGGATTTTTACTTTTTACACCAGACGGAATGCCGGAATTGCCATACCATCCACTGTAATCGTAGTGAGATTGGCATTCACATAATCGAAAGCATTCTCGATGGTTTCATGGGTGACGGAGCACTCATTGCCGTTCTCATCCATCTCCACAATCACTGCGGTTCCCAGAAGATAACGAATACCTCCCAGATCAACCACATCCTCCGGATTGCAATGGATCAGAAGCAGATCATCGAAAATGATATCCTGCTCACAGAATGCATCATCCTCTTCGGTCATATGCTGAAATTCCTGCGCAGTGAATACGTCGATATAACCACTGGGGTTAATTGCCATCACAACAGCAGGATAATCACCGCCGGATTCTTCACCGGCAATGCGCTGTGCTTCTTCCATGTGCTCATCCAGAATTCCCACCATCACACGGCGAACGCTGTCCACCGCACTCTGCAGGAACTCCAATGTCTTAAGCGCATCTTCCGGAGAATAGCGCTTATCCATAAAATTCTGTGCCATTTCTGTTTCCTCCTTTTAGCGGTTCATATCCCGCTGTTTTTTTCTTTGCCACTGTTCCAACAGACGGATGATCGTGTCTTCCATCTGCTTCGGCGTATAGGATTTCGGGAAATACTTTCTCAGCACATCATTTTTGATGGTGACATGATCCAGTTCTCCCTTTTTAACTTCATTCATGATTTCACACATTGCAACAAGAGTGCATGTCCCTTCCTGACTCAGTTTTTTCATGCGCTGAGCCTGCGAAAGGGAAGGCGCAGCCTGGGTAGCGTCCATTGCTTCCAGGAACTCCTTCTGTTCACTTGGCTTCAGGTAGGACAATTCCACCGCCGGATTAAAGGCAATCTGTTTGGAATCCACCATATCCATAACCTCTGGAATGAGATTTGTGAGACGGATATACCGCCTAACGGTGTCCTTACTCACACCTGAATCCTCTCCGACCTTCTCAACGGATAACTTCTGCGCAACTTGCGTAGAAGTTAAATCTGATCTTGTTCCTTGGTGTTTTATCGCATCCAACTTCATTTTGAATGCCCAGGCTCGTTCACTCGGCAGGATATTTTCACGCTGCAGATTGCTGTCACACATGAGAATGATTGCTGCATCATCATCCAGATCACGAATAATCGCAGGAACTGTTTCTTTTTCAGCCAATTCACTGGCTCTGTGTCTGCGATGTCCTGAAAGGATTTCATATCCTCCATACGGGTCCGGTCTGACGATCAGTGGAACCAGAACACCAAATTCCGAAAGACTTTCCACCATCTGCTGCATCTCCTCATCATCACGCACCTGAAACGGATGCCCTTCAAAGGGATGCAGTTCAGATAGTTTCAGCTGTACGACCTGTTCAGCCTCCGCGCCTTGCGAAACCTCTCCTCCTGCCAACCCGGCAGTCATAATATCTGTTTTTGCCACGAATATTTACCTCCTTGGGAGGGCGGCGCTTCACATCATTGTTTTTCTTCCAAAAGGGATAGAATGTCTTCTTCATAGATTCAGTACCTCCTTCACGGTCTTCTGTTTCTCCATACCGATATGCTTTCGTCTGTCACTTCCGGCTACATGAACCGGTGTACACATTTCAAGCACTCTGCTGTAAATTCGGGCGTGTGCTACATCGGATGGATTCCTGATCTCATTGATGGTCAGATTTGTGGTGATAATCACCGGTAATCCTGACTTATATCTTTCATCAATCACTGCATACACCTGTTCCAGCGCATATTCGGTATTACGCTCGATACCCAGATCATCAATAATCAGCAGAGCGAAATTAGAAAAGGAAGCAATATACTGATAACGCTCATCACTGTACATTGCTCCCATCTGATTCAGGATTTTGGAAAAGTTGGTCATAAGGACTGCCGTACCGTTTTCCAATAAGGCATTGGCAATGCAGGCGGCGGTAAAAGATTTTCCGGTTCCCACATCTCCCCATAACAAAAGGCCAAGGTTTTTCTCCTTGACCTGGCTCCAATTCTCCACATAACGCTTTGCCATCTGGATATCTTTATTGTCATCAGCCACTTCAAAACGCCAGTCCAGAAGATGTTTCTCCTGAATCCCATTGGCTTTCAGCTGTCTGATTCTGCGCTGCAGCTCCATTTCTCTCTCTTGAGCTTTGCGCTTTTCTTCTTCCTCTCTGCGGCATTTGCACACACATCCAACAATCTTCGGTGAACCAAACATATTCACCCTGCATTGAACGGGGGTATGGCACTTACTGCAATAGAGCAAACCGTCATCGCCCAGGTACTCATTCTCTGTAGGAGCCCTTTTTTCAGAAAAACGCTCCAGAATCGTACCGGCTATACTGCCTGCCGTATCTGTCATAAGCTTTCACCCTCCTCATATTTGTAGATGTCATGACTGTATCCTCTCTGCACTGTCGGTTTCTCTTTTCTTGCCCAGCTGCGGATAGTAGCCAGATGACTCTTGTAGGATTTTCCCGAAGAAGCCATGTACTCGGATAACCGTTCAATACGCTGTGTGTAATCAGCAGGGAACTCAGCCATGAGTTTTTCAAAGTCCTCATCCGACAGAAGAACATTTCCATAAGCCCCGTATTTATGGCGAAGCTCTTTCTTCTCTCTGTCTTTGATTTCTTTCGTCTTTGTTTTATTAGTATTTAATTGTGGCGGGTTTCCCTCATCCGGTTTTGCCGTATTCGGTCTATCCGCATCCTGTTTTACCGTATCCGGTTTTTCCGTACACGGTGAATCCGCACACTGCTCAGGTGGTGTCTCATAGATGATATATTCGATACCGCTCAGCCTTCCGTTTGCATCACGAAGCTGCTTTCTTACAAGATAACCCTTGATTTCAAGCTCTTTCAGAGTTGTCACAATACAATCCTTGCCCTCCAGACAAATGGAAGCAAGACCACGGACACTGTAATCCCAGTCATCCGGAAGGCTCAGTATCTGTGATAACAACCCCTTTGCTTTCAGGCTCAGATCCTTGTCCCTCAGATGGTAATTGCTCATCGTTGTGAAATTGCGGTTTTTCTCAACTCTTATTACTGCCATGGCGGACACCGCCCTTCACAACCTGCTTACCACGGCTCTTGTTCTGACCTCGGCTCATGCCCTGGTTCTTAAAATCACGCTCGCGACTGTGACTCATATAAGTCTGCTGCATCATTCGCTCATATGCCTGCAGACGGCCTTCCGTAAACATTGTCATGCCTGTTCACCTCGCTTTCTTTTCTCCAGCAGACGCTGAAAGTGTGCTTTTCCTTTCGCAGTAAACAGTGTGTACTGATACAGCTGTCCATTACTGCGATAATAATCTTTCATGATGAAATACCCTCGTTTGGTGTACTCCGCGTAAGGCATCAGTTTTCTGTCCTGATCTCGATACATATATTTCTTTTCCAGAAGAAACTGCACCAGATCGCGTTCCGGGATTCCAAGTTCCTTTGCCGTATTACGAAGATTAGTGCTGTCATAGGCATTGATGAACTGATCAAAGTAATCCACCTTCGGCTGTGCTGTGTGGAGTTCCTCCTGCAGCTTTTTCTTTGCCGCCTGTTCTTCAAGCAGCTGTCTTGCCAATGCTGTGATCAGTTCCGGATTCTTCGAAACCTGTTCCAGAGTAGAATTTGTCATATACAATCCATGCTTTCGGATAGAAGGAATGACTTCATGGGTGATCCATCTTTTGAACTGCTTTGCTTCCGCTTTTCTAGAAGTAAGCATCAGTGCATAAAGACCAGATTCATTGATGATTGTTTTTATCGGATTACCGGAGGTTCCGTCATTAATAATGACGGTATTCCTTTCATCCTCATCCAGTCGTGAAACTGCCTGTCTGCTGTTCCCGATATCGAGAGCATTGCAGACATCGACAGCCACAAACCAGGGAGATTCATCAATCATGAAGGTTCTTACATCTCCAAACAGGGGATTGTTGAATACCTGCATTTCATGTTTCGTCTCGTTATTCATTGCGCTGCGTCCCTCTCTGATTAACCGATGGCCGGTTCATCCTTACTCTTCGGACGTCCGGGTGACTTAGGTTTCAAATCCATGTCCTGTTTCTTATCCTTCAGATCTTTCAGGACGGAGGAACGTTCCTCTTTGGCATTTTCTTTCTGCTCCTGTCTTTCCTCGAACTTCTCACCAAGTTCAAAGATTCTGGCACCGGCATCATAGTGGTACACACTGTCTGTCAGACGATCCTGCGCCGACACTTCCGTCGCATTGATAGTAGTTACCATGTCTCTCAGCTCTTCCACGCTCATGTTGCCGTCATCCGGCAAAATAAGAACCTCATGCACAGAGCTAGGGAGAACGAACACATCACCGCCAAGTTCCTTTGCTGCCTGATCCATGAAATCGGGATAGAACATAACTGCTGCACCCTGCACCTTGTCCTCGTTGGTTGCAACATACATAGGCGGTGCCATATCCTGCGGCATCATCTCGACAGGCATTCCCATCATTTCAGCCATAACCTCTGCCATGGTCTTGAAGCTCGCCGGCCTGATCTCAGGAGCATTCTCCATTGCATCCGCATGAAGCTGATCCTTTGTGATTCCGTACTGCTCTATCATGGCGTTGGTAATCAGAATGGTGGAAGTGCCCTGTGCATTGCTGTCCAGCTGCAAGCGATACACCATCGACATGTTCTCTATATCGGTGTGAGGGATGTTCGCCAGCATGTCCGCATTCTGTTCAGTGCCGACCACCTCGAAGCAGAGAAGATTCCTCGCTGTCTCATAATTAGTAATCGACTGGATATCCACAGCGGGCATATCACGCATTCCGTGCTCCACCTGGGACAATGCCATTGCCAGAACACCTTCATACGATCTGCCCTCCTGCATCTGTGCGTAGAGCTGATCTGCGTTGATGTTCATTCCGACATTCGTATCCGCAGGTGTGATGCTGATTCCGGTGTAGGAACCTGCCTGCAACTTTTCCACCGGTGTCTGTCTGACCTGAGCACCGGGGGAAGTATCCGAAAGAAAGTCTTTCAGATCCTGTTCCAGTTTGTTTACGAATTCTTTGAAATCCATAAAGCCTGACCTCCTTTTTGAAATAAAAAAAGAGCGCCAACCCATTCTTCATAATCAAAGAATGAGCCGACGCTCTATGTAATTCGATAAACTATATTAAATTTGGTCAAAACCCGTCAGATGCTTTCAAAGAATCCGAAGCAGCAGATTTTCAAAAATCGTCACTTACAGTACCTGTTCCGACATGAGAAATCATCGAAAAATGTTCCCTAAATCAGCTGAAATTTAACCCCGAAATTAACCCATAAACTCTGCCAAACAGGAATTTAACCCCGATTATCCCCAAATTAACCCATATAAAAAGTATCAAATTTTGCCAAATCGGGACAAACCGAGACAAACCTTTCAGAAATTCTGAGCATAAGAAAAGCCCGAAAAACCTTGATTTTCCGGGCTTTTTTCGCATTCTGTAAGCTGTAAATCGATTCGATTAACGCTTGCTGAACTGCGGTGCACGTCTTGCTGCCTTGAGACCGTATTTCTTACGTTCTTTCATACGTGGATCACGTGTCAGGTATCCAGCGCTCTTTAATACTGGTCTGTAATCAGCATCAGCTTCAAGAAGTGCTCTTGAAATTCCGTGACGGATTGCTCCAGCCTGTCCTGTGTATCCACCACCATGTACGTTTACGATTACATCAAATTTATCTGTTGTTCCTGTAGCAACGAGTGGCTGACGAACAACAACTTTTAATGTTTCCAGTCCAAGATACTCATCGATATCTCTTTTATTAATTGTGATCTTTCCTGTTCCCGGTACAAGATATACTCTTGCAACAGATTTTTTTCTTCTTCCTGTTCCGTAATATTTTGCGTTAGCCAATGTAATGTCCTCCTTTCAACCTTTCCTTAAAATGTCAGTACTTCTGGTTTCTGAGCCTGATTGTTGTGCTCTGCTCCAGCGTATACATGAAGTTTCTTGATCATTGCTCTTCCCAAAGGTCCTTTTGGAAGCATTCCTTTTACAGCAAGTTCAACAACTTTTTCTGGTTTCTTTGCAAGCATCTCAGCCAGTGTTGTCTCTCTCATTCCACCTACATAATCAGAGTGATTGTAGTAGATTTTCTGCTGTAATTTCTTTCCTGTTACTTTCACTTTATCAGCGTTTACAACAATTACGTAATCTCCTGTATCAACGTGTGGTGTGTACTCTGGTTTATTTTTTCCTCTTAACACTTTAGCAATCTCTGAAGACAGACGTCCTAATGTACATCCTTCAGCATCAACCACATACCATTTTCTTTCGATCTTGTCTGGGTTAGCCATATAAGTTTTCATGAGTGTTCCTCCTGTTTACTAATTATCATAGATTATTTACTTTAACTCTTCTATATGAAATCAGCATACTCCGGGGCTTTGGTGTAAGCTGTTTCTCCTTATGTCATACTGCTTTATTATATTCTTTTTGTCCTTGATTGTC
>SKFA01000259.1_pt1 | contig 41390 bp, 37 predicted proteins | sample 4820291 | NCBI WGS metagenome assembly SKFA01 (sample SAMN11008795, study PRJNA524170) | human gut metagenome | isolation source: fecal sample from pouch patient p30 | place: Israel: Tel-Aviv | reverse complement strand
AGTATTTGCGAGAGACACCTTCTTTCGTAAATGTTGCAAATGTTTGTTTAGGCACTTTCATTATACAACACATGGAATCGAGGTGTCTTTCTTTTATGCAAAATCACGAACTTGCTCATTTATAGTTCTGTCTTTATATTATAATAAACAAAGAGATTATTTTATAAAGGAGCTGGTTTTTATGTCACTGCATGCCAACGAAATCGATGTCATCCTGGATGTGGTGTTCAATCACACCGCAGAAGGAAACGAACTCGGCCCGTGCTTTTCATTCAAAGGCTTTGACAACAACATTTACTACATGCTGACACCGGACGGATACTACTACAATTTCAGCGGATGTGGAAATACCTTAAACTGCAACCATCCGGTTGTAAGGGAGTTGATCTTAGACTGTCTGCGCTATTGGGTCACTGACTACCGGGTAGACGGTTTCCGTTTTGATCTGGCTTCCATTCTCGGAAGAAATGAAGACGGCTCTCCGATGAGTCAGCCTCCCCTTCTGCAGAGCCTTGCCTTTGATCCGATCCTTGGAAATGTAAAGCTCATTGCCGAAGCATGGGATGCGGGCGGACTCTATCAGGTTGGCTCCTTTCCGTCCTGGAGACGCTGGGCCGAATGGAACGGACGCTACCGGGATGACATGCGGCGTTTTCTAAAAGGGGATGACGGGCTTCATGAGACTGCTCTGAAACGGATCTTGGGTTCCCCGGATTTATACAATCCGCAGTACCGCGGGGGAAATGCTTCCGTCAATTTTCTAACCTGTCACGACGGATTTACACTGTGCGATCTATACAGCTATAATCAGAAGCATAACGAGGCAAACGGCTGGAACAATACCGACGGCTGTGATGACAACCACAGCTGGAACTGCGGAGAAGAAGGAGAAACTTCCAATCCCGAAATCCTCCGCCTGCGGCTGAAAATGATGCAAAATGCCTGTGCACTGCTGATGTGCAGCCGTGGTACACCAATGTTTTTATCCGGAGATGAATTTGCAGATACGCGATTTGGCAACAACAATCCATACTGTCAGGATAACGAAATCTCCTGGCTGGACTGGAGTCTGCTGTCCAAAAATCAGGCTCTGTTTGCGTTCTTTCAATATATGATCGCATTTCGTAAACAGCACCCGGCCATCCGCAGAGATCTGGAGCCGAGCTACACCTCATATCCTTCCATGAGCGGTCACGGACTCACCCCAGAGCCGCCTGTTCCTTCCTCAGATTCTCACACTGCCTGTGTGATGTTCGCAGGATTTGATGAAAAGACCGGACAGGAAGATCTTGTATTTCTTGCAGTCAACGCACACTGGATTGCAAAACAACTTGTGCTCCCATCCCTTCCAAACGGTTATGTCTGGAAGATTGCAGTCAATACCGGAGACTTGCTGCATCAGACATTTTCGGGGAACGATATGCCGACTGCAGGATAGACTGTTTTGCTGGGAGAGCGATCTGTTATCGTATTTACAGGCATAAAACAAGCAGAGACAGCCTCTCTATGAGACTGTCTCCGCCTGGCTTCATTCTGAATTTTATTCTTCCCCTTCAAAGGCTTCTTTTACTTTATCCATGAAACCTTTTCTTTTGGTTTTTTTCTCGCTTTTTTCCGGATTACTGTCATTTTGATGCAGTGAGTTTCCACTCAGTTCATCAAATCTGCGCAGTGCCTCTTTTGCCTCTGCACTGAGTTTTTCCGGCGTCTGAATCACCAGTGTCACATAGTGATCTCCACGCACTGCGGAATTTCTCAGAGACGGAACTCCCTTGCCTTTTAATCGTACCTTTGTATCAGTCTTTGTACCTGGCTTAACATTGTAGATTACCGCTCCGTCCACAGTCTGGATCTTCACATCTCCACCGAGCGCTGCCTGCGCAAATGAAATCGGCACTGTTGAGAAAATGTGCATATCCTGACGTTGGAAGATCGGATGTCTGGATACGTTCACCTCGACCAGAAGATCTCCTCTCGGACCTCCGTTTGTACCCGGCTCTCCTTTTTCGCGAATACGTACACTCTGTCCGTTGTCAATTCCTGCAGGAATGGTCACTTCAATCTTCTTCTTACTTGAAGTGTATCCTGTTCCGGAGCAAGATGTACATTTTTCCTTGATCACCTTACCGGAACCACCACAGTTCGGGCAGGTCTGGACATTCTGTACCGTTCCGAAAAAGGACTGGCTCGTATAGACAACCTGACCTTTTCCTCCACACTTTGGACACGTCTCCGGAGAAGTCCCCGGTTTTGCACCTGTTCCTCCACATGTCGTACATGGATCTTTTAAAATCACTTCCAGTTCTTTCTTGCAGCCAAACACAGCTTCCTCAAATGTAATACGGATGCTCTTTCGGATATTCGCGCCTTTCATTGGGCCATTGTTCGCACGGCCGCCTCTTCTTCCGCCGCCACCAAACAGATCCCCGAAAATGTCTCCGAAAATATCTCCAAAATCTGCGCCGTTGAAGTCAAAGCCTCCAAATCCGCCAGCACCGCCTGCGCCGCCTTCAAACGCAGCATGACCGAACTGGTCGTACTGACGACGTTTTTCAGCATCACTCAGTACCGCATAGGCTTCGGATGCTTCTTTGAATTTCTTTTCTGCTTCGGCATCGCCCGGATTCATATCCGGATGGTACTTTTTCGCCAGTGCACGATACGCCTTTTTGATCGCAGCATCGTCAGCATCCTTGCTTACACCAAGCACCTCGTAATAATCTCTTTTTGACTCCGCCATAATAATCTACCTTTCATCCTTGATCCAACTCATAACCAAACAGGCGAGGGCACACCGCCGGAGCCTGAAAGACATGCCTTCCAGACTCCGGAAAAAGAGTGCTCTCTCCCGTCAGATTGGTCTCTTAAACTTCTTTGTAATCTCCGTCTACTACGTCATCTCCCTGGAATCCTTCCGGAGCCGGACCTGCTTCCGGTGTCGGTCCGCCTGCAGCGCCTGCTGCTGCACCAGCCTGCTCATACATCTTTGTAAACAGTTTCTGTGCACTTTCCATCAGTTTGTCTTTTGCTGCTTTGATTTCAGCAACCTGTGCATCGGATGTATCTTCCGGTGTAGATTTTGCAAGGATATCCTTGAGCGCCTGTACATCAGCTTCTACAGAAGATTTATCTGCTGCATCCAGTTTGTCTCCCACTTCTTTGAGTGCTTTTTCTGTCTGGAATACCATCGCATCAGCTTCGTTTCTTGTATCGATCGCTTCTTTTCTCTTCTTATCCTGTGCTTCGAATTCAGCAGCTTCTTTGACTGCTTTGTCGATATCTGCATCGGACATATTAGATCCTGCTGTAATTGTAATATGCTGTTCTTTTCCTGTTCCCAGATCTTTTGCAGATACATTTACGATACCATTTGCGTCGATATCGAATGTAACCTCGATCTGCGGGATTCCACGTGGAGCCGGAGGAATTCCATCCAGTCTGAACTGTCCGAGAGACTTGTTGTCTCTTGCGAACTGTCTTTCTCCCTGTACAACGTTGATATCAACTGCTGTCTGATTATCTGCTGCTGTAGAGAAGATCTGGCTCTTCTTTGTAGGAATTGTTGTATTTCTCTCGATCAGTCTTGTAGCAACTCCTCCCATTGTCTCGATAGACAGTGACAGTGGAGTTACGTCCAGAAGAAGGATATCTCCTGCACCTGCATCTCCTGCAAGTTTACCACCCTGAACAGATGCTCCTAAAGCAACACATTCATCCGGGTTCAATGATTTGCTAGGCTCTTTTCCTGTGAGGCGTTTTACTTCTTCCTGTACTGCCGGAATACGTGTAGAACCACCTACAAGAAGTACCTGACCTAATTCTGCTGCTGTGATTCCTGCATCAGAAAGCGCACGTGTTACTGGCTCTGCTGTTTTTTCAACAAGATCATGTGTCAGCTCGTCAAATTTTGCTCTTGTCAGGTTCATATCAAAATGCTTCGGTCCTTCAGCTGTTGCTGTGATGAACGGAAGGTTGATGTTTGTTGTTGTTGCAGAAGAAAGTTCTTTTTTCGCTTTCTCTGCTGCTTCTTTCAGTCTCTGAAGAGCCATCTTGTCTGTTGACAAGTCTACTCCTTCTTTTGCCTTGAAATCAGCCAGCATATAGTCTGTGATCTTCTGGTCAAAGTCATCTCCACCAAGTCTGTTGTTACCTGCTGTAGATAATACTTCGATAACTCCGTCTCCGATCTCAATGATGGAAACGTCGAATGTACCACCACCAAGGTCATATACCATAATCTTCTGCTCTTTTTCGTTGTCAAGTCCATAAGCAAGTGCTGCTGCTGTTGGCTCGTTGATGATACGTTTTACGTCCAGACCTGCGATCTTACCTGCATCCTTTGTTGCCTGACGCTGTGCATCGTTGAAATAAGCCGGCACTGTAATAACTGCTTCTGTTACTTTCTCTCCAAGATATCCTTCTGCGTCTGCTTTCAGTTTCTGAAGGATCATTGCAGAAATCTCCTGTGGAGAATATTTTTTATCATCGATCGCTACTTTATAATCTGTACCCATCTCTCTTTTGATAGAAGAGATTGTCTTGTCTGCATTGGTAACTGCCTGACGTTTTGCAGGCTCTCCTACCAGACGTTCTCCTGTTTTTGTAAATGCAACTACAGATGGTGTTGTTCTTGCTCCTTCTGTGTTGGCGATAACTGTTGGCTGTCCACCTTCCATAACAGCTACACAGCTGTTTGTTGTTCCTAAATCAATACCAATGATTTTTCCCATGATTATTTCCTCCTTATTAGTTTGCCACTTTTACCATACTATGTCTTACTACACTGTCTCTGTACAGATAACCCTTCTGGAATTCTTCTGTAATGATATTCTCTCCAACTTCTTCATCTTCTACATGCATCACTGCATTGTGAAAATCCGGATCAAATTCCTGGCCAACCGCTTCAATCGGTTTTACGCCAATCTCTTCGAGTGTAGTCATCAGCTGTTTGTAAATCTTCTCCATTCCTTCTGCAAACGGGTTGGACTTTTCTTCCTCCGGTACAGCTGCGATTCCTCTTTCGAAGTTATCCACAACCGGAAGAATCTTTTCTATGATATCTTTCGCACCGATTTCGTACATCTGAGATTTTTCTTTTTCTGTACGCTTGCGGAAGTTATCAAACTCTGCCATCTGACGAGTGAGTCTGTCAGTCAGTTCCTCAATCTTCTCGTCTTTTTTATCTTTTTTGTTCTTACGACCAAATTTCTTCATGAAACCGGAACCTTCTTCTGTCTCTTCCTCTTCTGATGCTTCTTCGGCTTCCTCGGAAACTTCTTCCTGCTCTGCTGTTTCCTCCACAGTTTCTTCTGCCTGTTCTTCCTGTTCCCCGGTTTCCTTTGCTGCTTTTGCTTTCGCTTCTTCCACAGCTTCTTTGACCATCTCTTCTTTACTCATATTCTCTGCCACCAGCAATCACCTTCCTATTCTTTCGGGTCTTTATAATAAATTGCGTCCAACTCGCTCTGCAGAGTTTTCAGCGTCTTCATGACATGTTCGTAATCCATACGCTTGGGACCGATGATACCGATCGTACCTTTCATGCCTTCTCCCAATTCGTAGGTTGCTGTTACAACGCTGCAGTCTTTCATTGTCTTGACCGGGGTCTCATCCCCGATGTAGACCTGAATCCCGTGATTTTCTTCACTTGCCAGTGTCTCTGTCACCAGATCCGCCAGCTGCTGCTTCTCTTCAAATGCACTGATAATCTCCTGAGCACTCTGCTTATCGCTCAGCTCCGGATATTTGAAAATGTTCGTCGCACCACTCGTGTAGATCTCCATATCATCATCTACATGAATAATCTCCGCCACGGCATCCAGCACATCACTGATCACCCGGCTGTGAATTCCTGCCTGCTCCTTCAATCGTGCGATCAGACCAAGATTGATCTGTTCGATCGACATGCCGTTGAGTGTTGTATTCAAAAGCATATTCAGCTTCAGAAGCGTCTCACCGGCAAGCACCTCACCAACCTGTATGATCTTGTTCTTGATCACGTTTCCATTCATCACGATCACTGCCACGATCTGTTCCTGATCCACCTGTGAAAGCTGAATGAACTTCAATGTGTTCCGGCTGTTCACAGGAGCGGAAACCATCGTTGCATAATTGGTATTCACAGCAAGCACTTTCGCAGCCTGCTTCAGCACCTGATCCACTTTATCGGATTTTTCAAGCATCGTGTTGCGCAGCTCTGTGATCTCGTGCTCCTTTTCCTCCATCAGCATATCCACATACAAGCGGTAGCCTTTGTCGGAAGGAATCCTTCCTGCCGAAGTGTGCGGCTGGAAAATGTATCCCAGATCCTCCAGATCAGCCATCTCGTTGCGTATCGTCGCAGAACTCAAATTCAAATCCGTGTATTTGGAAAGTGTTCGGGAACCAACAGGCTCTCCGGTCTCCAGATAGTTTTGGATAATCGCTTTTAAAATCGTGAGCTTACGCTCGCCAAGTTCTGTATTCAATCCCATCAGACCTTCCTTTCTCTCACCTGAGGTTTTTCTTATTAGCACTCCTTTGTTTTGAGTGCTAACACCTTCCGTATATTAAGATAGCACCATGGTCTGTATTTGTCAACCATGTTTATATATTCTTTATACTTTTTATATTTCCCCTTGTTTCCAATTTATAACCCTGTACTTTTTTCACTTCTAATACAACAGCTTATTTCCTTTTTCGCAAATCTCATAAATCTCATCATACTTCGCTTCGATCATCGGCGTCAGTTTTTCCGTCTGGTTTCTCACAATTTTCTTATAAAGGAAATACGGCAGGATCCATCCCAGAAATCCGGGAATCGCAAAAATAATACACAAAAGGATTTTCGGCGGAACTGCTGTCACCGCAAACGTAGAACATGCAATAAAAGCAGTTCCGATCACTCCTGCTGCCAGCGCCCATATTGTCGCTTTCGATGTCTTACTGTTTTCCAGCGACTGAATTTCCCGGACACAGGCTTCAAAGTTTCGCTGCAGCCTTGTAAGCTCCGTTTTATTTACAATTTTCCGATCACGTTTCAATCGCAGAGTCATCATCTTCTCCGCCCCCGGATGACGACTCTGGCTGCTCTGCGGCAGATTGTCATCCGGTTCCCACCCAAAATTCTCATATCCATCTAACAAAAAGGAGGCCTGACTGCTGTTTGCACTCACTTCTTTATATTCATATGCCACAAAATTTCTCTGTGGCTTTTCTGTCTTTTTCATAACTGACCAAACTCCTTTCCCGCCATGGGCAGTGTCACAATAAACGTACTGCCCTGTTTTTCTTCACTTAGGACCTGAATCTCCCCATCCATAAGCTCCAGCACCTGTTTTACCATTGCCATCCCCAGTCCGTTTCCCTCTTTGGAATGAGACGTATCTCCCTGATAAAATTTATCAAATATATGTTTCATGGTATTTTTGCTCATACCGCAGCCGGTATCCGATACAGAGATTGTCACCCCCTGCTCATCCGACAACTGACGAACCGTGATCACACCGCCCAGCTCGGTAAACTTGACCGCATTAGACAGCAGATTATTCCACACCAGTTCCATCAGATCCTGATCCGCATAAATTTCTGCCCGATCCTCCATTTCTACTTCCATCTCGATCTCTTTTTTCTCCCAGGCAGATTCATATTGCAGAATGCAGTCACATAACTGTCTGCACACATCATACACTTCTGCCTCCGGCTGTATTTTCTGGTTTTCCAGCTTATTCAGCTTTAAAATATTGCTGATCAGATCAGACAGGCGCGTTGCTGTATTTTCAATGGCTTCCCCATATTCTCTGCGCTGTTCCTCCGACAACGCATCCCTCTGCAAAAGTTCCGCACAATTTTTAATAATAGAAAGCGGTGTTTTCATCTCATGAGAAACATTTGACACAAAATCTGTTTTCAGCGTTTCAATGCTCCCTAGTTCTTCCACCATCTTATTAAAATCCAGAATCATGACATCCAGATAATCCCGTTTCTCCATTGTATGAAATGTAGGTACATAGACGGAAAAATCTCCGTTCGCCACTTTTCTGGTAGCCTCTGCCATTTTATACAGTGGTTCTTCGTAGGTTCTTTTTACCTTCCATCTGGTAAACAGCGTCAGTCCCATGGCAACCATTCCCCAGTAACACATCGGCACCACGGTCATCACCGCTTTATTCCAGCCTGCCGAATTCATAAACACGATCAGTCCGGTATGTATCCCCGACATCAGAAACAGAACCCCAATATAGATTCCAAATAAAGAAACCGGAAATAAACTTTGCTTTACTTTTCCCCTTTGTTCCTCTCGTTCTTTCATTGCAGCACCACCTTGTATCCAAGCCCGCGGACTGTCACAATCTTAAATCCGTCACAGGCTGACAGTTTATCTCTGAGTTTTGTAACATAAACATCCACAGCCCTCAGACTGGTATCTGTCTCCACACCCCAGAACTCGTCCATGAGCTGCGCTCTGGAAAACGTTTTTTTCGGATAAGACAAAAGCTTGTAAATAATATTAAACTCTCTTGTAGTAAGACTGATCTCTTCTCCGTCAATTTCTGCACTCATAGCATCCGCATCCAGTATCAGATTTCCCACCGTAATTTTTCTTTCCATCTCTATATTTGCCCTGCGAAGCAATGCCCTTACACGAAGAAGCAGTTCATCCAGTTCTATCGGTTTTACCATATAGTCGTCAATCCCGAGCTGAAACCCTTTCCGCTTGGACGGCAGATCATCTTTTGCCGACATAAACAGGATCGGAATCGTCTCATTTATCCGGCGAACTGTCCCGGCAAACTCAAACCCGTCAATCTCCGGCATCATAATATCAGAAATAATCAGCTGGTACACCGTATGATACATTTCCTCATATGCCGCAGCTGCCGACAGACACCCCTTCGCCTGAAAACCGCTGTCATTCAGATAGGTACATACAATCTGATTTAATTTTTCATCATCTTCCACTACAAGTATACGAATCATTTTTATCTTCTCCTTTTGTATCTCTTCCCATTTCCCTAAAATACAGGACGATCCTAACACATTTTTGTTTTCGTTTTGTTTTTGAATTATGTACAAATTGTAAACAAAAAACAAGGTGCGGTCAATTTTTTCTTCTGACGCACCTGTTTCTGACTCTTTTATTTTAAAGATTTGATAAATTAAATGAGACAAAGTAAATCCACAACTCCTTTGCAATCTCTGGTGCTGCATAACTCCATGCAATACTCATGCACATCCCGATTCCAACTGTACCAATCATTGCAATCAATACTGTAGCTATCGTCTTTTTGGACACTCTGCCTGCCTTGTTCTTTTCTTTCATATTCTCATACCTGCCTTTCTTTGTTTGATGGTATGAGAATAGCACTCTTTTGTTTATCCAATGTTTGATATTTGTTTCTGAATTATTAAAAGCTTCAAAATCTTTTCCTACAGCAGAAATTCGCAGAACACATAATTGCTGACATCAATCCCTCTTTTTGTCAGCCGGATTTTATCCTCTTTCACTTCTAACATTTTTTCCTGCTCCAGTTTTTCAATCACGTCTCCGTAGATTTCTTCTATCGTATTTCCAAAACAATTCTCAAACTGGATTCGGGAGATTCCCTGCATCTTTCGAAGTCCCAGAAACATAAATTCTTCCATGGCATCTTCCTTTGTCAGCACTTCGATTTCTTCCCGCAGATCTTCTCCTGATCCTATTCTTTCTATATAAGAGATCATATCTGTACAAAGATGGTATCTGGTATTGGAAATAAAAGACGAGGCTCCCAGACCGATCCCTAAATACTCTACTCTGCTCCAATACCCCAGATTGTGTCTGCACTCTTTTCCTTCCCGTGCATAATTGGAAATCTCATAGCGATGAAATCCATATTCTTCCAGAATTCCCTCTGTCCGCTCATACATCTGCCGCTCTGCATCTTCATCCGGAAGAGGCGGATATTTCTCCTGATCTGTCTGTCCTTTTCCATACCACTGATAAAATCGGGTTCCTTCCTCAATGATCAGACTGTACGCAGAAATATGCTCCGGATGTAATTCTGCCACCGTACGAAGGGTGTGCTCCCAGCTTTTTACAGTCTGTCCGGGAATGGCTGAGATGAGATCAATGTTGATATTATCAAATCCTGCCTGCCGTGCCATGTCATAGGATTCCCGAAATTCTTCATACGTATGGATTCGTCCCAGCATTTTCAGTTCCTCATTGTTGACAGACTGTAATCCGAAACTGATCCTGTTGATTCCCGCCTGTTTCCATCCTTCTAGTTTTTCTTCCGTCACAGTTCCCGGATTTGCTTCGATTGTAATCTCCGCATCCCTGTCGATGGTAAATACCTGTCTCAGCATTTTAAAAATCTCACCCATCTGCTCACACGACAAAATGGACGGAGTTCCTCCGCCCACAAAAACAGAAGATACCTGGTAAGATGAAGCAACCTCGCGGTATCTTTGTATTTCTTTTTTTAATGCATCCACATACTCCGCTTTGGCTGCATCATTTGCCGGTGCAGACAAAAAGTCGCAATAGGCACATTTCTGTACGCAAAACGGAATGTGGATATATAATTCTAATTTCTGCATCATACGATCCTCTCTCTTATTGATAGGTACAGTATAATACAGTCCTGTTTATTTTGTATACTATTATTCTGCAGAATATCACGGACAGATTGCCTTTTCCTCATTTTCATTGTATAATACAGAATGTCTTTTTTAACTTTGAAAGTGCTTACACAATTTTTATAAATCAGGAGAATTCATTTTATGAATATATACGACATTTCCCAGAAAGCGGGAGTATCCATCGCCACTGTTTCGCGGGTTTTAAACGGAAGTGACAAGGTCAGTGACAAAACCCGGAAGAAAGTCCTTGCTGTCATGGAGGAAAACAGCTATACACCGAACGCATTTGCCAGAAGCCTCGGCTTAAACTCTATGCACACTGTAGGGATTCTCTGCTCCGACTCCTCGGATGTTTATCAGGCGCAGGCCATTTATTATCTGGAGCGGGAGCTGCGCAAAAACTCCTATGCATCCATGCTCTGCTGTACCGGATACCAACTGCAGGAAAAGCAGAGTTATTTACACCTGCTTTTGTCCCGTAACGTGGATGCAGTGCTTCTGATCGGTTCTCATTTTATCGAGAATTCCCTGGAAGAAAACCGCTATATTCTGGATGCCGCCTCCAAAATCCCTGTATTCATCCTAAACGGAGAGTTAAAAGGAGAAAATATCTACTCCATTCTCTGTGATGACTATATGGCACTGAAGGATATGACCGACCTGATCTTTTCAAACGGAGCAACCTCTCCTATTTATCTGTATCGTACTTTGAATTACAGCGGACAGAAAAAGGTCAAGGGCTTTCTGGATTCCTGTTCGGAACACGGACTGGACATTTCCAGAAAAATGGCGTTTTCCGCACCCGGCAACCTGCACAAAGCATGTTCCATCTTGGAACAACTCGATGCAGACGGCACATCTTTCGACTGTGTACTGGCCGCAGATGATGAACTGGCTGCCGGCGCTGTAAAATATGCATTAAAAAAACAGCTGCGTATTCCGGAAGATTTTCAGGTGACCGGATATAACAATTCTGTGCTTGCCTCCTGCAGCACACCGGAGATTACAACCATCGACAACAGGGTAGAATATATGTGCGTCACTGCCGTATCACAGATGATGCAGGTATTCCAAAAAGAAATTCCGCCTTCCAGAACGATGTTTTCCGGAAATATTGTTGAAAAGCAGACGACAAAATGATGGCAGACGCGTAAGGCTTCTGCCATCATTTTAAAAGCTATTCTGTCTTTCCACCTTCTACAACCAATTCTTCTTTGTACTCTTCTCCATAAGTAGCTACCAGCGTCTCATCATAATCTTTATGGAAAAATTGTTCTCCTTCCAGAGATTGAATTTCCTCATTGATCCAGTTTAACAACGTTTCATTTCCTTTTGAGACAGCCGGTGCGATTGTATCTTTATTTCCAAGCTGAGAGATGCCGACCGTATACCCCTTATTTTGCAGGGCAAACGCGATAACCTCTGTATTATCATTTGTCCATGCTGCTCCATTCCCGTTTTCCAGTGCATTCTTAGCGGTTACATAGGAGTCATATTTCTGTAATGGAATATCCGGATAATTCTCTGTCAGATAAGTTTCTGCTGTTGTGCCGGAAATCACGATCATCTGATCATCCTTATCCCAATCATCCAGACTCTTGATCACATGACTGTCCGGTGATACGACCCCCAGCGCTACGTTCATATATGGCAATGCGAAGTCCACTTCCTCTTTGCGTTCATCTGTTACTGTAAAGTTTGCCAGAATCAGATCCACTTTTCCCGTCTGAAGATACTCAATACGATTTGCCGCTTCCGTGGATACAAAGTTAACATCTACCCCGAGATCCTCCCCGATCCGGTTCGCAAAATATACATCATACCCCTGATATGTTCCATTTTCATCCACATACCCAAAAGGATTTTTATCAGAAAAAACGCCTATGTTAATTGTTCCATCTTCCTTGATTTCCTGTAATGTGCGGTAAACAGTATCTGATTTTTCTGCTTTTGAAGAAGAATCGTCCGCTTTGCTACCGCACGCTGTCACTGCAAAAACTGTGGATACGACCGCTGCAAGTACTGCTGCTTTTTTTAATTTCTGCTTTTTCATAATCATAATCTCCCATCTGTTATAATTTCTCTTGATTTAACGTTTTACTGTGTGAAATGTAAATGTACTCAAAAATCGTTTTGCTCTTTCTGTTTTTGGATTTCTAAAAAATATCTCCGGCGGTTCCTCTTCAATGATCTTACCATCATCCAAAAACACCACTCTGTCTGCAACAGCACGTGCAAACTGCATCTCATGCGTCACAATGACCATCGTGTTTCCCTGTGCCGCCAGATTCAATATCACATCCAGCACCTCCCGAACCATCTCCGGATCCAGAGCTGCCGTCACTTCGTCAAACAACAGGATCTCCGGATGCATACACAATGCACGAACAATCGCCACTCTCTGCTTTTGTCCCCCGGACAGTTCCCGTGGAAACTTACCTGCCTGCTCCTGCAATCCAACTTTTCTCAGAAGCTTCATTGCCTCTTCTGTTACCTCTTCTTTTTTTCGTTTCTGCACTTTCATCGGTGCTAACAGAATGTTATCCAACACTGTAAGATGCGGAAATAAATCATAACTTTGGAACACCATTCCGATCTTCTGTCTGAGACTGATCAGCGATTTGCTCTTCGCTTCTATCGGAATATCTCCTAATTTAATGACTCCTCCCTGAATCGGCTCTAATGCATTGATGCATCGAAGCAGTGTACTCTTTCCGCAACCACTCGGCCCCACCACAACAATCACTTCTCCTTTTTTGATATCCAAACTGATATCATTCAAAACGATATGATCACCATATTGCTTGACCAGATGTTTTACTGTAAGCAATGTCTCTGCCATAGATCATCCCCTCCATCTCTTTTCCAAATATTTTGCAAATATACTGATCGGCCAGCATGCCATGAAATACAGCAACAATACAACCAGGTAAATTCCAAATGCTGCATTCGGACTGGACATTCTATTTGCTTCTATGATCTGTTGTGCGACTTTCAAAATCTCTACAACTCCCACCATCAATATCAGACTTGTCGTCTTGATCATTCTTGTCACCAGATTGATTGACAGCGGAACCAGCCTTCTTACTGTCTGCGGAATAATAATGTATCGATAGATCTGCACCCTGTTCATCGCCAGCGCTTCTCCACTCTCATACTGATGTCTGGGAACACTGATCAAAGCCCCTCTTACAAGATCACTCATCTCAGCGGTCCCCCAGAACGAAAATACGATAATCGATGCATTTTCCCCCGACAAATCCCATGCAAATGCTCTGGTCGTACCAAAAAACACAAGAAACAGCAAAACCATCTGAGGCATAATCCTGACAACCTCAAGATAAATTCTTAAAATTACTTTTATAAACGGATTGCTCCAGGTCATCAATACTCCCAGTACAATTCCAAAAGGAACACTGATCGCTACCGATATCATACTGATCTGCAGCGCCGTGCCAAGACCTGCAAGCAATCTGATGAAATTTTGTCCTTTCAGCAGGACATCAATTCCCAAATCCGGCATAGCGTACTCTCCTTTCCAAAAGACTTCCTGCCACAGATACCGGTAGCAAAATCAACAGATAAAATACAACCAGCAAAAACAGACTTTCTGTCGTTTTATAATAAAGTCCGATCAAATCTTTTGCCGTAAACATCAAATCCATCAAACTGATCGCACTGAATACACTGGTTTCTTTCAACAAAAAAATAATGTTTGCCACAAATGCAGGAACACTGACAGAAGCAGCCTGCGGAATGATCACATACCACATCACCTGCGCCCGGTTCATCCCCAGACTTATCGCACTGTCTATCTGAATGTCCGCAACCGATTCCAGACCACTCCGAAACGTTTCTGCCATATAGCCGCCTCCCAGAAAAGCAAGGCCTACAATTCCGCAGATCTTCGGATCCGTCTGAATCCCAATCTTCGGCAGTCCATAATAAATAAAAAACAATTGCACAAGAAGTGGTGTATTTCTGCTGAGTTCTATGTACATCGCTGTTATTTGCCTTAAAAAAGGAATTCTCTCATACTGTATCACTGCACAGATCAATCCCAGTACCGTAGCACCTGCGACGCCCATAAAGCCAATTTGTATCGTAAGCCATGCCGCTTTTTCATACATGGGAAGGTATTTCAAAAGAATTTCCCAGTCCATTCCATTTCTCCTTTCATTTTGTTGTATGCATATTACCACTTATTTCCTACCATGTCAATATATTTAGTTGGTTTTATAGGATAAATAAAATGCCGACTCATAACCTGATTAAATCCGGCTATAAATCGACACCCCGATCATAATTTACCTATCCAGTTCTCTTTGATTCTTTCGCAATGTTTTTTTTCAACTTGCCACCATACACTGTCTGCTCTTTTTCACAAACAAGACTTACATCGGCGTTCCCACCTCGATCAGATTGCCATCCAGATCATAAAACCGGACCACCTTCTGTCCCCAGCTATGTGTCGTAAGACGATTGACATACTGAATCGATGGATACAACTTTTCCAATTTTTGAACAAATTTTTCTATCTCACGCTCTTCAAAATATAGTTCGCAGGAATTGCTCTCTGAAATAATTTCTTTTTCAAGGAATTTCTTCCAGATTTTTTCTTCCTGCAGTACCAGACCTTCTGTTAAGATCATATTTCCGTCATTGTCAAGCACCATATCAAGCCCAAACAAATCATGATAAAACTGCTTTGATTTTTCAATATCTTTCACAACGATCAATATATTTTTTAATTTCATACTTCCTCCCTTAAAATCACCGAAAACTGATACTTGGATTATACATAACTCCATAGTTTTGTATATACTAGTATAACGAATATTAAATAATTGCTATATTAAATTGATACTGCTTCCTCTTCACTGATTTCATCCATTTTATACTTCCAGTGATAAACCACGGGTTCACGGTTCACTTCGTCAAAGTACTTGTAAATTCGTTCTTCCAACTCCTGTTTGGTATTGACACGAATTCCTCGAAGCATCTGTCTGGTCATCTTGCTGAAGAAGCTTTCAATCATGTTTAACCATGAGCCATGTTTTGGTGTAAACACAAATTTAAAACGTCCCTTTGGCATAGTATCCAGAAAGCGCCGTGTTTCTTTGGAAGTATGTGCAGAATGATTATCCAGGATGATCCGAATGGTATCCTGTGATGGATATTTTTTGTCCAGTATCTTTAAAAACTCAATAAAATCAGAACTCTTATGGGTCTCACTTACTAACGGAATTGCTTCTCCAGTGAGTAAATCAATGCCAGCCAGTAAAGAGAGCGTTCCCAGACGTTTGTATTCTGCATCACGATATACTTCCCCATGTTCTGATGTCGGGCGTAAATCCGGTGCCGTATTGGAGATTGCCTGAATGCCCGGCTTCTCATCATACGATACCGTAATCGTCAGTTTATAATCGTCTGGAACAATGAGATCACCATTTTCATCAAACTGCATTTCAATCTGCTTATAAACCAACAGAACCTCATGCATTTTTGATTCAAAATCAGGATCCCGTTTTTCACAGTAATATTTGATTTTAAAGGGTTTCATATCCTGTTCCTTAAGAAATTTCTGGATATACGGTTTGGTAACGGTTGAAAGCCTTGGATATCCCGCTTCTTCTGCATGTTTCTGAATGTATTTGTGGAGAGAGGTCAACGTCCACAATTCCTGTGCATAACCGAGTTCTGTCGGTCTCTGACACGCAATATGAATCATCCATGCTTTTGCATCATCAGTGATTTCCGATGGACGTCCAGGACGCTGAACATCAAACAGTGCAGCATCTAAACCGCCTTTCTGAAACTTCGAAATACAAAGGCGTACCGTTGCAGTACTAATGGCAAGTTTATCAGCAATTTGCTGGAATGTCATTCCATCGGCTTTATATAAAAGGATTCTGGCACGGTCCACAACTTGTGCCTGAATGGTTCTCTTTTTGGATAATGCTTTAAGGTAATCTCTGTCTTCATCTGACAGAGGAAGATATGTTTTTCTCATAGTGTTCATCCTTTCTTAGATAACACTATTTTACCATACATTATCCTCAAAATATATAGTAGAAATTTAATTTATTCTATACTAGTTAACAAAGAAAAGAGAATTATAACAATATCGAAACACCCACAAAATTCGGCATTTCCGGGCAGTTTAAGGAGTTTGATAACTATGATAAAAGTATTATTCATCTGCCACGGCAGGGTGAACGGACTACCGAATGTGTAGTGAAAAGTCGCGCAGAACTGGGCATAGTACGGCAGTCATAGTGCCACGGGACTACCGAAAGACTACTTCTCAGGCGAGCTAAAGTGGATTGTGTAACAGTTATCGTTAAGAGGGTTTATATAGAAGTGAACCTCTTGGGGGAATCGTTAAAAGGGTTCTACGGGGAGACTACTACCGGTGAGAGTTGAGTGAATATTTGAGAGAGAACGTCCTGCAGGTGTGGGGCGTTTTCAACTTTTTGAAGAAAAAGCGTTAAAATTATTGTCAAAAGGGCATACTAATGATATTATAATGTTAAAGAAGTTAACAACAATCTTGACTTTAGAGAACAGTTTTGTTAAAATATCTAACATGTGTTTTAGGAGGTTGACCATGAAAGAGTTTAATGCGAAAAAGTTTTGTGAAGATTTGATTACTTTGCGCGGAAAAGAGTCCCAAGATAACTTTGCTCAGAAACTAGATATAAAAAGGCCTACATTGTCTTTATTGGAAAATGGCAAGCAGATGCCTACTATTGATATATTGAGTCGTTTTTGCAATTTGTCTGGAAATAGTACAGATGCGTATTTTGTTGAGTCAACAACAGATGCATTGGTATATCTTATGGGAAGTTTGGAAGAATCCGATAAGGCGAAGATAGAAGAGATGGCTGAGCGTATTCGTATAAAGGAAAAATATGAATTGCTGGCGAAGAGAGGTAGCTATGTCATCGATTGATCATAATGAATTGTTTGAACAATATTATCAAAATGAATATGATTTTAATACGGCCTCACTTTCGTTGGATGAAATTGCTGAGATAAAAAAGTTGGCAAGAGAAAAGCGTGTTGATTATAATTTGGCACCTATGGGGACGGGCGTATTTAATTGGATTTTAAAGGAAAATAGCAATATCCGTTTTGAACGGGTAGCTTTTGATTCGGAAAAGATTGACGGAATGTTGTATGTTCCTACAACCGGAAAGGAACGTGCATATATTATTCTTAATTCTAAGAAGCCTTTAATTAATCAGATATTTACTGCTGCACATGAGTATTATCATTATATAAAAGACTATCAGAAGTTTAAGGAGATGCCTTATATTTGTGACTTTAGTATGCTCCAAGATGTTAATGAAATGAAAGCATGCAGATTTGCAGCGGAGTTATTGTTGCCGGAAGAAGCTTTATCTCGTGAAATACAGGATTATCTTCGTGCGAATAATAAAAGCATGAAGGAAATGAATTTTGGAGATTTTGGGGTGTTGTTTATTTTTTTAACGATAAAATATCAGATGCCTTTAAAAGCTGTAATTTATCGTTTTTATGAAGAGCACTATATCGATAACATAGATGCGTTTATTAAAAACTATGAATTTATAAAAAAGGTTCTAAAGGAAATTAAGATTTTCAGAAAACATGTAGATGTACTCTATAATACTGAAAATGATTACGTTCTCCCGTACAGTTCAACATATCAGGATATGGAGAAAGCGTTCATCACTGGAAATGCATCAAGAGAAAATATTTTAGAGGATGCGCTGAGGCTTGAATTGGACGTGAATGTTATTAACGATTTTCTTGTTGAAGAGGACGAAGCAGAAGATGATGATGACGATGATGAACTGTTTTCGATTATAAATGCAAAGCGGGGGTAAGTGCTTATGATAACACCACTGAAGAAAACAGCTTTGCATGATTTGCTTAATAAACCGGTTCTATTTGATGCCAACATTTTTATGGTAGGGATTTCGGATCGTGTTTCGGATAAAAATTGTTCGTTTGAAAACATGAAGAAACTCTATATTGAACCTTTATTTGAAAGCTTCACGGACATTTATATTCACGAAGAGGTCTATAAGGAATTGGATGATGAATCCAGGGCTTTTGTGGATACATATACTGGTAAAAATGTGACGATAGTCAATGAAGGTAATTTATATGGTAGAGATCCAAAGTATACGACTATTTTTAATAATATCGCCGGGCATGAACTGGTAAACTATGTGCGTGGTCGGTCGAAAGATTGCGGTGAGGTATATAGTCTTGCTTATGCGGCCTATTATAATATGAACTTTTTCTGCTCAAAGGAGATCATGGTTGATAATGTGGCTCATGAGCTTGAAGATTTAAAGGACATCGATATTATTACTTTTGATATTATTTTGCTTTCTGCATATGTATATTATGCGAAGAAAAACGATAATTCTAACAGTAAAGGACTGAAGTCGATGTACAAAAAGTATTGTGCAGATGTAATAAAAAGGCATGGGCTGCCACCAACGCTTGGTGAATATATTAAGGCAACTCAGGATTACTTGTAATGGTACCGTATTCAATGGGCGATTTGTTTATTGAATACGGTTTTTGCTTTCGTGAGTTAGAAACGGTGTGTTGTATGTTATATTGGAGGTTATCGCTATGAAGATTGGAAGAAATGATCCATGCCCTTGCGGTAGTGGAAAAAAGTATAAACAATGTTGTTTGAAAAGAATGAATAGGTCTGAATATGATATGATTCGAGAAACAGTAACCGAGAATCAATCTAATGATAAAATTGCTGATTTACTTTGCAACTTATACAGATATATGAATGAAAAACAGTGGATGGGTGCTTGCCATGCTACGTGTGCAGTTTTATATGTTGCTCTTAAGGAACTGGGGGAAAATGTGGAATTATGCATTGGAGAAGTTGATGCAGGTATGTTTGCGTTTGACCATTCCTGGATATTAGTTGATGAAAAGAAAATAGACTTAGCTGCAGCAATAACAATGCAAGGCGGGTTACCAGTATCCGGTCCTATAGTATTTGATAGAGACATCAGAACCGGTCAATCATCAGACTTAACATATGGTGTATATAAAAGCGGATTAGACAGTGAAGCTAATATGATAATGAATATTCCGTTTGGTGTGTATATGGATAATTTCCCTGATGAGAAAAATGGTTTGTGGGGAGTACTGAAAAAAGTTTATCCTGGGGAAGTAGACATCGATAGTATTAGGGAAATTTATTCGAATGTAGAGCGAAGATATGTGCGAGACTAGAACAAGATATTGAAAAAAATTGAATAAGGTATTTACAAGAGTTGGAGGCATGATTCTTCCGACTCTTTTTCTTTTCCATTCAGAAGATGAATTCACGCATTGAGTTAACTGCTTGAAAGTGGGCAAGGTTGTTTTGTTAGGATGAATCTGTAGTGAGTTTTGGGGATCAATATACAGGATTTGTTAAAAATTAATATAAAACATAACGAAACATCAACAAACATAACATAACTGATTGAAATCAGGAGAAAAATGTGATAATATGATAATGGTATCTTGTATCCATCAACATTTGGCGAGGTAAAAATAGTGAATGAGATGATGAACGATAAATGGATAGGCATTGAAGAGGCCGCAGAATATTTAGGCATTAAGCCTATTACAGTTAGAGACTGGATTAAAAAAGACACAGGAATTCCTGCACATAAAATCGGCAAGAAATGGAAATTTAAATTTTCTGAATTAGATGCTTGGGTTAAAAGCGGGAAAAGCGCTATCGAATGATGCATCTAAAAAAGTAACAAATAATTATCAGAATGGAGATTAAAGAGGATTATGGCTGTGAAGAAATCTGAATTGTATTCAATGCTCTGGGAGGCTTGTAATAAGCTAAGGGGCGGTGTAGAGCCGTCACGTTATAAAGATTACGTGTTGGTTCTGCTGTTTTTTAAATATGTATCTGACAGATATAAGGGTCAGCCTTTTGCTGAATTTACCATCAGTAAGGGAGCATCCTTTGAAGATTTGATTGCTGCAAAAGGTAAGAGTGACGTAGGCGAGCGCGTGGATAAGATTATCCAGAAGTTCCTTGAAGATAATCGTCTGCAGGGTTCTCTTCCTGATGTCAGCTTTAATAACCCGGAAGAATTGGGTTCCGGTAAAGAACTTGTGGATAAGGTTTCCGGCTTGATTGCTGTGTTCCAGAATCCTGCGATTGACTTTAAAAATAACCGTGCAAGTGGCGATGATATTATCGGTGATGCCTATGAATATTTCATGATGAAATTTGCACAGGAGTCAGGCAAAAGCAAGGGACAGTTCTACACACCGAGTGAAGTATCCCGTATTATTGCTCGTTTGATCGGCATTGGAGACATCAAGCAGATGCCGACAAAGAAATGGACACTGTATGACCCTGCAGCAGGTAGCGGTAGCCTTCTTATCAGGTCTGCTGACGAGGCTCCCGTAGATGAAAACGGTGATTCCATCGTGACTATCTTCGGACAGGAAAAATATCCTGATACCGCAGGTTTGGCGAAGATGAACTTTATCCTGCACAATAAGGGTACTGGTGAAATCAAGAGTGGCAATACACTTTCCACACCACAGTACAAGGATGAGTTTGACGAACTGAAGAAATTTGACTTCATCGTTATGAATCCTCCATTCTCCGATAAATCATGGACGGATGGAATTAAACCAAGCGAAGATAAATATAAGCGTTTTGATGGATATAGCATTCCGCCAGAAAAGAATGGTGACTACGCCTGGTTCTTGCACGTTCTAAAATCTTTGGATAGTAACGGCAAGGCAGGTATTGTTATGCCTCATGGTGTTCTGTTCAGAGGTAATGCTGAAGAAACTATCCGTATTGAAGTTTTGAAGAAAAGATATATCAAGGGCATCGTAAGTCTGCCACCGAACCTTTTTTATGGAACTGGCATTCCTGCTTGTATTATCATCATTGACAAGGAAGATGCGGAAACAAGAGAAGGTATTTTCCTGATTGATGCCAGCCGTGGCTTTAAGAAGGACGGAAGCAAGAACAGACTTCGAGAACAGGATATTGAGAAAATTGTTCAGACCTTCATCAACCAAGACATTATTCCGGGTTACTCTCGTTTCGTGAAATACAGTGATGTGTTGGAAGAAAACGGAGGCAATCTGAACATTCCGAGATATATCCCGAAAATTGATGATACTCTTCCGCAGAATATTGCTGCTCACTTGAAGGGTGGTATTCCGGGAACAGACGTTGATTCTCTCAAGAAACTTTGGTCTATTGCACCTGCCCTTAAGCAGGAAATTTTCACCTGTATCGATGAGACGCATAACATTTATACACTTGCTCTTGCATCTGGCGAGATTGAGGGTGTTATTAGCCAAGATGAGAGCATCCTTGCTGAAAAGAAGCATGAAACCGAGGCGATTTTTGAGCAGTGGAAAGCAGAAATTAAGGACATCCTCCTTGGTATTGATGCCGACACCAATCCTAAGGAACTCATCCGCACGATTGCTGCAATGCTTCGTGTAGCATATGGACAGGCAAGACTGCTTGACAACTATGATGTTTATGACTGCCTCCTGAATTACTGGAACGCAAAATTGCAGGATGATGTGTATGCTATCAAAGCAGGCGGCTATGCAGTTGCAAGAGAAATTGATTACGAATACGCAAAGAAAAAACAAAAGGATGAAAGTGGAGAAACCGTAGAGGTTGATGATACTTCTAAGGTAAAATCCTTTGAAGGTGCGCTGATTCCGAAGGAAATTATGGAGACAGTTTTCTTTGCAGAGGAACTCGCAGAGCTTACCGCATTGATGGAACAGTCCGCGGCTCTTGAGGCGGAACTGGATGAAATGCGTGAAGAAGAATCCGGAGAGGAGGGCCTTCTGAAAGAGGTGCTCAACGAAAAGGGTGACAGCATTCCGAAGGCAAATCTGAACAAGCGCATCAAGGAATTGGATGCCAAGAAGACTTCTGCCGTTATGGATGCTATGATGCAGCTTATGGTTCTGTTTGACGAAGGCAAGACTGCTGAGATGGAGGCTCTTATTCGAGAAGTGCCAGAATTGGATGAGTTTGATATTCGCAACAAGAACGGTACCTTTGGCAAGGCAAAGCTGAAAGCTGCACTGAAGGTTGCTGCTGAGACTGCTGTGGTGCCGGAAATCTATGCTGACGAATATGCAACGTTGATCTTGTATTTACAGAAATATGCCGAGATGGATGCCGTGGACAAGGCATATAAAGCTGCCCGTAAGGCACTTGATGAAAAACTGGTAGCAAAATACGCAGAATTGACCGATGAAGAAATCAAGCATCTTCTCTTTGATATGAAGTGGATGTCAAAACTTGCGGCGGATGTATGTGATGAAATCGAACAGGTTCTAAATACACTGTCCTCTAAGGTACTATTGATTGCAAAACGCTATGAACACACGCTTGGTGAGATTGAGGACAGAACTGCGAAATCAAGAGCAGCGGTAGTATCAGCTCTGGAAAGGATGGGGTACAAATGGTAACTTATCCTACTGATTGGGCACCAATGCAATTGAGAGATATCGGATACATTCAAATGTGTCGCCGTATTTTTCAGAACCAAACAAAAACCTACGGTGCGATTCCGTTTTATAAAATTAGCACATTTGGTGGTAAAGCTGATGCTTACATTTCACAAGAATTGTATGAGAAATATAAGCTGTTATATCCTTACCCTGAAAAAGGAGATGTTTTAATTTCTGCTGCTGGAACTATTGGAAAGACCGTCATTTTTGATGGAAAGGATTCCTACTTCCAAGATTCCAATATTGTGTGGTTAAAAGTTGATAAGGAAGTAATCGACAGAGAGTTTCTATGGTGGTTTTATCGTTCGTTTCCATGGAATGCGTTAGAAGGAACTACTATTCAGAGATTGTATAACAGCATCATATTGGATACCGAAATACATTTGCCTGAGAAGACGGAGCAGGAAGAAATTGCTCGTACACTTTCTCTGTTTGACACATATATTGATGACCTTACAGAATTGATAGAGAAAAAGAAGGGTATTCGTGACAGTGCGTTAGAGGATTTAATTACGAAAAAAACTCGCTTGGATGGCTTTGATGGTGATTGGACACTCGTGTCTTTCAATCAAGTTATTACTCCAAAAGCGAGAATTGGATGGCAAGGACTAAAGAAACATGAGTATCTGAGAAATGGTTATAGTTATTTGATAAGTGGTACCGATTTTAGTCGTGGTACAATTAGCTTAGAAAATATTTGGTTTGTATCAAAAGAGCGATATGAAATGGATTCTAATATTCAAGTTTTTGAAGGGGATGTGCTAGTTACGAAAGACGGTACAATTGGGAAAGTGGCTATTGTACCTAAACTGGACAAACCGGCAACGCTCAATAGCCATGTATATGTGTTTAGAACTAAACCTAAACTTGAACTTAAATTTCTCTTTAGAATTTTACAGTCCAGTACATTCAGAAGATTTATTGATAATCTACAATCAGGGTCAATCATAGTATCGTTGGCACAGAAGGATCTAAAGAATTTCGAGTTCGAAATACCTGTTGATATTAAAGAACAGGAAGCTATTGCTACAGTGCTGACAGCAATGGACGATGAAATAGAAGCATTGGAAAATGAACGAGATAAAATTGTTCAAATTAGAGAGGGCGCAATGGATGACTTGCTGACAGGTCGCGTCCGTTTAACTAAGTAAGGAGGCGCAAGATGGCAACTGTAGATGCAGAGAAAAAATTACAGAAAAGAGTTCTACACTGGTTGGTTAATGACCTCGGCTACACTTACCTTGGCAACCTGGAGGATATTGATAATACTCCCGTCAAGGAAGACTTGCTGAAAGCTAATCTCAAAAAGCGCGGATACAGTGATGACCAGATTAAAACTGCCATCAGCGAACTTTTGAGCAAGGTTAATAACCAGGTAGACACTCTTTATCAAATTAACCGTAGTGTGTATTCACTGCTCCGTTATGGACGCCAAGGTGTAAAAGATGAACATGGACAACGAGAGACAGTTCATTATATTGAATGGGATACTGATAAAATCGATGAAAATGATTTTTATGTAGCAGAAGAAGTGTCTGTTCTACGATATGATAGGGTGACGAGAAAACGTCCGGATGTAGTGTTATACGTCAATGGCATCGCCCTTGGTGTGTTTGAATTGAAGAGTTCCTATGTCAGTGCCGGAAAAGGTATCCGTCAGATGCTTCAGAATCAGAAGCGTGAAAACATTCTGAATTTCTTTGGCACGGCACAGTTCCTGTTCGCAGGCAATGAAGCAGAAGGTCTTTTCTATGGAACAACCGATACGCCTGAGAAATACTATCTGAAATGGAAAGAAGATAAGAAAGCAACCGACAAATTGTCTGCTGACGTAAAAATGTTGCAGGTCAAGGAAGTTAATCGTCTGAGAGACGGCATAATTTCTCTTTGTAATAAGGAACGCTTTCTGTCTCTTATTCACGATTTCGTGATTTATGATGCAGGCATCAAAAAGGTTACAAGACATAATCAGTATTTTGCCAATATCGCTGCAAGAAAGCGTATTCTTGAAAATGAGGGCGGTATCATCTGGAATACCCAGGGTTCCGGTAAATCTCTCATTATGGTATGGCTTACGAAGTGGATTATCGAAAACGTTAATGACAGTCGTGTTGTTATCATCACAGACCGTGATGAATTGGATGACCAGATTGAAAGCCTCTTTATTGATGTGGAAGAAAAAGTTCGCAGAGCCAAAAGCTGTGCTGACCTGCGTTCCATCTTGGATAAAAACGAAGATGCTATCGTATGTTCGTTAATTCATAAATATGGTCATAACGCTGGAAGCCAATCCGATATTGACCAGTATAGAAAAGAGTTGCTGAAAGACCTTCCAAAGGACTTCAGTGCGAAGGGGAATATTGTGGCATTCATTGATGAGTGTCATCGTACCAACTCTGGCAAACTGCATGAAGCCGTAAAAGTGCTGATGCCGAATGCAGTCTTGATTGGCTTTACGGGTACTCCCCTTTTGAAAACTGACAAGCAAACGAGCCTGGAAACTTTCGGTACATATATTCACACCTATAAATTTGATGAAGGTGTAGAGGATGGTGTGGTTCTTGACCTTCGTTATGAGGCAAGAGACGTTGATCAGGATTTGTCCAGCCAGGATAAAGTGGATTTGTGGTTTGAAAATAAAACCCACGGATTGACCGAGCGAGCTAAACAGCAGTTGAAGCAAAGCTGGACATCCATCAATAAACTGTATAGTTCCAAGCAGCGTTTGGAAAAAATTGCGTCAGACATCGTTTTCGATATGAGCCTAAAACCGAGACTCAAAGAGGACCGTGGTACGGCTATGCTTGTTGCAAACAGCATTTATGAAGCCTGCCGTTATTGGGAAATCTTCATGAGTATGGGCTTTACCAAGTGTGCGGTAGTAACTTCTTATGAACCTACCACCCAGAGCGTAAGAACGGCAACAACTGACCCTAATCAGGCAAGTGAAGACGAGTATAAGAAGGCTATTTATGAGCGTATGCTTGGCGGGAAAAAACTCGCAGAATATGAAAAGGAAGCAAAGGAACGATTCAAGCATGAGCCGGCGCAGATGAAGTTGCTTATTGTGGTTGACAAACTGCTGACTGGCTTTGACGCTCCGAGTGCAACCTATCTTTATATTGATAAGTCCATGCGGGATCACGACCTCTTCCAGGCTATCTGTCGTGTCAACAGACCTGATGGCGAAGACAAGGATTATGGATATATTGTGGACTATATGGACTTGTTCCGTAATGTACAGCTTGCGGTTGCAGATTACACAACCGAGGCTTTTGATGGCTACGAAAAAGAAGATGTTGAGGGCCTTATTAAAAATCGCTATGATGAAGCAAAGTCCGAGCTGGAAGGAACGCTTACTTCCCTTGAGGCGCTGATTGAGAATGTTCCTATGCCACAGGCTGACACTGATTTTATTGAATATTTCTGTGGTGATGATAGTGAAAGTGATGAGAAAACTGCAAGAAGGGATACTCTGTATGCTTTAACAGCGGCTCTTTCTCGTTCTTTTGCAAATTGCTGTGATAGACTGGTTTCTAATTATGGTTACACCGAGGATGATGTAAATTATTTGCGTAGTGAAATCTCCGGATATAACAAAATCAAAGAAATGATTAAGTTGGCAAGCTGTGACTATATTGATCTTAAGCCATATGAGGCGGATATGCGTTATATTCTGGACACATATATCCGTGCGGAAGATACAAAGGTAGTGAGTGAACTCGGAAATATGTCCCTTGTGGAGCTTCTCCTTCAAGGTAAGACGACCACTCCTGCTGATTTGGTAAAGGATCTGCCAGGTAATAATGAAGCGAAGGCTGAAACTATCGATAACAACCTGCAGCATGAAATTGTTAAGAAGATGAGTTCTAATAGTGTGTATTATGGAAAACTGTCTGAAATGCTGAAGAAAATCATTTTGCAGCGTAAGATAGAAGCTATGAGTTACGAAGAATATCTTCGACAGGTTGTGGAGCTGGCGGAAGCAATTTTGCATCCTGAAAATAGTGGAAGTTATCCCGATGGGATTAAAGACAGTGCAGCAAGGCGTGCTTTATACGATCATTTTGAAGCGAATTTTGAGTTGACGATTGATGTTGACGGAGCAATCCGAGTATCGATTCGACCGGAATGGAAAAGAAATTTCCAAAAACAGCAGCGTATAAGACTTGCTATTTATCAAAAATTATTGCTTCATAGTTATAGCGAAGACAAGGCGACCGAAGAAACGCAAAACGTCTTCGATATTGCGCAAAGACAGGAAGAATACGATGTATAAAGAAGAAATGAATATCGGCGGGTTGACAATTGAAATTATCAGAAAGAGCAATCTTAAAAATCTGTATATCAGAGTCAACCCGCCGGAAGGTGATGTAACGGTTAGTTCTCCCTTGGAGCTGAAGGATGAAGATATTAAATTATTTGTTCTCAGAAAATTGCCGGAGATTACTAAGATTCGTGACAGAATGTTGGCGCAAGAACGCCAAAGTAAAAGAGAATATGTATCCGGGGAATCTCATTATTTGTGGGGGAGGCCTTATCGTTTACAGGTCATCTATGAGGGAAAACAGCGGCGCATTGTAAAAACTCCTACTAAAATTGTGATGACTGTGCCAGAGGGTACATCCGTGGATACACGAGAAAAATTATTTATTGAGTGGTATAGGAAAGAGTTGAGCCGTGTACTGGATACTGTTGTGGCAAGTTACGAAAAGAAAATGGATGTTCATGCGAGTGAAATTCGTATCAAAAATATGAGAACTCGCTGGGGAACGTGTAATGTTGACAAAAGCAGAATCTGGATTAATTTGCAGCTTGCGAAGAAACCGGTGGAATGCCTTGAATACGTGGTGGTTCACGAATTGGTACATTTGTTGGAGAAAAACCACACGCACAGATTTCATGCTTTAGTGGAGCAGTATTACCCGACATGGCGCGAAGCAAAGAAATTGTTAGCAACCATGCCGCTTGATCACATGGAAAAAGGAGAATCGGATATAGATGACGAAGAAGCTGACATCGAGCGATATATATGATATCAATAGAAAAACAGGAGCCTTGATTCTTGGCAAAAATCGCCTGGATGATTATGCAACTAAATATTTGACTAAGCATTGTAAAGAGGCTCTTCTGACTCCGATGCCACTTCCCGTTGAGAAGATTCTTGAAGAAGCCAAACTAACAGTCAAGGAAGTGTCACTTTCGAGAAATCTCGATATATTTGGCTGTTGTTTGCTTTTGGATGGAGAAGTCGATGTATACGATGCCGACAACGGCACATCTCGTTCTGTAAGTTTTCCGGCAGGAACGATATTGATTGACCCTGCTTCTGAAGCGGTTTACGGAGAAGGTGCAAAGCGTAATACTCTCATTCACGAGGCACTGCATTGGGAAAAGGACAAGATGTATTTTGAAATTTTGGCATTAAAAAATGCCGCTGTATCGGAAAAACTATATCCAATCATGTGCCGACAGTCTGAGACATTTTTTGAGCCTCTGGAAGGAAAAAAGACAAAAGAAAATGAAGTAAAGTGGCTGGAGTGGCAGGCACATAGATTGGCACCGAGGGTGCTGATGCCGTTTGAAATGTTCAAGAAAAAAACTCTTGAATTGATATCTGACTATCATAATCCCCAGAATGATGTTGTGCCTTCTTGCGATACTTTGATTGAGAATTTAAGCAACTTTTTTATTGTGTCACGCGTTTCGGTTAAATATCGTTTAATTGAAGTTGGACTTCTTGACAAACTTCGTGATTTTAATGATTTTGATGCTGTGTTTGCTGAAATAACCGAAAGCAAAGAACTGGTGGCATTAACTCCGCTTGAAGCATACCAGCTTTTGGCTGAAGACTCATCCTTGAGAGAGTGGGTTCGTGGTGGAAAGTTTGTGTATGCAGATGGTTATTTTGTTCTTGCAGAGAAGCAATATGTTTTGATAGATGAAGGTGAGCTTCACTTAACTGCAAAGGCAAAAAAGAAGCTAGCTCAATGTGCTATCAATATCCGTGAACATAAATACACAGCATATAGAAATGTCTCCAAAGATTTACTTGGCTTTTCTGTGCTTCATCGTGTAGAAGGTATTGACCAGCGTATATTAACATTTCATCCGAAATTTCAAACCAATTTTGTATATGAACCCGATGAGGTTTACGATGCGTTTCATGAGTATATTTCCGTTTATGACGAAGCTGAGGAAATAGAACTTATGAAGAAATTGGGTGACCCTACAAGTACGTTATGCCAGTGCTTGTGGTATTTGATGGAAAACAGAAAATGGAATTATCCAGAAGTGTTCAATGATAAAACCGGACTACACAAAAATTATCATGGAAAGATAAAAAATGATAAATATAACAATATGGGTACGGACGTTCTTATGGCAATTTGTGTAGGTTTGAAGCTAAGCCTACGCATCACTGAAAAGATTTTTGAAAAGTCAAAGAACAAGTTGGATTACTATCATGACCCAGACAAAACCTATATTCGCATCATGGAGAATATGCCAGGAATTTCAGTGCAGGATTTCAACAGCATCTGTAAGAGAGCGGGTGTTAACGAATTGGGTAGCACAGCAAAAGAAAATGAATAAATTTTGATAACTCACTGAGTTGGTTTTGGACCCCGAAAGGGGTCCTTTTTTTGTGCCAAAAATTTGAAAACGCTGATGTTATGGGCATTTTTCGACCAACCTGGTGAGTTGGTCATGAAAATTTTTTTGGATTTATAATAACCATGAAAATCGACAACAGGAGTTGTTGAAAATAAAATCTCAAAGTCCGAGATGGCCATTAGGACGGCGGGATGCATAGAGAATCTACCCACAGTTATGACTGTGGCAGAGAGGAAGATGCACCCACCGTATTTCGTCATGCCTATTTTCGGTCTGTATGGAGTCTGCGGTCATCTTCTGACCCTAGGCTCCTTTTGTGTTCCGCTGTCCGAACCTTTTCGGCAGAAAGGAACACATCATGAAATTAAAAGTAAGATTTGAAGACAAGTTCCAGACTATCGAGCTGGACGCAAAGGCAACAGAAGAAATGTGGATTACTTTATCAATAGAAGCTGATGAAGATATAACTCAAGAAGAAAAGGAACAGCTTATCCAGGATGAATGGGACAAGCAGTTTAACCGTCCGGAATACAACAACTGGCATAAAGAAACTCGTCATATTGACCCGGCTCCAAAGAGAAAAAGAATGGATGGACGAGCAGGTTACATCTGTGCTGATGAGGATGATGCATCCTTCGACATCATGGATTACCTTAACACCTATGATCCAACAGAAGATTACGGTAACAAGTTTGAATATGAGGAACGCTGCAAGAAAATCCGTGCAGAAGTGAAGCCTGCGCAGGCTGATATGCTGATTGCCATTATCCTTGACGGCATGACAGTAGCAGAGTATGCGGAATCCATTGGGGATACTGCTAACAATGTATCCCATAGATACAGAAGAACTGTAAATAATTTGAAAAAAATTTTTTAGAAAACGTCCTTTTACAGTGCCTCCAGTGGCTACCCACTAGGAGGCATTGCCTCTGAATAATTTAACAGGAGGTAATTCGATATGGAATTACAGATTTACAAAAACGCAGAACTCGGTTCTGTAAGAACAACCGTTATTGGTAGTGAGCCATTCTTTGTCGGCAAGGACGTTGCTGAAATTTTGGAATATAGCAATCCAAGAAAAGCATTGTTTGATCACGTGAACGCAGAGGACAAGATGGATGGGGTAACGATTCGTGACTCCATCGGCAGAGAGCAGAAACCTATTTTAATCAACGAATCCGGTTTGTACAGTTTGATTCTTCGTAGCCAGTTGCCAAAGGCACAGAAATTTAAAAGATGGGTAACAGCAGAAGTTCTTCCTTCTATCAGAAGACATGGTATGTATGCGACAGATGAACTGCTTGCAAATCCGGACCTTGCTATTGCAGCATTTACAGCACTTAAGGAAGAACGTGAAAGAAGAATCGTACTTGAAGAGGTGGCAGCAGTTCAAAAACAGCAGATAGCTGAAATGAAACCGAAAGCTACCTACTATGACGTAGTTCTTAGATGCAAGGATGCTGTGAACATTTCGGTGATTGCAAAAGACTATGGTTGGAGTGCTCAAAAGATGAATGAATATCTTCATCAAAAAGGAGTTCAGTATAAGCAATCTGATATCTGGCTTTTATATCAGAAGCATGCAGGCTGTGGTTACACAAAAACAAATACACATATTTACGAAGACAGCTGTGGAAATGAACATACCAAGGTTCATACGAAATGGACACAGAAAGGAAGACTTTTTATCTATTCCTTATTAAAAGCTGATGGTATTTTCCCACAGATTGAAGTGGAGGGGTAACGATGAAGGTTAGAAATTCTGAAGGTTATATGGATTTAGTTCCACATAAAGCAATTTTAAATGTTAAACGTGAGAAAAAGACAGAATCAAAATCTGCCTTCAGACCACTGGTCTATATCTGTGCTCCGTTTTCCGGTAACATCGAAGGAAACAAGAAGAAGGCAGCAGAGTTTGCGCACTATGCATATAAGCAGGGATGCATTCCGATAACGCCACACCTGTTGTTTCCTTTTATGAATGATGAAAGCAAACAGGAACGTGAACTGGCACTTCATATGGATTTGGTCCTGATGGGAAAATGCCAGGAGGTATGGGTTCTGTCAGAACGCATTACTGCAGGTATGAGTGCGGAAATCGAGAAGGCACAGAGACGCAGACAGGCAGTGCGCTATTTTAGAAATGATTTTACGGAGGTGGAATGCTTATGAGACCGCTGGCAATCGCATATGGGAATAACCGACAGGCAAAGACCTGGACGAATAAAACAATTACTTTCGATGAACTGAAAGAACGTCTGAAGGTCACGATTCGTACGCCGGAATCGGCAGAAGAGTACGCAAAATTCAATAAAGCAAAGCGAGACACAGTGAAAGATCATGGTGGATTTGTGGCAGGAGCCTTAAAAGGCGGCAGAAGAAAAATAGATACTGTGGAGCTTCGTTCTATGGTTGCTTTGGATGGTGACAGAATCGATAAAGCTTTTTTAGAAAACTATGAAATGAATGCACCGTATACATCGATTCTTTATACCACACATAGCAGTACAGAAGATCACCCAAGAGTGCGTTTGGTGTATCCGCTGACTCGTGATGTGACACCGGAGGAGTTTGTGGCAGTTTCCAGATATCTTGCAGATATGCTCGGCATCGATTATTTCGATGAATGTTCCTATCAGCCGAATCAGTTGATGTATTGGCCATCCACACCATCAAACGGAGTCTATGTGTTTAAGAATGTGGAGAAAGAGTGGCTGGATCCGGATGAGATTTTATCTGCTCATCCGGAATGGACGGATCCAACCAGACTTCCAACGTCTTCCAGAGAAAGCCGTGCGAATACGATACGAACAGCGGAAGTAAAAGATCCACTTGCTAAGGATGGCACAGTCGGATTATTCAATCGTACTTATTTTCCAATTAATCGTGCCATTGAAAAGTTCCTGTCTGATGTATACGAACCAACAGATAACGAAAACAGATATTACTATATTCAGTCATCCAGTATGGCAGGTGTGGAAATTATCGAAGAAGGCAAGTTCGCATATTCTCATCATGCCAAAGATCCTGCGTACTTGAAACTTTGCAATGCATTTGACTTGGTTCGAATCCATAGGTTTGGTGACGATGACAGCAAGAAATCTTTCAATGCTATGTGCGAACTGGCAATGGAGGATGACGAAGTGAAGCGTCTTGCAACGGAAGAGAAGTTATTGGAAGCGGAGACAGACTTTGCGGATTCCGATAGTGACTGGATGACAAGGCTTAAGTATCAGCCAAGAACGGGCCTTTTGGAGAACAGCGTTTACAATTTGAATCTTATCCTTAATAATGACCCGGATTTCCAGAACTTTGCTTTCAATGAGTTGGCAAATCGTATCCAGTTTATAGGTCCGCTGCCTTGGGAACGTCCGGAAGGGAACTCTTTCTGGCGAGATGCAGACACAGCTCAGCTAAAGTCCATCATTGATATCCGATACCTAGCATTTTCCAGTCGAAATCATGACGTTGCTTTTACAAAAGCGGCAGATGACAGACATTTCCATCCAGTTCGTGACTATTTGAACAGTCTGCCAGAGTGGGATGGTGTGAAGCGAGTGGAAGACTTATTTATCAAATATCTGCAGGCAGAGGATACGGAGTATGTCCGTACGGTTACCAGAAAGACTTTTGCGGCAGCAGTTGCAAGAATCTACGTTCCGGGAATCAAGTTTGACTGTGTTCCGGTTCTTGATGGTGATCAGGGAATCGGTAAGTCTACGATTGTGAAGGATTTGGTATCTCCTGAATACTACTCAGAAACTTTGTCACTTACGGATATGGATGATAAGTCCGGTGCAGAAAAATTACAGAGATTCTGGACGGTGGAAATTGGAGAACTGGCGGGAATGAAGAAAGCGGATATTGAAAAGGTGAAAGCATTTCTTTCCACCTGCGATGACAAGTACCGACCATCTTATGGACGAGTGGTGGAATCCCATCCACGCCAGTGCATCATTATTGCAACGGTTAATGGGGAGCGAGGATATCTGCGTGATATCACAGGTAACCGCCGCTTTTGGATTATCAAGCTTCATCAGAAGAAACAGAAAAAGACCTGGAACTTCACACCGGGGTTTCGTGCGCAGTTTTGGGCAGAGGCAAAAGAAATCTGGAAGGCTGGGGAAAAGTTGTACTTAGAAGGTGACCTTCTGGCAGAGGCGGAAAAGATGCAGCAGTCAGCCATGGAAGTGGACGAGCGTGTGGGTATGGTAGAAGAGTATCTGAATACCATGCTTCCAGACGATTGGGATTCTATGGATCTGTTCCAGAGAAGAAATTACCTAAGTGGCAGTGAGTTTGGTTCGCCAGTTCATGAGGCTAAAGAACTTCGCACGGAGGTCAGCAATGCGGAAATATGGTGCGAGTGCTTTGGCAAATCTCTGCAGGAGTTAAAACCGACAGATAGTTACAGCATTGCGGCACTTATGAGTCAAATTGGCGGTTGGGAACGAACCACTACGATTAAGCGTCAGCCGATTTATGGCAGGCAGCGACTTTACAAGTTTGGAGGTTAGGAACACAAGAATGCGTCACAACACAACTATTTCCCTTATATTCAAAATCGAATTTATTTCTATATAGAAAAGATTTGTGCCTGTACACATGCGTAAGAAATATATAGGAAATGGTTGTGAAGATGTGTTCCTTGTGTCAGTTAAAAGATATGAGAGAACGATTTATAGAAAGAAAGTTTGTAGAGGCAGTAAAGAAAAAAGGCGGTTTTGCACCAAAGTTTGTAAGTCCGGGTTTAGATGGTATGCCTGACCGTATCGTACTGTTTCCAATTGGTAAGATAGCTTTTGTTGAATTAAAGGCACCAGGAGAAAACATGGTCCTATGTCAAGAAAAAGTACAAATTAAATGTAACCAATTTTCTCTGTTCTGAGCGAAGTTTAACTTGCTATTTTTATTGCATTCTCCTCGATGTTTTCAAGATATTGTTCCTCATATTCATTTGGAGACAAATATCCACAATGACTGTGAATGCGCACGGTATTGTAAAATGTTTCGATGTATTCAAAAATCAATTTATGTGCATGTGCATAATTAAAGATTTTAAACCGGTTGATCCATTCTCTCTTCAAAAGTGCATGGAAAGATTCTATACAGGCGTTATCCCATGGATATGCTTTCTTTGAATAACTGTGAATCATACCTTTGGTTGCTTTTTGAAATGCTTCCGATACGTACTGGCATCCTCTGTCGCAGTGGAAGATCAACGGTTTTTCAACATTTCTGATACGTTTTGCTTTTTCAACACATTCCACTACATGGGATGCCTCCAGCGTCTCACTCAACACCCAGGAAATGATTTTTCTTGAATACAGATCCATCACACTGGTAAGATACACAAATCCTTCAAATGTCCAAATATAAGTGATGTCTGAACACCAGACAGCATCTGGATGAGCAGGATTGAATTCCTCGTTGAGGATATTTTTGAGTTTCTGGCTGAAATCAGAGTCTATGGTTGTCTGGATATATGGTTTCACCCAATGGGCTTTGATTCCCATTTGACGCATATAGTTTCCAACTGTTTTTTCGGAAACATATTCCCCGGATTTTCGCAATTCTGCAGTAATTTTAGGAGCACCGTAGTTTTGATGGGATTCCTCGTAGATCTTTTGAATTTTTTCTTTTAAAACTGCACGGCGAACAGACGTGTCCGAAGGAACCCGTTTCTTCCATGCATTGTAACCCGAACGTGAAACGCCTAATTTTTTCAGTATTCCGCTGACAGAAACCTGACGTTTCACGGGCAGGAATTTGATTTCTTTCACGTACTCAGAAGTAGCCGTGTAAAGAGCTTTTGTCAGTTTCCCAGAATACCGATTGCTTTTTTTAACACTTCAAGAGCATCCTTCGTATCTCGTAATTCACGCTGCAATCTTGCAATCTCTTTCGCTTCCTCACTTGCATAATTTCCAGAACCACGGGTAGGAACCTCTCCTTTATGTTCCTTTGCTGCTTTCATCCAGTTTTTCAGTGCAGATTCGCTGACTCCAAGATTCTCCGCAGCTTTGCGAAGTGGCAGCTCCGGATGATCCAAGCGATACTGTACTGCATCCTCTTTAAACTGTTGGGAATATTTTGTACCTTTTGCCATAACCATTCTCCTCCTTGATCTATGACTATCATATACTATTTATCGAAAATGGTCATGTTTATTTTGTACTATTTATATTCTAACATCAGGATGGCATATAGCTTGTAATAACGGTATTTGAAGAAACAAGACAATATAAAAAATGCTGCAAACCCGAAGGTTGCAGCATAATATGTATCTGGATTGTTATAATGCTCTAGTAGATATTTCTGTTGTCTGTCTTTCATACATATCACCTGTCCTTGGGAAACAAACAATGGTGATTTATTGCATCTATTTTTTCTCTATAGTAAATATAGCTGTTCTAAATATTTTGTATCATGTACTTTTTTATTAAATATAGTGTAAAACATAAATGTCACAGAAATGTCTCAGAAATGTCCTAAATCACAAAAATTATTATATTATGGTACTTTCTTTTCAATCGTACCTTTATAATATTTATTCAACCATTTCACTCGACTCCATAATGTTCATCTTTGAAATTATATGCACTGGAATTGCTCTTGCGAACTAACAGGTGCTTACTGCCAAAAGTGTTGCTTCAAGAATAGGCAGGACAACGATTGCGACAAACAGAATCATATTTTTTTATTAGGACAGTTTTTGTTTTCTGTTTTCGGTTTCATAGACCAGAATAGGACATTCATGAGAATTACAATCAGTAATACGGCAGCTAAAGCCACCCAGAATCCCATGTTCAGACCAAGCCATTCCGTAGTTCCAAAAAGTGTCATCCAAAGTTCTTTCCAGTTCATTGTTACACCTCCTTAAAGCAATTCGCCAAAGTGACGGACATAACCCTTTTTCAAGCTTGTTGCCAAAATCATATACAATAAGATACATGGAAGCAGATATGCAAAGTATGCTGCTGGCAGTGCCACAAACCCAAGAAGCTTTCCAAATATCGTAAATGGTATGACAGTCAGAATCGTAATCCCTGTCATCGTGAGGAATGTCACAGGAGCAGATGCCCGGCTCTGGATAAATGGGAGCTTCGGTGTACGGATCATATGGATCACTAATGTCTGGCTCCACATAGATTCTACAAACCAGCCAGCTTGGAACATTCCGATATACTGTGTCTGCATAGCCGTCAGTTCTGCTCCGCTAAAATGAGCCGGCAGGTCATTGAACAGGATACCCTTGGATACAAAGAATGGGCAGAATACAAAGTACATGAAAATGTATGTGGTAAAATCAAAGATGGAGCTAGTTGGTCCGATCCAGATCATAAAACTGCCTACACTGGAGGCATCCCATTTTCGTGGTTTGGCAATAAACTCTTCATCTACATTGTCCCATGGGATTGCCGTACAGGACAGGTCGTAGATCAGGTTCAGGAAAATCAAATGTACACTTTCCATTGGCAAGAATGGCAGAAGAGCCGATGCAGCCAGTACGGAAAACATATTTCCAAAATTGGAGGAAGCAGTCATTTTGATGTACTTGATCATGTTGGCATAGGTTTTCCGCCCTTCAATGATGCCCTGTTCCAAGACCATCAGATTTTTTTCTAAAAGAATGATGTCTGCAGATTCTTTTGCCACGTCTACCGCTGTATCTACGGAGATGCCGATGTCCGCAGATTTCATGGCGGCAGCATCATTGATTCCATCGCCCATAAAGCCAACAGTATGACCATTCTCACGAAGAACAGAAACAATACGGGCTTTCTGTTCCGGTGTCAGTTTCGCAAATACATCGGTGGTTTCTGCCGCTCTGGCAAGTTCGGCATCATTCATATGTTCCAGATCAGAACCCAGGAGCATATTGCGGACTTTCAGCCCCACCTGTTTACAGATGGTCCGGGTTACTTTTTCATTATCGCCTGTGAGGATTTTGGTAAGGACCCCATGGTTTTTCAATGCCTGGATAGCATCGGCAGTAGATTCTTTCGGTGGATCTAAAAATGCCAGATAACCAATCAGCACCATATCGCATTCATCTTTGACACCAAAAGCTCCCACTGGAGATGGGTTGCTCTTTTGGGCGATAGCCAAAACACGAAAACCTTTTTCATTTAATCCATCTACAGTTTTCAAAATCCGGCTCCGCACTTCATCACGCAGAGGTTGTACATGCCCGTCACATTCTGCAAAGCTACAGATTGAAAGCATCTCTTCCACAGCACCTTTTGTTACCATCTGTGTCTTTCCGTTTTTATCCTGTACCACAGTGGATAAACGGCGGCGTTTAAAGTCAAAGGGAATCTCATCCACCTTGACGTAGGTTTCTGACAGGTCAATCAGACGCTTATCTTCCGCCTCCATCTCCTCTGTTTTATGGATAATAGCCAGATCCATGAGATTTTTATATCCTGTCTGAAAGTAACTGTTCAGATAGGCATGGCGAAGGACTCTGGTATCATCTTCTCCATTTACATTGAGATGATATTCCAATACCACCTTATCCTGTGTCAGTGTCCCCGTCTTGTCTGTACAGAGGATATCCATAGCACCAAAATTCTGAATGGAATTAAGGTTTTTTACAATGGTTTGCTTTTTACTCATGGAAACAGCGCCTTTTGCAAGGCAGGTGGTTACAATCATCGGAAGCATTTCCGGTGTGAGTCCCACTGCAATGGAAATCCCAAATAGGAAAGCCTCCAGCCAATCCCCCTTTGTAAAGCCATTCACAAAGAATACCAGAGGAACCATCACCAGCATAAAACGGATCAGTACCCATGACACAGCATTGACACCTTTCGTAAAACTGGTTTCCACAGCTTCTCCGGCAACAGCAGCGGCCATAGAGCCAAACAGCGTATGATCACCGACACAGATAACGACAGCCGTTGCACTTCCGGAGATCACATTACTGCCCATAAATGCAATATTGGTGTAATCCGTTACACTGTCCTTATGTGGGCTTACATGAGGGAGCTTTTCAACCGGCTCACTTTCTCCGGTAAGGCTTGCCTGGCTGACAAATAGATCTTTTGCATCCAGGATACGGACATCTGCCGGAATCATGTCCCCGGCAGATAAATGGACGATATCACCTACCACCAGGTCATCCATGGGTATCTCTGTTTTTTCCTGTCCTATGCGGGTGACGGTACAGGTGGTTGTGATCATTGCAAGCAGCTTTTCCGCCGCATTTCCGCTGCGGGATTCCTGCACAAAGCGAAGGGTACCGGAAATAAATACCATAGTTAAAATGATAACGACTGTCAAAAAATCAAAGTCCTCTGGTACGCTTCCAAAGAGTGAAAAATACGGGAAAATCATATCCGTAATCGTGGAAACAAAAGCAAGGCAAAATAAAATAGCAGTAAAAGGGTTGATAAATGCACCTGCCACACGTTTTGCCAGGGATTTCTTTTTTTCGTGGGTGACTTTGTTCGTACCGTATTTGGAACGGTTTACGGATACGGTATCTGCTTCTAACCCCCTAAGTGTGGTATGAAAGATTTTTAAAACCTCTTTTACCGGGTTGGTTGCTGCAGATTGGATGCGACGGTTCTGTTCGTCACGGATGACTGCCTTTTCTACAGTCTGGCGAACAGCCATACGATTTTCTTTTTTGTTCATTGGTCTTACCTCCTTGAATGTTTGTAGGGGCAAGGAAAATTCTATGAGGGACACGGAATCTGTGGACACTCATACAATATTCTCTGCCTTCGTGGACTGTCTTCAGAGTCCATGTCTTTCACCTCACAATCTTTAAAAGCTATCTATGTAAAACCGCAATGGGAATTACGGTCTGTGGTATCGGTTGCTCTTTTCGATATACCAGACATCTAAGCCGGCAAGTATCATCCATACAATCATTGCAGATACAAACCAGTGGTTTGAAAATAAGGGCAAAAATCCTTTTACCAGAAAGATGACACCGTTTAAGGTAATGATTCCTCCGATATTGCGGCAAAGAGGGATAATTCGGAGTTTATCCTTCTCTTTTTGCGGCATATTTTTCCATAGGGAAAGATGGAAGTAGCCTTTTCCAAAGGCAAACCAAAGACCGGCAAGGGTAAATAGGATTCCAAAAAAAATGCAGGTAAAGTCCATTGTCTGCTCCTCCTTTTAGTGATAGAAGCGGCTGCTTCGTTTCGTCAGTTTCAAAAGTTTGGTGATAAGCACAATCATGGTGGTAGCAAGAATAACCCAGACCACAGCACTTACCTGATACCAAAACTGAAAGATAATCATTCTATATTCAGAGAAATGCCAGCCCAGATAGCTGCATAGGATTGTAAATATGGGGTAGGGAGCAAAAAGGATTGCCCCTTTCAAATCTTTTTGTTTTCGCTTCAATTGCAACACCTCCCAATTGGTATGAATCATTACCGTATTTGTGGTACGTTTCTTTGACCACGAAAAGTATATAAAAAACAGCCGGGGAATCCTATGGCTAAAGTCTTGCGATTTTCTTGCGATTTGGCAAGAAAATAGACGGGCTGAAACTAAAAATGGTCTCAGTCCGCCTTTCTCATAACTCATCATTAAATTTGTAACCAATCCCCCAGATGGTTAAAATGTATGTGGGAGAATCCGGGGCAGGTTCAATCTTTTTTCGCAGTTTCCGGATAAAAGCCATGATGTTACTGTTATCCAGAAGATAATCTTCCTCCCATACTGCACGGTAAATCTGTTCTTTTGTAAATACTTCTCCACGATTTTTAGCCAGAAAATACAAAATATCGAATTCCTTTGGTGTCAGGCTGATTTCAGAACCTTTCATCAGGACTTTCCGGCTCCTTGGATGAATTTCCAGATCACCGATCAGAAGTTCATCCGAGTGTGCACCAATGGCCACTTCTGTATCTTCTAAGGCTCCTAATAACAGCGAGGATACTTCTCCGCTTATCATGTCCTGAATACCGGAAATCAGCTCTTTTGTATAAGCACTTTCCGGCGGTTCCCTTGATAATTTTTCCAAGAGCCAGATTTCAAGGGCATGATCCATGGGAATATAACTGATATTCTTTTTCATCATGAGCGCCTCCTTTAAATCAACTCTTGATATTTGTTCTTATAAAAATATTTGGTTACGGAACTTAGCAGCATATAGAAAAATGCCACAAGCAGCAAAAAGGCAAAATACCAAAGCGGTAATTTTGTCAGTCCAAACAGTGATGCCCCGCTGGTAAACGTAAGGGCTGTAAAAGCAAGAATCCCTACCAGAGTGATAGAGATGACCGGTGCAGCTGCCCTGCTTTGGAGAAACGGGATTTTGGCAGTACGAAGGAAATGCAGGATCAAAACCTGTGTCCACATGGACTCCAAAAACCAGCCTGTTTGGAATAAAGCAGCGTACTGAAGTTTCAGGGAAGGATCAGTAAGCTGCAGGTAAGTTGTCCCTCCGCATAGTGCAGGACATAGGAAATAATACAAAAACAGGAAAGTCACAATATCAAACAGGGAACTAATCGGTCCGAAAGAAAGCATAAACTGCTTCAGTGTCTTGCCGGACCAGTCTCTTGGGGACAGTATTTCTTCCTCATCTACATTGTCCCAGGGAAGTACGATACACAGCGTATCATATAACAGATTCAGAAGCAGGA
>SKFA01000235.1_pt1 | contig 43871 bp, 64 predicted proteins | sample 4820291 | NCBI WGS metagenome assembly SKFA01 (sample SAMN11008795, study PRJNA524170) | human gut metagenome | isolation source: fecal sample from pouch patient p30 | place: Israel: Tel-Aviv | reverse complement strand
ATCAAGGTGGTTATGCTGAACAACCACTCGCTTGGAATGGTTCGCCAATGGCAGGAATCCTTCTATGAAGGTAGAACGTCAGAGTCAGTCTTTGACACCCTTCCTGATTTCCAATTGATGGCACAAGCTTATGGCATTAAAAACTATAAGTTTGACAATCCTGAGACCTTGGCTCAAGACCTTGAAGTCATCACTGAGGATGTTCCTATGCTAATCGAGGTAGATATTTCTCGTAAGGAACAGGTGTTACCAATGGTACCAGCTGGTAAGAGTAATCATGAGATGTTGGGGGTGAAGTTCCATGCGTAGAATGTTAACAGCAAAACTACAAAATCGTTCAGGAGTCCTCAATCGCTTTACCGGTGTCCTGTCTCGTCGTCAGGTTAATATCGAAAGCATCTCTGTTGGAGCAACAGAAGATCCGAATGTATCGCGTATCACCATTATTATTGATGTAGCTTCACATGATGAAGTGGAGCAAATTATCAAGCAACTCAATCGTCAGATTGATGTGATTCGCATTCGAGATATTACAGACAAGCCTCATTTGGAGCGCGAGGTGATTTTGGTTAAGATGTCAGCGCCAGCTGAGAAGCGAGCTGAGATTCTAGCGATTATTCAACCTTTCCGTGCAACGGTGGTAGACGTAGCGCCAAGCTCGATTACTATTCAGATGACAGGAAATGCTGAAAAGAGCGAAGCACTATTGCGAGTCATTCGACCATACGGTATTCGCAATATTGCTCGAACGGGTGCCACTGGATTTACCCGCGATTAATAATCTTCGAAAATTAAATTCAAATCACGTCAGCTTTGCCTTGCCGTAGGTATATGTTACTGACTTCGTCAGTCTTATCTACAACCTCAAAGCAGTGCTTTGAGCAACCTGTGGCTAGCTTCCTAGTTTGCTCTTTGATTTTCATTGAGTATAAGGAGCACGCTTTAGCTTCACTGATTCTTGTTAGAATCACAAGTTTATATTTAAAACATTAAAAATTTAAGTTAGAATGAGGTTTTACTCATGGAAAATGTTGTTGTACATATCATCTCTCACAGCCACTGGGATCGTGAGTGGTATCTACCTTTTGAAAGTCACCGCATGCAATTGGTGGAACTCTTTGACAATCTCTTTGATCTTTTTGAAAATGATCCTGAATTCAAAAGTTTCCACTTAGATGGCCAAACCATCGTCCTTGATGACTATTTAGAAATTCGCCCTGAAAATCGCGACAAGGTGCAGCGCTATATCGACGAGGGCAAGCTCAAGATTGGTCCCTTCTACATCTTGCAGGATGATTACTTGATCTCCAGCGAAGCCAATGTCCGCAATACCTTGATTGGACAGGCTGAATGCGCTAAATGGGGCAAATCTACTCAGATTGGTTATTTCCCAGATACCTTTGGAAATATGGGGCAAGCTCCTCAAATCCTTCAAAAATCAGGCATTCACGTAGCAGCTTTTGGGCGTGGGGTCAAACCAATCGGATTTGACAACCAAGTCCTTGAAGATGAGCAATTTACCTCTCAATTTTCTGAAATGTACTGGCAAGGTGCGGATGGTAGCCGTGTGCTGGGTATTCTCTTTGCCAACTGGTACAGTAATGGGAATGAAATTCCAGTGGATAAAGATGAAGCTTTGGCTTTCTGGAAACAAAAATTGGCAGATGTTCGTGACTATGCATCGACCAACCAATGGTTGATGATGAATGGTTGTGACCACCAACCAGTTCAACGAAATTTGAGTGAAGCCATTCGCGTGGCTAACGAACTGTTTCCTGACGTGACCTTTATCCACAGCTCCTTTGATGAATACGTGCAAGCAGTGGAAAGTGCGCTTCCTGAGCAATTATCAACAGTTACAGGAGAATTGACCAGTCAGGAAACCGATGGTTGGTACACACTGGCAAATACGTCTTCCTCTCGGATTTATCTCAAGCAAGCCTTCCAAGAAAATAGCAACTTGCTCGAGCAAGTGGTGGAACCTTTGACCATCATTACTGGTGGGCACAACCACAAGGATCAATTGACCTATGCCTGGAAGACACTCTTACAAAATGCGCCACACGATAGTATTTGTGGATGTAGCGTAGATGATGTTCACCGTGAAATGGAAGTTCGTTTTGCCAAGGTCAACCAAGTCGGAAACTTTGTCAAGACCAACCTTCTGAACGAATGGAAGGGTAAACTAGCGACTCAAAAAGCCCAGAGTGAGCACCTCTTTACGGTCATCAACACTGGCTTGCATAATAAGGTGGATACCGTCAGCACGATTGTCGATGTAGCGGTTTGTCCATTTAAGGAATTGCATCCTACAGAAGGCTTCAAGAAAATGGCAGCTTTGACCTTGCCAGACTATCATGTAGAAGATTTAGACGGTCATCTTGTAGAAGCTGAGATTGAAGACTTGGGAGCAAGCTTTGGCTATACCTTGCCTAAGGATAAATTCCGCCAACCTTATATTGCACGTCAAGTGCGCGTGACGGTTCCAATTCACCTTGCACCACTTTCTTGGACGACCTTCCAGCTCTTAGAAGGGAAAGCACCTCATCATGATGGTCTGTTCCAAAATGGGGTGATCGATACACCATTTGTAACCCTAAGTATTGATGATGGTTTGACCCTCTATGATAAAACGACCAATGAGGCTTATGAGGATTTCCTTCGCTTCGAAGATCGTGGTGATATCGGAAATGAATATATCTACTTCCAACCAAAAGGAACAGAGCCGATCTATGCGAACTTAACAGCTTATGAGGTCTTGGAAAACAATGCTCGCTATGCCAAAATCTTGCTCAAGCATGACTTGACCATTCCAGTCAGCGCGGATGAACAATTGGATGTGGAGCAAAGAGGCATTATCGAGTTTATGAACCGTAAGGCAAGCCGCTCAGAAGAGCTGACAACCATCCCTCTTGAAACAGAGATGACCATCTTTGTAGATGACCCGCAAATTCGCTTCAAGACGCGCTTCACCAATACAGCCAAGGATCACCGCATACGTCTTTTGGTTAAGACTCACAATACGCGTCCAAGCAACGATTCTGAAAGCATCTATGAGGTGGTCACACGGCCAAATAAACCAGCCGCGTCTTGGGAAAATCCTGAAAATCCCCAACACCAACAAGCTTTCGTCAGCTTGTATGATGATGTCAAGGGGGTAACAGTAGCCAATAAAGGTTTACATGAATATGAAATTTTAGGGGATGATACCATTGCCGTGACCATTCTTCGGGCTTCTGGAGAACTTGGTGACTGGGGCTATTTCCCAACACCAGAAGCACAATGCTTGCGGGACTTTGAGGTTGAATATGCAGTAGAATGCCATCAAGCTCAGGGACGCTTCTCTGCTTATCGCCGAGCTAAAGCTTTGCAGACACCGATGACCAGCCTTCAAGTTGAAAAACAAGAAGGAAGTGTAGCAGCGTCTGGTAGCTTACTCAAGCATACAGCCTTGACGCATCCTCAGGTTTGTCCAACAGCCTTTAAGGTAGCAGAAAATGACGAAGGTTACATCCTTCGCTATTACAATATGAGCCAAGAAAATGTGCGCGTGTCAGAAGGACAACAAACGGTTGTCGATCTTCTGGAACAACCGTATCCGATTCATACAGGATTATTGGCACCACAGGAAATTCGTACAGAATTGATCAAAAAAGAAGAAATTTAATTTCAAAAAGAAAACATAAACAGAAAGGAGGCTTGTTGAATGGGAAAAGTATTACCACCTTGGTGCAAAAGAGCAAGAAAAGCTCTCATCGATAAAGACATGAATTTTGGAGACTTAGCAGCAACAACAGGATACACAAGAGAATATGTATCAGCGCTGCTCAATGGCAGACAATACGGAGAAGAAGCTGTAGGCAAGATCAGCGGTATTCTGGGTATTAAACCACCAAAGAACAGCATGTACTTATAATCACAAAATTTAACTCTGATTTAATTGTAAATATTGTTGGAATATTGCGACATAGGATCAGAGGGTAAGATTTATGAAAAAACATAGGAGCTAAATATAAGATTTTGATACACAGACGACTTAAACACACTGGTCAATTGAATATGTTGGTATGATCCCTATAAATACACAACATCACAACTGCTAAAAACATAGAAAGTTCTTCTTGATGAAAATTGATTATTATTAATTGATGAAAATTGAATATTGAAAATAACATTGGCCAGTGTGTTTAAGTCGTCTGGTAGGAGAAAAAAGGTAAGGTACCGCAGATGAAAAAAGACACAAAAGAAGAAAGCGTTTGGTATGTAGCAAGAATTAAGGCAGCAAAAGAAAACAAGCAATTAAGATCAAGAGAAAGTGCTTCGGAAATCCTGATGATGCATCCGTCAACACTTGCTGATTACGAATTAGGAGTTACAAAGAGAATTCCTCCAGAAAGCGTTGAATTGATGTCAAATGCTTATCATGCTCCAGAACTTCGAAATTATTATTGCAAACATATTTGTCCTTTAGGGTCAGATATTCCTGAAATTAATGATATCGAAGATTTGGACAGGATCACATTAAAAGCAATTGCAATCTTTCGAAATCTTGGAAATGTTCAAGACCAGCTGATCACTATCACAGAAGATGGAGTGATCAGTGAAGACGAAAGACCTCAGATGCAGTTCATCATTGATACATTAGATACAGTATCATCAGTAGCACAAAGTTTAAAGTGTTGGGCAGAGAGAAATATAGGAGGAACAAATTATGCAAGAACAAATGGTTACTGAGATCGAAATGTATGATTGCCAGGATGTCATGAAGATGCTTGGATGCAAACAATCAACAGCATATCGGGTAATTAGGCAGCTTCGGAAAGAATTAGAAGATGGTGGATTTATGTCGCCAATTCATGGAAAAATCCAGAAGAATTATTTCGATAAACGTTTTGGACTTTAGGAAAGGAGCATAAATGGTAACAGCAATAGTATTTACACTTTATGTATTAGTTAGTATGATCATTTGTTTCGTTTTTTCTAAAACAAAGATTGGGAAGAAAACAATGAAATGGATGCTTGATAAGCTAACAATGAAATGAAAGGGGGGCGAAAAAAAATGATTGACGAGAAGATATTGCTACAAGAGTTGGATGAAATGATTAAGATTCAACAGAAATCTGTTGAGCGAGCAGAGCAGGGATCTAATGAAGCTGTTGTGTATTTAGAGCCCAGAGAGCTCGCAGCATACATGAAAGTAAGAAACCTGATAAAAGAAAAAAGTGCCAAGGAAGCGGCAACTTCCAAAGGCACAAATGACAAAAAATTATCAAGTGCATTATAGCACGGAAAGCGAGAAAGAACAATGACAAAAGAATTTTTATTAGAATGTGAACGAAAATTAGCAAAATCTTATGTATGTACAGCACTTGGCCGCGACGATGACAGCATTGCTATTACAAAAGAGATAGCCAAAGATATTGCTTTTGAGGTTACAAACAGCATACATCCTATTTCTATGGAAACAGCGCCATATGTCGTAGCAGCTTTAAGAACTTTGGCAAATGGTATAGAAAAAGAGATGAATCCATTGGACAAAGAAATTGCAAGAGCATTACAAGAATTAATGGGTAGATTTCAGTTCGCTAAAGAAGAAGTAAAGGTTGATCTATGAAAGAAGAGGAAACAACAATGGGAAAGATGATTTTGATCACAACTGATAATGAGGTAAAAGAGCTGGAATATCCAGATGAGGGACTTAAATCATGGAAAAAGTTGAAAGAACACATTGGAAACAGATGTGAGCTAATTGAACATGTACAGCCCAAGAGATTATACACAGAGATCGGTGCAGGAATTGAGATTAAAAATGTGCCGGGATCAAAAGTAAGCATGTTGGTTGATGAAGAATTTTATTTTCACTGTGACAAAACCAAATTAAATAAGATAGCTTCATGGCTGTATGAGACAGATCGCCATGGATACCCGATTCTTGGTAATGCCTTGATTATTGGAGAAAGGTATGGAAATGCAGGAATTGAGTTTTGTGGAATGTCAGAAGAACAGTTTGATCTTGTCTTTCCTAAATTAAAAGAATTGGGAAAGAGGTTTAAAGATGCAGGAGATTGAGATTAGCAAAGGAATCAAACGGATCCAGTTCGATTCCTTTGATTCCTGGTTAAATGCCAGACACGGAATCGGTGGATCTGATGCATCTGCGGTATTAGGACTCAATCCATATAAAACCAACACTGATCTTTATTTAGAAAAAACAGGACAGCGGATCGCTCCGGATATTTCAGATAAGGATTATGTGAAGTATGGACATGATGCAGAGCCGCTGCTAAGACAATTATTTGCTCTTGACCATCCAGAATACAAGGTTGAGTACTTCGGAGACAACATGATCCGGAATGAAAAGTATCCATGGGCACATGCATCCTTAGATGGAGAACTGACCGATCAGGATGGTCGCAAAGGAATCTTAGAAATCAAGACAACTAATATCTTGCAAAGCATGCAGAGAGAAAAATGGAGAGATCAGATTCCGGACAACTATTACATACAGGTGTTGCATTATCTGTTAGTTACTGAATATGAGTTTGTTGGACTGAGAGCACAACTTAAATCAGTGTGGCAAGGGCAGATTCAGCTACAAACAAAAGATTATCATATTGAGCGATCAGACGTAGAAGAAGATATTGAGATATTAAAACAAGCGGAAGAAGAGTTCTGGCAGAAAGTTTTAAAAAGACAGCAACCAAACTTGATTCTTCCAGAGATATAAGGAGAAACGTATGGAATTAAAGATATATAATCCACAGGAAGATGGATTCTTACAAAAGATTGATTGGAACTTTGAAGAGTTAAAAAGCGAGATCACAAACAAGGCAAATGATTATATGAGTCTTGTTTATACTCCTGATCAAATGAAAGAAGCTAAAAAAGATCGTGCAGCTCTACGAAAGTTTATTGCAGCATTAGAAGATAAAAGAAAAGAGATCAAGAAACAAGTTATGATTCCGTATACAGATTTTGAAGAAAAGGAAAAAGAATTAGTTTCTATCGTGAATCAAGCAGTGGCTAATATCGATGATCAGATTAAAGGATACGATGAAGCTATCAGACAAGAAAAACTTGAAAAGGTTAAAGAGATCTATGCAAAAACGATCGGCGGTTTAGTTGATATTGTGACATTTGACAAGATCTTTAAGGAATCCTGGCTAAATGTGTCAACGACATTGAAGTCAATTACAAATGAGATCACAGAGATGAGAGATAAGGTCGATAACGATCTGGTAGTGATCAATGCAGATACAAGTCCTTATGCATACGAGATGAAAGAAGAGTACCTAAAAAACTTTGATCTAACAGCAGCAATAAACAAAAAGCAGCAGTTAGAAGAGACAGCGAAAAAGAAAGCTTTATTTGAAGAGCAGCAGAGACAGGAAGAAGAACAAAAGAAACAGCAGTTAGAGGAAGAAGCGAAGAAGATTGCATCTGCTGGTAAAGAAGAAATTAAACCAACTGATCAAGTGCCAGAAGTACCAGTTCAGAAAACAAGATCAGGAGAAAGAACACTTGCAATCACGTTTCGATGCGTTGTAAAAGAACACAATTTTGAAGAAGCAAACGCAAAATTAAACATCTTAAAAAAAGCATGTGAAGATTTTGAAATTATTAAACAGGAGGAAATGTAGCATGGCAGTAGGAAACAGTTTGGCAAAAAGACAACAGAAAACAGGATTAACAGCATATCTTACAAATGATGCTGTTAAGAACCAGATCAACAACGTGATCGGAGGTAAGAATGGAGATCGCTTCATTTCGTCCATTGTATCTGCAGTACAGACTAATTCAGCGTTACAGGAGTGTACGAACCCATCAATCTTAAGTGCAGCACTACTTGGAGAATCTTTAAAGCTTTCTCCATCTCCACAGCTTGGACAGTACTATATGGTTCCATTTAACAATAATAAGAAAGGTTATAAGGAAGCACAGTTCCAGTTAGGCTATAAGGGATATATCCAGTTAGCAATCAGATCCGGACAGTATAAAAAACTAAATGTCCTTGCAATTAAAGAAGGTGAACTTGTTCGTTTTGATCCGCTGAACGAGGAGATCGAAGTGAATCTGATCGAAGATGAGGAAGCAAGGGAAGAAGCAAAGACGATCGGATACTATGCAATGTTTGAATATACAAACGGTTTCCGAAAAGCTATGTACTGGTCCAAAAAGAAAATGGAAGCACATGCATTAAAGTATTCCAAAGGGTATGCAGCAAAAAAAGGATATACATTCTGGGAGAAAGATTTTGATGGAATGGCTTATAAGACAATGCTTCGCCAGCTGATCAGTAAATGGGGAATCATGAGCATTGATATGCAGAATGCAATGGAATCTGATATGGCGGTGATCCATGAAGATGGTACAAAAGAATATGCAGATGCTGTTACAGAAGAAAATATTGTAGCGGATCAAGATCTGCAGGAAGCAGTAGAGGAAACGACAGAACCAGAGAAACAGGAACCGCAGGAAGAAACAACAAAAGAAGAACCACAGCAGTTCTTTAAATAAAAGAAAGGAGCAACACCATGAAACATTTTAATTTAGAGGAGTTTGCAGGAGGGAAGCTTTCAGTACAGCTCAATAAGGCTTTAGAAAAAGTCACTGAAAACATTCAGGATCCCAACACAGATGCACAGAAGGTAAGAAAGATTAATGTGTCAATCTCTCTTCGTCCAAATGATGAGAGAAATTTTGTATCAACTACAGTTGAAACGAAGTTAAGTCTTGCACCAGAGCTTGGAGCTACAACAGCACTGAGTATGGGCAGAGATCTTCGTACAGGAGAGGTTGAAGCAGTTGAAATCTTTAACCAGATTCCTGGACAGATGAATGTTGAGGATGTGATCGATCAGGAAGAAGATGAAACACCGAAAGCTTTTGATCCGGATACTGGCGAGATCTACGAACCAAGCAACAAAGTGATTGACTTAAGAAAAGCAAAACAGGCATAGGAGGATACATAACAATGGATAATACATTTTTAAGAGAAGCAATCGAAAAGATCGAAGAACTGACAGACAGTGCAAGAGAGCCACACGTTGTAGAAATCGCAGGAAAGACTTATTGTGATAAATCTATGTCACGATATGACAGAGAAGAGTTTGCAGAACCATTGACAGCTATAAGTCTTAATTCTCTGATCGATTATATCAGTGGAAAGAGTGAAGAGTTAAGAGAATCTATGATCATTCACGTAGAATCTCCAACAAGAGTAAGATTACTATCTGGTCTTACACAGGAAAGAAATCGAGAAGAATTATTCCGCGTAGGTACAAATCCAAATGGATTTGATTTCGATCACTACTATGATCAGGAAGCGTTTGTAATCAACATGCAGACTGCCTTTAAACAGAGTGATGAAACAGAACTGATTCTTTCAGTTGCTGGAAATGTAGAAAATAAAACAGTGGCCAACTATGGAGATGATGGAGTCAGCCAGAAAGCTACGATCACAAAAGGCATTGCAGGAAAAGAAGATGTGATCGTACCAAATCCAGTAACACTTCGCCCATATCGTACCTTCCTGGAAGTAGAACAGCCAGAAAGCAAGTTTATCTTCCGAATCAGAGAAGGTTCCGATGGGCAGCCAATGTTTAAATTGGTAGAAGCTGATGGTGGACTTTGGAAGTATGAAGCAGTAGATGCTATCAAGAAATATTTAACAGAGAATTTACCGGAAGAGCTGTTAAAAGTGATCACGATCATCGGGTAACAGTTATGGAGACAGTTAGGTTTACAGTCCCTGGTGAACCGAAAGGAAAAGCCAGGGCGAGAACTGTCCGTAGTAAAAAAGGTGGAACATTCTCATATACGCCAGAAGGTACTATGTTATACGAGAATTTGATCAAGTGCTGTTACAGGCAGGAATCAAACAACATCATTTTTAATGACGGACAGCCCTTAAAAGTAACGATCATAGCTTATTATCCGATCGTTAAGAGTACAAGCAAGAAAAAGAAACAACAGATGTTGGAAGACCTTATGTTTCCAACGAAGAAACCAGACATTGATAACATTGCAAAAAGCATTCTGGATGCATTGAATAAATTAGCATACAGAGATGATACGCAGGTTGTAACGCTGCATATGGAAAAGCATTATGCAGAGGACCCAAGAGTTGAAGTAGAGATAGAAGAAATCAAATAAGAAAAGGAGAATCGTTTTGGCCAGACAGAAAAAACAAGGCATCGATTATTTTTCTTTGGATTGCGATTTCTTTTCGGACAGGAAGATAAAGATCTTGAAATCCAGATATGGAGCAGACGGGATTACAATTTTCATTTATCTTCTTTGTGAAATATATAGAAATGGATATTACATCATTGTAGATGATGATTTTTACTATATCGTGTCAGATGATCTGAACATGAATAGTGATAAGGTGAAGCAAGTCTTGACATTCTTATTGGAACGGTCGATGTTTGATAAACAGCTTTTCCAGTCGGACGCTGTCCTGACTTCTGCCGGAATACAGAAGAGATTCCAGTTAGCAGTAAAAACAAGAGCTAAGAAGAATCCAATAAAAGTCGACAGGTTCTGGCTTTTAAATGAAGAAGAAACAGAACCTTTTATTAAAGTTACCCATTTTGAAGATAATTCTGAGAATAATACGGATAATTCCAAGAAAAATAATGATAATTCCCGAGAAGAATCCCTAAAGGAAAGTAAAGTAAAGGAAAGTAAATATTATTATAGCAATCCAGATCTGAACAGAGAGTTCTGTCTTTATCTTGATATGAGGAATCATACTGGCCCAACATTATCTGCAGAACAGATCAATGCATTGAAAGAAGAACTAGATTCTCTGGCTGAGAATGATTCTGATAAGTTGGGCATTGTAAGAAAAGCATTTGGTGGAGGATATAAGAGTTTCTTCCCTACATCAAAGAAACGGAAGAAATCAACACCAAAGTCAAAGAAAGAAGAAACTATACACAATTTTACCCAAAGAGAAGTAGCAGATCGTGATTATGAGAATCTGGAAAGACAGTTATTAAAGAAACAATTAGGAGGTGACATAACGTATGGATAATTTAATTCTGGTCAACTACGAAACAGATCAGCCTTGTGTATCAGCGAGAGACTTGTACGAACAGCTGAATATTAAAACAGATTTTAAAGATTGGTTTCCAAGAATGTGTGAATATGGATTTGAAGAAGGGAAAGACTTTTGCTCAAAAATGAGCGAAAGTACTGGCGGTAGACCATCGAAAGATGCTGACATTTCAATTGATATGGCAAAGCAGATTTGTATGATTCAAAGATCGCCAGAAGGAAAGCAGATTCGACAGTATTTCCTTGATCTCGAGAAAGCATGGAACACACCAGAGCAGATCTTTGCAAGAGCATTGAAAATGGCTGATAAAACGATAGACAAGCTCAAATCAGACAACGCAATACTGATTGAGGATAACGAAAGAATGAAACCAAAAGAGATATTTGCGGATGCAGTTTCCACGAGTGATACATCTATCCTGATCGGAGAGTTGGCTAAGATTCTTCGTCAAAACGGAGTACAGACGGGGCAAAATAAACTGTTTGAATGGATGCGATGCAATGGTTATCTGATCAAGAGAAAAGGCTCTGATTGGAATATGCCAACGCAGCGAGCAATGGATATGGATCTATTCGAGATCAAGGAAACAGTGATCAATCAGCCAAATGGATCAACGAAGATCAGCAAGACAACGAAAGTTACAGGAAAATGGCAGCAGTACTTTATCAATAAGTTACTCGCAGCAATGTAATAAAAATAAGACTCTCCGGTTGATCACTGCCTGCAAGACACTATAAACCATGATTGTTGTTTAATAAAAAGTCGTAGTATTAGTCGTGGTAGCTGTGGATTTAGGAATGATCTTAAGTGACCAACAACAGCACAAAGGGATCATATGCAGGCAGTGATCAGCCGGAGAGCTAAATTATATACCACATGTAACTATTAACCGCATAAGAAACAGCCAGTATAAGCCATGAGCCTGCTGCCTAAGGCAGTGGGCAGAAAGGAGAACTGATGGCAGATTACAGCAAAGGATTTAAAAGACGTGTTGTGACACTGTGGATCAAGCATAACATGTCATCAAATGAGATCAGCAGATCATCCGGAATCGATCATAAGACACTGATGAAGTGGTATAAGCATTTCTACCCTGAGATAACAGGGGGGGGCGAGACAAAACACGAAGGTTTGCAGTGGCATTATGTAGGCAATTGTGCCGGATATCATAAGTAAAGGAGTATGATCAGACAGCTTAACTTTCTATCTGATTAAGATTCTTCAAGTAACTATTAACGAAGCAAGCAAACATAAACATATTTTTTCAGGTTTTTTGTATTTTTTATTTTTCACAAACTAGATTTGGTATTACAATTTTTCAACAAATCGCGAAACGAAGAATCACAGCAGTTTATATGATCAAGCAAAGAATAAGGAGAAAGTGATCAGTATAAGCTGTTTCAGGTAGAAAGTTAAGCTGTCTGAGATAGGTAGATAGTATGAGTAAACAAGATTATATTATGCAGGGCAGAAATGAAGGAATTGCGTTCTGTGACAAAATAGCAAAAGAAAAAGGATTAGAAGAGCTACAGAGAGTAACAAGACAGAGAAATCTTGCAGGGCTTCGAACACTAATAGATCCAAGAGACCTTGATCAGGATTTTAGAGATGCAACACTACAGATTTTAGATACTGTATTGATCATGAGTCTTATAGTTTTGAAAGATGAATTTGATTTCGGAACTAAGAGATTAGATCGATTCAAAAAAAGATTCAATGACAAAACAGAGTGTTTAGAAACAGGAAATGTGACATGGATTGATATGATCGAGCAGGTCAGAGAAGAAAACAACATTAAATTAGATCTTAGAAAGAACGATGTAGTGATGGCATGGAGGAAAAAATAATGGTAAACAAGAAAGAATTTGAAGGTTATGTATGTGAAATCACAGGCAAACCGATCGGGAAAATGAAGTTGTGTCCAGACAAGAAAACAAAGATAAAAGAGCGGATCAGATGTGAGAAGAGTTGTATCTGGCGTGAGAAGGAAATTGTTAAAGAAAGTTAAGGAGAAAGAATTATGGCAAAATTTAATATCGAAGTAGAACTTGATTGGATGGAAGAAGATTCCTATTCAATTGACGAAGAATTAAAAGAGAGAATCATTGAAGGTGTGGAAGATGCCCTTTTAAAGAAAGCAACACATGAAGCATTGAGAATGGTTGATGCAAAGATTGCAGAGAAAGTTAAAGAATCAGAAGAGACAATCAATAAAGCAATCAATAAATTTATCGAAAATGTATGCTCTGAAAAGATTAATAATATTCAGATTCCTGAAAAATCAAGTGATTGGAGTGATAAAATCACATATTATTCATTATCCGAATATGTAGGAATGCAATTTGAAAGTTTCATTAAAGAGAAAAGATATGATAAAGATGGAAATTATCAAGACTGGGGAAGTAATCGGTATTCAGCAGCAGATCTACTTACAACAAAATATCTAAAAAGAGAGCTTGATGATAAGATCGGTAACATGATTCAGAGAGCAAAACACGAAGTAGAAGTTGATATTGTTAAATCATTAGAACAGAAACTAAAAGAGAATCTTGCAAAAGACACTATTGAAAAGATGAATATTCCAGAGGTTTTGAAAAAGCTGCAATCAGGAACCCTTGGAATGATTGAAGAAAAGGGACAGTAAGCATGTTCGGAGGATAATTTATGATCATTGGATTTTTAAGTGGATTATTTATCGGAGCAGTAGTAGGAGTGGCAATGATGTCGCTCCTGCGCCGCAGCGAAAGAGAGGAATGAGTTATGACAATAACAGAGAATCTTACAGGTGTCGTGAAAGAGGATTATAAGAGAGTGAAGACAGTAACAGACATTCTAGAAGAAGTTAGAACTGAGATGTGTGATGGTTATTGCGTATATCCAAGAATAACGCCGAATGATTATGAAAAATATAAAAGAATATGCGATGAAGAATGTCCACTGAACAAATTATAAGGAGTGATACATAAATGGGATATCAAGATTGTCCATGCGTAAACTGTGATCATAAAGCAGATGGAGAGAAGAGAGTTGCATGTAGAAAGAAATGCACTGAATTTACTGCATGGAAGTTAAGTATGCAGGCAATCAGACAGAAAAAGAAAGAAGATAAAGACAAATACTATTCGCCCACGAAAGGGAAGTTTTACAAAAGAAACCTGATGAAGCAAAAAGGTGGAAGAAAGATATGGTAGATCCATGCAAAGCCTGTGCAGAGATAACCTGCATGGGCATTTGTGCCGATCTGGTGCAATACAAACAGGAATACCAGGAGATGACAGATCGGATAAGGCAGCAGATAATAAATCGTAACAGGAGGGGAGAACGTGGACAAGAACGTACTGATCCAATATTGTGACATGAAAGAAGAAATTAAAGATTTAAGGAGAAGAATCACAGAGACTGAAAAGCAGATCTTCAGAATTGCAGAAGAAGGAACGGTAAAAGACACAGTAAGCGGCGGTATGGGTGGAATACAACATTTTGTGGTGGAAGGTATGCCAGTACCAGAGTTAAGGAGAAAGAAGCTGCTGCTTAATAAGCGAAAAGCTATGTTGATTGAAAAAGAGAATGAACTTCTGGAACTTATGAACCAGGCAGAAGAGTACATAAACAGCATTGAGAAGAGCGAACTAAGAATGATGTTTAGGTTCTACTACATTGACGGCATGACGTGGCTGCAGGTGGCACACAGGATGAATCAGTTGCATCCAAAGAGACGAGTAGCCTATACAGAAGACAGCTGTAGAATGAGAAATACAAGATTTTTTCAAGAAAATTAGAAAATGTTCGGTCACGTTCGCAAAAAATAGGCTAATATATAAGCTAAGGAAAAATGATGAATGAATATTCATAATTAGTCCTCTTCTTTTTACTTATGAATGAACTCGGGCGATCTTCGGACCCCGGGTCTTTTTATGCATAAATTCCTGAAATGATATGTAAACTATATTTTAGCGCAAGAGCACGGGCTGATGATTTTATGAAAAAATAACTGGCATATTCATAGATTTTACGTTAATCTAGAATATAAGAAATTATTATTTTAGGAGGGTAAGATATGTCAAATAATGAGATAATAGCGGGTGGCGAACTTCCAGAATTAGGGGAAGCAGAAAAGTCAATGATTGAAAATTTTAAAACGCGAAGTATGATGGGATTTCAGCAGAAAATGGAACAGGAACAAGAAAAAATGCTAAAGAATATCAATCAAGCATCTAGAGGGAAAAAACTTGTAGAAGACATAGAACAAATACAGGAAAATCAGGTCCAACAAATAGAAAATCAAGAAGAACAAATAGAAATTCTGAAAGACCTGGTGGGATACCAAAAAGAACAAATAAAGCAACTGGAGAGTATCTTTGCGTCATTGGAAGATTCTGCAATTGTAAGTAAAATGATTCAACAAGAATTGCAAAAGGGGGATAAAAGCATATTAAAAGATTTTGTAGAAAAAGTAGGAGTTTCAGAAGCTACAGCTCTTTTGACTGGAGCAATTAAAAGTATAGTAGCTATGTCTAAGATTTTTTAAGTAATATATTGATTAAGGCACCTTCGGGTGCTTTTTTCGTGCATAAATTTAAGGACCTCTAGCTCAGTAGGTCAGAGCAGTCGGCTCATAACCGATCGGTCCGGGGTTCGAGTCCCTGGAGGTCCATTTAAGAAATAAGAAAGAAGGTGGTAATGTGTGAATGAAGAAAAAAACTACATATTGGCAGAATCCGATTATGTAGCCGGAATGAAGTATAAAGACATCGCTACCAAGTATGGGGTCTCAATGAACACTGTGAAATCGTGGAAGAAACGATACGCATGGTCGAGGAACAAAAAGACAGAATGCATCCAAAAGAGGTGCACACAAAATAAAAAGGGTGCACACAAAAAAGAAGCCGTTGCAGAGGATGTAAGTCAAGTTGTAATTAACGATGAACTTACCGATCAGCAGCAGCTTTTTTGTTTGTATCAATCTAGGATGTTTAATTACACGAAAGCTTACATGAAAGCTTATCCAGGATGTACTTATGCATCTGCTGCCGTATTAGGAAGCAGGCTTATGAAGAATCAAGTGATCAGAAAAGAGATTGAACAGTTAAAGCAGAATCATATGAACAGGGAACTGTTAAAGCAGGAAGATATCTTTCAAAAGTACATGGATATTGCGTTTGCAGATGTGACAGATTATGTATCGTTTGGGCGAGAAAATATTCAAGTCATGGGCGCTTTTGGTCCAGTAATGGTAGAAAACAAAGAAACTGGAGAGAAGGAAGTTCTCGAAAAAGAAGTCAATACTGTGAAATTCAAACAATCTGAAGAGGTTGATGGAACGTTGATCACGGAAGTGAAGCAAGGAAAAGACGGAGCGAGTATTAAGCTGGTTGATAAGATGAAAGCTTTACAATGGCTTGCAGATCATATGGATATTGCTACAGTTGAACAGAAAGCTAAGATTGAGCAGATCAGAGCTAAGACAGAACAAATCAGACACAGTGAAACTGATACAGGAGAAGATGCAGTTCAATCTTGGATGGATGCTGTAAAAAAAGCGAGGGAATCAGATGGATGATAGAGTATTACATGATTTCCTTGTAGAGAGTATTCCTTTATGGCAGCAGAATCCAGTTCAATTTTTTGAAGAAGTTCTTTTTTTTTATCCAGATGAATGGCAAAAAGAAGCAGCATTTGCTTTAAGAGATAATCCAAAAGTAACGATAAAATCCGGACAGGGTGTTGGAAAAACAGGATTTGAAGCTGCAACATTGTTATGGTTTTTAAGCTGTTTTGAGAATGCAAGAGTTGTTGCAACAGCCCCAACACTGCACCAGTTGAACGATGTTCTATGGGCAGAGGTTTCAAAGTGGCAAAGTAAATCTCCGTTATTGAAGGAGATACTACAGTGGACCAAAACAAAAATATCTATGATTGGCAGCAAAGAACGTTGGTACGCAGTAGCAAGAACAGCAACCACTCCAGAAAATATGCAAGGATTCCATGAAGATAATATGCTATTTATCGTTGATGAAGCTTCTGGTGTTGCAGATCCGATCATGGAAGCAATCTTAGGTACTCTGACAGGAGCAAATAATAAACTGCTGCTTTGTGGAAACCCAACAAAAGCAAGCGGTACATTTTATGACAGTCATACATCTGATCGTAAATTATATTATTGCATTACTGTAAATTCCGCAGAGTCTAAAAGAACTAATAAAGACAACATTGATTCTCTGATCAGAAAATATGGAGAAGAAAGTAATGTTGTCAGAGTCAGGGTAAAAGGATTGTTTCCTAAACAGGATGATGATGTTTATATGCCTTTGGAAATGTTGGAATCATCAATCATCTTGGAAGAGATACCACCAGCTGATATTTGTACTTTAGGAGTCGATGTGGCTCGCTTTGGCGACGATGATACAGTGATCGCAAGGAATATGAATAACAAGATCACATTAGAAAAGATCAGACATGGGCAGGACCTAATGAAGACTGTAGGAGATGTTGTTGTAGAGTGTAGGAATATCAAAGAAAAGTTTAAATATAAAAAAACAATATATGTGATCATAGATGATACTGGTCTTGGTGGCGGAGTAACAGATCGTTTGAATGAATTAAAATCGGAGGGAAAGTTATCTGGTGTAGTGATTGTTCCGGTTAATTTTTCTGCTGCCGTTCCAGACAAGAAAGCAGCAGAAAAATATCATGATATCACATCTTATGCATGGTCCATATTAAGAGACATGTTAGAAGAAAAAGAAACAATATTACCAAATGACACAGAACTTATCGCACAATTGAGTGCAAGAAAATATGATCTTAGTTCATCGGGAAAGATACGACTAGAATCGAAAAAAGCAATGAAAGAACGCATTGGAGAATCCCCAGACCGGGCAGATGCTGTTGTTTTATCTTGCTACAGAAACAAAATTAAACCAATCAGTGTTCCAACGTCACTTATTGGAACAAAAGATAGTTATTGGAGGTGAAATAGCATTGTATGATGAAATTGGTCGCATCGGTCAAAATCGGTGGGGCGGTAGCTTTTATGAAGAATTTCTTCCAGAGTTGAGAGGTCAACGAGGAGTAAAGGTATATACAGAAATGGAATCTAACGACGATGTGATCGGAGCAATCATATTTGCGTTAGATACATTGCTTAGACAGGCACAGTTTTCCGTAGAGCCACAGGGAGACGATCAAAAGGACATAGAGGCAGCAGAGTTCGTGGAGTCTTGCATGAATGATATGCAGAACACATGGACTGACACAGTCTCTGAAATCCTATCATTCCTTACATACGGCTGGTCGTATCATGAGATCGTATATAAGAGGAGATCAGGGCGAACAGGAAACCTTAAGACGAATAGTAAATATGATGATGGTTTAATCGGGTGGAGAAAACTTCCTATCCGATCACAAGATTCTCTATACCAATGGGAGTACGACGATGAAGATAACCTTATTGGAATGACCCAGATGCCACCGCCAAATTTTGGACTTTATACGATCCCACTGGAAAAGGCAATCCATTTCAGGACCAGATCCAGAAAAGGAAATCCAGAAGGGCGAAGTATTCTTAGAAATGCTTATCGTTCTTGGTACTTCAAGAAAGGCATTCAGGAGTTTGAAGGAATCGGGATTGAACGAGACCTCGCCGGTATACCGATGGTTACACCGCCGGAAGGTGTTGACCTGTACAATCCAGATGATCCGGAAGGATCAAGAATGTTGGCATGGGCAAATAGTTTGGTAAGAAACATCCGACAAGACAAGAGTGCTGGTATTGTGTTACCACCGGGATTCAAGTTTGAGCTTGTTTCCACAGGTGGAAGCAGACAAATTGATACGAACGAGATCATAAAGCGTTATGATAGCCGCATAGCAATGACAACGCTTGCGGATTTTATTCTGTTGGGGCATGAACACACTGGATCATTTGCATTGTCTGATGATAAGACAGAGCTATTTGCTGTAGCGATTGGATCATACCTTGACATTATCTGTGAAGCGTTTAATAACCAAGCGATCCCAAGATTAATTGATCTAAACGGAGAACATTTCAAGGGGATCACAGACTACCCGAAGATGGTTCACGGAGATATTGAAAAGATCGACATGAACAAATTAGCAGAGTACATCCAGACGATGGTTGGCACTGGTGTATTGATCCCAGACGACGAATTGGAAACATATGTTCGAGAAGCCGCTAATTTGCCACCAAAGGTAGCTAACGATGAAAGATTCATTGATCCTGACAGAGAAGATCAGCAGACAAACGATCTTGGATCACAGGGAAATGGAAATAATGTACATCCAGAGGACAATCAAGACGTTGCCGAAGATGATGGAAAGGTACAGGAAGCCAAGAAACGATTAGGAAGGAGCTGATTATATGTTCCTATTCCGAAAGGTTAAGAAGCGTGGATCGATGAAGCCAAATGATGTGAAAGAAGCATTAGAGAGGTTTCTTAATAGCAGCAGTCCAGAATTAACACGCTTGCTGGTCAGGTATTGGAAGGATCAGCAGACGGTTTTTACATTTAAAGAGATCAGAGAAGCTATTCAGGCTGGTGTGATCTCCAAGAAATCTGTAGAAGAATGGCAACAGGATTATTCAAAACTGGTTCATGATAAGATTGCACCAGAGATGGTTAAAGCAATGAAAGCTGGTGCTAAAAATCAAAACCAGCACAAAGGAATAGACATTGGATATAAATTTGATGCAGATCATTGGGCGGTATCTGACTGGCTAAAGAATCATACTGCAGAGCTAGTTACAAACAGTACTAGAGTGCAGAAAGATGCTATTCAGTCTATGATCGATCTAGGTATAAGAAAGCATATGGGGACAGATGAACTTGCAAGGTTTATCCGTCCTTGTATTGGTTTAACGAAGCCACAGACACAAGCGGCTATGAAATACTATGAGAATATCAAGGAAGAGCTTACTAAGAAACATCCTAGGACAAGTCCAGAGAAGATCGAGAAAATGGCGAGAGATAAGCAAATGAAGTATGCAGAGAAAAGGCTAAGAGAAAGAGCCGTCACGATCGCACAGACCGAAAGAGCGTTTGCATATGAGTATGGCAGATATCAGCATATAAAGAATCTTGTCGATCAAGGCATATTGCAACCACAGGATAAAAAATGGTCTGCAACGGACAGTGAGAATACATGCAGCACATGTAGAGAACTGAACGGCAAAGTTGTTGGAATGGACGAAGAATTCACTCCAGGTAAGCTACTTCCTCCGCTTCATCCGAGGTGTAAATGCTGTGTTATGTATGTCAATTCAAAATCTATGGCCGCAGCGTATGAAACAGAAGAAGATGAACTGCGAGAGTACACTACAGAAGAAATAGAAACTTATGCTGGTAAAATGTCAGAGATCGCAGATAAATATCTTGATCTTGAAAACTCCTGGAGTGGAAAGGTCGTAGTCGATGATAATTCTGGTATTTATGGAATCCAGTGGAATGGGGATATTATAACCAGGCATGAAACAGCACCGCACATTCTGTTACATGAACAACTTCATGCTAGATCTGTCACAAAATATGGAGAGGAAGTGTTAGATCAGTATAGAAATGTAGAAGAAGGATCAGTACAGTTTGCAGCACAGGAGATTAGCAAGAAAGAGAATATACAAATTCTTGGATCACAGTACGATCATATAACAGATGCATTGAGGTATATAAATAAAGTTGTCGGGTTATTTGAAAATGATTATGATTTTGCAATAAACCTTATCTCTGTTCCATTGCCAGATAGATACGACTGGTTGAACAATATGATCTATGATAAAATGATGCTATCAGGAAATATTGAAGATTATCAAAAAGTATCGCACTGGATGGAGGTTTTGGAAAATGGAAAAACATATTGAATTGACAAAAAGATTCGATGATTTGATGAATAAAGCAAAGAAAGAAGGAAGTATTCATTACGAGAAAGAATGGTTTGAATTATTAGACGATATGCATGAATGGTTAAAGGACAAGACAATTCCAAGAAACATCCGTAGACAGTTTGAACCATTAGGAATGCTTGAAACTACAATGATGATTTGTGATGGAATTCATCACACGAAGGGAACTGGACGATATGCAAAGAAAGAAGAATAATGAAGTATAAAGCAATCGAGCAAATAGTTGATGCGGTGCAGATCACACCCGATATTGAGATGATCGCCCCTGACTGGCTTGCTAAGAAAATGAATACCGAAGAAATTATGATAGATCGTGCACAGCGTGACGGAGCAATCTCCGTTATTGGATGTACGATCTATTTTAATGCACGGAGATATAAAGGCAGCAGACTTGTTGCAAGAATAGGAGACTATGTTGTAAAAGATTCAGTCGTTCGATTAAATGTAGTTCGTAAGAATGACTTTGATCGGCTGTATAAGAAGGAGGAATCATGAGATATTTTAACGATTATATACGATCCCCAGCACAGACACAGGACAGTATACGAAAGTCCTTGAATCGAGTAGATATTACTAAGAAGGACGAAGAAAAGCAGTACGTCTTTGGATGGGCTAAGATTGCAGTCGATGAGAACGGAAAACAGCTGGTTGACCGCCAGAACGATTTAATTGATCCGGAAGAACTAGAACAGACAGCATATACCTATGTAGAGTTCTATCGTGAAGCCGGAGAGATGCACGAGCGAGGCGGTGCAGGCGTTTTAATCGAGAGTATTATATTCACTAAGGAAAAGATGAAAACTCTCGGTATAGAGGAAGGTACGTTGCCTGAAGGCTGGTGGGTTGGTTTCCACATCACAGACGATGAGGTCTGGGCAAAGATTAAGGACGGAACTTATACGATGTTCAGTATTGAGGGTAAAGCGAAGCGTATTGAAGTTGAGGAGGAAGAATAATGGAATTTAGAGATGCATTCAAAATTATGAAATCCGGAGGAAAAGTGAAGCTACCATCATGGGGCGGATATTGGTTCTGGGATGCAGAAAAGCAATCAATTATGATGCAGTGTAGACCAAAAGATACTGACAAAGGACAGGGAGATTTACTTGATATTAGAGAGACACAGAGGGTTGAATATACACTTTCTAACATCTTATCCAACGAATGGATTGTAGCAAATCCAGAGAATTGCCCTGTACTTGGAGGATTAGCTACATTTAGCTTCGGGGACGCTATTAAATATCTAAAACGTGGACTTAAAGTCAAAAGAAAAGGATGGAACGGAAAAAATCAGTATATTCAGATTGCAACATGTATTTCGTACACAGCAGCAGACGGAACAATTGTTAATTGTGATCACAATGACATTGGAAATAAAGCAATTGCGTTTATCGGCACGTCTGGTGTACAGATGGGATGGTTAGCGAGCCAAGCTGATATGTTAGCGAATGACTGGATGTTTGCAGATTAGGAGATGATCGCATTCTTAAGATTAAGAAATCACATCGACAGGATGAATGGATCGTGTACAATCCTGATTGCTTTGAATTGCACCATACGCACTGTAGGAATAAAAGAGTTGCGATCGCAATTAAGAAGAATGTAGAACGTAGAAGAGTTCCAACATCCAGAAATCTAAGGATCTTGGAAAGCCACATAAGACTGACTGGGAATAAGAACTATAAAAGAAAGATTCAGAAGATCATTGAGGAAGTGAAATCCGAAAGAAAAAACTGAAATTTAGTCTTAAATTAGTTAAAAATTAAGTTAAATCTAAAATTTAGTTCAAGAAATAGTTAAATAGTTCAACTTAAAAACAATAAATCAGTTCAATTAATAGATCAACTAAGGACCATTTTGCAAAAATGCAAATTGGTCTATTTTTGTGTTTAAAATTGCAATAAAGTGTCGTTAGAAAGGAGGAAACATGAAAACAAAAGGAAAGACAAAGCTGGAAGATCTGGAAGTAAAAAAGATCGATGCAGTAGATATCGGAGCAGATCAGAAAGCAAATATCCTGATTAAAAAGAGAGGAGGTACAGAAGAGCCGAAGGGAAACTTTTTCAAGAGATTCTTTAATGCGTTTTGTGACAGCTTAGGAGTAAATTCAGAAGATGTCAGAAAGTCCATGGAAGATGAAGCAACATCCTTTGATGATGTAATGAACGAAAAAAAGATCTATGACGTAAGGGATCAGATCTGGAATGCTTGTAACTCTCTGGAACAGTCGATCGTGTCAATCTTACTCGATAAAGAGTGTGAGGATAAACAGGCAGCAATCGCACAGAGCATTGATCAGTTTAAGGCATTTTCGGATGATGCATCCAAGTCTTGGATCAAATTAGAACGTGCAGCAACAGACAAAGAAGATACTGTTGTTGCGGATGATTTTGAGATCGCAAAAATGCAAGAAGTCATTGAAAAATCTTGTGATCCAGAAACTATTAACAAAGAAAAAAAAGAAAAGGAGAATGAAATGGCATTTGATATTTCAAATATGACAGAGGAAGAAAAGAAAGAAGCATTAAAAGCATTACAGGATGATGCAAATGCAAAAAAAGAGGATACTGCAAAAAGAGCTGATATTGATGGACAGGTTCAGGAAGCAGTGAATAAAGCATTGGAAGGTGTTACAAAGAACTTCACTTCTATGATGAAGAAGATCATGGAACCAATCCAGAAGAGAGCAGAGGAAGCAGAACAGAAGTCCTTAGAAGAAGTTGCTAAGAAGTATGAACTCTTAGGAACAAAAGCAGAGGAATTAGTGCCAGTTCTGAAATCCATGAAAGCAACATCCGATGAAGCGTATAACAACTTCATTGCATCCATGGATAACAACCTTGCGGTAATTCAGAAATCAGGTCTGTTTGAGGAAATCGGTAAATCTGGTGGAGCTCACACAGGAAATGACGATACAGAAGGTGTTGCAAAGATGAACGCAAAGGTAGCAGAGATCAAAAAGTCTATGCCAAACCTTACTGATGCACAGGCACAGGATATCGTCATGCAGAACGATCCTGAATTAAGAGCAATGTTCGATAAATAAGAAAGGAGGTACATAGAAGATGGCAAACAGAACATATGAATACAATCCAACTGGTGGAAGCCCAGTGATCAATGTTACAGCTGGAGAAGAACTCAAAACAGCCGTAGCGGTTTTATTAACAAAAGATGGAGCGAAACTCCCTGAAGCCGGAAAGAAAGCAACAGGAATTGTGCTTCTTGGAGATGAAACAGCATCCAAAGGCGATGATATTACTGTTCAGATCAGAAATCAGGGCATGTGGACCGCTGGTGCAGCGTTTGATTCTGGAGATTTCCTTGCTGTAGATGCAGAGGGATTATGCCAGAAGGCAACAACAGGGCAGTACATCTTAGCTATGGCACTGACACCAGCGACAGCAAAAGGAGACATCGTAAACGTTGCGATCATCCATGCTGGATATGAAGCATAAATAAAGGAGGAATGAAATAAATGAACACAGGACATAACAACGCAGCAGCAATCGCAGTTGATATTGCGAAAGGATGGAAACCTAACTATTACTTAACCAATATGGCAATGTCATATTTTCAGGCACCGGGAATGAATGTTGCACCAAGTATCTTTCCGATCCTACCAGTGCAGGCAAGTACAGGAAATTACTATATTTTCAACAAAGAAGAGATTGCAAAAGATCAGGTAAAGAGAAAGCCTAAGTTCGGAGCAGTAGATCCGGCTGTATTCTCTCATTCAGATGATACTTACAAATGTGAGGTAGATCAGATCATCGTCGGAGTAGATAACATCACAGCTCTGGATTACCAGAGAACTGGAGCACCAGCAACGATTGATCCGAGACGTGCAAAGGTAAAACAGGTTTCAGAACAGATGAATCTGCACCTTGATATGGTCTTTGCAAACAAGTTTTTCAATGCTGACGCATGGGCAAATGTTAAGACAGGAGAAGCAACAGCTTCAACATCTAAACAGTTTGTGCATTTTGATGATGCAAACGCGGACATCGTAGGTCAGTTTGATGAGATGAAGAAAGAAATCCTTTTAAACGGACGTAGAATGCCTAACAAATTATGCTTAGGATACAGAGCGTATAAGGCAATCAAAAATCATCCGCAGTTCTTAGAAAGAGTTACAGGTTCAGGGTCAACACCGAATCCAGCACTTGTTAACGAACAGGTAATTGCAGCGGTACTTGGTCTGGAAGAAGTAAAAGTTCTGTATGCAACTTATAATGCAGCAGAAATCGGTCAGAAAGCCGATATGAAATTTGTCTTTGACGATAACAGTGCATTATTAACTTATGCACCGAAAGAAGTAGATCTTGAAGAACCATCTGCCGGATATATTTATACATGGGATATGTTAGGCAATGGACAGTGGATGGCTACATCACAGTATGACGGACCTGGAGGATCACATTCAGAGTTCATCGAAGGGCTTATGGCAACGGATATGAAGAAAACTTCCGATGACCTTGCAACTTTCTTAACAGGATGTGTATCCAAGTAGGAGGTGCTTTATATGAATTATGTTGCATTAAAACCAGTAAACTTTGGTGGAAAGCAGTATAAGATTGGAGAGACTATTCCAGAGGGTGTCGTAGATGAACGACGCTCTCTTTTCTTAAAGAAGTCTGGACACATTGCAGAAGTAGCGAGCGTAAATGGAGCGTATGCAGAGGATTTAAATGTTAACCCTAACACTTTATCAATTCCTTTATTACAATCTAAGCACGAGCTTGCAGTGAACGCACAGCAGTTATTACAGTTCTTTGCCACAATTCAGAAAACAATGGAAGAGGCAAAAATTGAGATTGCGACCATGACAGAGGAAGATGCACCGGTCTTACAGCTGTTACATGAGATTGATTCGAGAAAAGGAATCAAGGCAGTAGTTGAAACAAGACTTGCCGATCTTTCCGTAGATTCCGATATTAATCCGGAAGAAACCGAAGAACCAGAAGAACAGCCGGAAGGTGGCGAGGAGAATGACGTATAACTATTTTCCAGAAGATATCAATTCCGATGATGTTATGAAAATGCGGTTTGAATTGGCGGATACTGATGTATCCAAAGATGAAATGTCAGCTGCACTTTCCGATGAAGAGATCACAGCTGTATTAGAGCAGTATCCAGATAATTTCAAAATGGCAAAATTGAAATTGCTAGAACACATGATGTTCAAATACGGACAGGACGTAGACAACAGTGTTGGTCCTGTCTCTTTTAATTTTGGGAACCGTATGAATTTTTGGAAACAGCTTTATGATGATCTGAAAAAGGAAATTGCATCTTCAAGCGTTGGAATCAAGCCGTATGAGAATGAAAAGCGAAAGTATTTCTATGTTGGCATGATGAATCATCCGGGAGGTGGACGATTTTGAAAATGGTATCCTTTGGCAGACCTTATCAGTACATGAAGTCTTTTCGTGTTTACTGGCAGGATACAGAAGTCATGGACGATGGCATGGTTGTAAAGGGAAATAAAAAAGAAGCTCCAGATGCGATCATAGACGGCATATTAGCCGAAGCAGATATGAAAACAATGGAAATCTGGAAACAAAACCAGTCCCCGATTAGCCATACGATTGTTTCTTATCATCCAGCAGTCAAGATAAGTAAGAATGACGTGTTATTGTTTGGGGATGATCCTTGTCACGATCATAAGTTTATTGTGAAAGGAACAAAAGACCCAGCTGGAACAGGGCAGTTTTCAATTTACTATGTGCTAGAAAGAAGTGATACCGATGGGCGTAGAAGCTGAATTTCAAGCGTGTGCAAAGAACCTTAATGATAGTATCAAAAGAGAAATGGCTAGAAAGGGTGCGATGGCAACAAACACTCTTAGAAATGTCGAACTTGAAGTATTGTCAAAAGGCGGTTCTGGAAAGAAATATAAACGGCTTCCAAACAGATCATCCGCACCGGGAGAGACACCAGCACCACAGTCTGGTAATTTACGTCAAGATTGGAACGATGAAACCTTGATTGAAGGGAACAGAGTTACAAGTCGCTTGAAAAGTAATGTTAAATATGCTGGATGGCTGGAGGATGGCACAAAAAAGATGGCTAAACGACCCTTTGTCAATCCAATTAAGAAGAAAGCAGAGCCGGAGGTTGTCAAAATCTTCGGTTCCGATTTTGAGGTAACGTTGTGAAACAAATAATTTTCAAGTATTTAAAGGAGCTTGGCATTGAGGGCTTAGCTTCATTTAAAAATGCACCAGCAATCTTTTTAGATCAAGCACCCGATGATTCCGATTCAAGATGGGATGGCTCACAATATGGGCGTATCATTTATGGATTGAATCTGAAAGATGATTCCGAACGTAAGGTTTCTGGAACAATGGAGATTGCAATAGCGTATCTGTTTAATAATAAAGGCTATAAAAACTTGCTTGAAGCAAAGAAAGTTTTGAAAAAGGCGTTTGAAGGAGTTTTTTTAACCGATGCAGATACAACGATTTCTCTTGTATGGAGAAAATCCGAATCGTTTCAAGAGGCGATTGAAGGGCAAACGGACGTAGAGGTGTGCGGATCAATTTTGACGTTTGATGCATACGCATTTCCAAAACATTCGTATCTTCCGTTGGATGCAGTCGGTTCTTTGGCAAAGCACATTGACGAACACTGGGATGTGACAGTAATTAATCACACGGAACTTGACGAAATCTGGAAACCAGATGATGAAGAGGTTGTCGTTTATACGAGACTGGATTCTATGCAGCCCGGAACGTTCCCATCGACATATGCTTGTACATGGTTTACAAACAATATCAAAGTTCATGTGATCTCTGGATCAGATGTGAACGCAGATCAGTTTATCATGAATTTGCTTCAAGATTTACAGGAAAGGGAGCGGTTTGTCATGGACGATGGATCGCCGTTTTTTGTAAATCAATTAGCATACAGCACAAAGCTTGATCCTTTAAGAGATGGACAGGTAAGCGTGAGAGGACAGTACGGAAAGCTTCGAGAAATGGACGAGGAATCAGAAGAAATAAAAGGAATTACAATAAATTAGGAGGTAACAATGGCAGAAAAGAAAGAAAATACAAAAGCAATGCCGGAAGTTGTTTACACTGTGGAAGAGTATGCAGAAAATCCACAGGTCTTAGGAGTATCCGAAGATATTATCCGAACAGCATTTGCGAAAGCTGGTATTAGAGAAGCAACACAGAGTACAGCAAAGAAACTTGTAGATACATTTAGAAAGAAGGAGGTGTAGAGACTTGTCTGGATTATTTTTAAAAGGCGAGAAGAAGGAAAGAGCAGGCGTTTACCGCAGGCATGAGCAGATCACAAATAATGGTGTAGCATCCGCAATGAATGGAGTGTTCTGCATTCCAGTTCATGCAGACTTTGGGCCGGTTGGAGAAGTTCAGAAGATCACATCTAAAACCGATCTGTATTCTTTATATATGGAGAGCGGAACAATTGATGCAGCAGCAGCCTTATTTAGTGCTGGAGCAAACACTGTATATTTATACCGCCTTGGAACTGGCGGAAAAGAGGGAAGCGTATCTTTACAGACAACAACTTCCACAAATGCAGTCACATTAAAAACAAAGTATCCTACAGCCTTAAAGTTTTCTGTAACCTTAAAGCAGAAGTTAGGAGATGCAACAACAAAAGAGCTTTCTGTTTATAACGGAGCAACACTGGTTGAGAAAGTAAGCTTTGTCGCTGGTACTGGTGTAAATGAAGCCGCAAACCTTGTGGAAGCAATGAAAGACAGTAAGTATTTATACGCTGAACTTGCTTCTGGGGCATCTGGAATTATGCAGACAGTTACACAGCAGGCGTTAACTGATGGAGCAGCCCCAAACGTTACAACAGAAGATTACAGCAATGCTTTTAATGCATTTGAAGCATACGCATGGAACGTTATGATTCTTGATACTGTTGAGGAAGATGTTAAGACATTAGCGAAAACGTATATGGATCGTATTCATTCAAACGGAGCGTTAGGTATCTGTGTGCTTGGAGAAACAGCTGGAAAGTCACTTGCAACCCGACTGGCAAATGCTAAGGCTTATAATGCACCATATTTCATTTACTGCGGTAGTGGTTATTATAATACCGCCGGAGAAAGAGTAGAGGGATATCTTGCAGCGGCAGTGCAGGGCGGTGTGATTGGTTGTAAAGATTCCAGTACATCAATCGTGCATACGGAGATTCCTGATGCAGAATCATGCATTGAACAGCTGACAAACGAACAGTATGTGAGTGCGATTAAATCAGGATTGCTTCTGTTATCCGAAGGACAGGAAGGACAGGTCTGGTTCGATTCTGGGGTTAATACTTACACAGTGTTAAATGAGGACGACGATGAGGGCTGGAAAAAGATTAAACGAACAGCAATTCGTTATGAGGCTTTTGATCGTATTAACCGAACATTAGAACCACTGATTGGAAAGATCAGCAATACATCTGATGGCGTTGATAACGTAATTCAGGAAGCAAAAAAAGTATTGGCTGAAATGAACAGAGAAGGAAAAATCTTAGATACTTATGAGTTCTTCGAGGATACGGATAATACACATGCAGTAGATTATGCATACTTCATTATTCGTATTGATGATGTAGACAGTATGGAAAAGATCTACTTAACTTATCAGTTCCAGTATATTTCACAGTAGGAGGTTATTATAAATGAGCGGAAAAGGTTTTGATACTAGAAAGTTAATGACTGGAAAAGATGGCAAATTATTTGTCACAGTTGATGGCACATCTGTATGGTTTGCCTCCGTAGAAGAGTTTGCCGTTGGAGTAAACTTTTCAAACGTAGACTTCCATCCGGCAGGAGATATTCAGACTTATGGTGTCCCAGACAGTGTTAAATTTACAGCATCATTTACGGAAGCTGTAGTAAGAGACGATCTTACAATCCAGCCTATGTTGGATTCAATCAAAAATGGGAAAGTTCCTACATTCAGCCTTCAAGCTGGTGCAACAGAGCCACTTGCTGGCGGAGAAAGCAAATATTTGTTAGATGAGTGTATCCCTGATGGAGATACAAACATTCTGGAGGTAAAACCGGGAGAGATCATCAAAAGACAGTGTCAGTTTATTGTAAACAGCGTACCAGATTGCATTAAAGCACTAGTATAGGAAAGGAAACAAAATGGCAGAGAAGAAAGAAACAAAAATCGAAGTAACAGAAGAAAATGAAATGGACCTTATCACGGGTCTTTTAAAAGCCGCAGAGTATAAAACAGAAGTACAGCAGCCATTGAATATTACAAGAAATGGACAGACATTGTTTAAATTTAATGTTCGACCATTATCTTTCGATGAAATTGCACAGTGTAGAAAGAAAGCTACAACTTATATGGCAAACCCAGGCGGAGCTTCACTTCCTCTCGTTGAGAAAGAAGTAAGTACAGCTGATTACATGGCATGGAAGATTTACACTGCAACAGTAGCGACTGACGGAAAGAAATTCTGGGATAATTCAGCACTGAAAGAAGGATTAAAGAAAGCTGGTCATATGGTTATGACACAGAACGAAATTATCAAAGAGGTGTTAACAGCTGGAGAGCTTGAAGCTGTCAGCGATGCTATTGATAACTTATCTGGAGGCGGTGTTAGTGTAGTTGACTACGCAAAAAACTAATTGAATCCAGTCCGTTAGCTTCTATGCTTGCAGAAAATTATTTACGGACTGGAATGTTACCATCACAAGCCCTTGATCTTCCTGAAGGAGAGAGGGCTTTTATTTTTGCAGCAATTTTAAAAGCTATGGAAGGAGGAGATGCATAAATGGCAAACAAAGAAATTGTGATCGATGTTGTATCGGAATATTCCGACCATGCATCTTCTGGCCTACAGCAAACAGGGAAGAATGCAGAGAAAGCATCACGAGAGATGGACAAGCTTGGAAAGAAGCGTGCAAAGCCAAAATTAGGACTTAAAGATAAAGCAAGTCCAGTCCTCGATAAGTTTGGTAAAAAGGGAGACGGGCTCGGTAAAAAGACCTGGACTCCAAAACTTGGATTAAAAGACACTGCAACAGCAGGGATCAAAAAAGCTATGAGTGCTGGTATGAGTTTTGGTAGAAAGACTTTTTCAGCAGCCCTAAAAATCAATGACAAGGTAACAAGTCAGATCAAAAAAATCCCAAGTGTTATATCTAAGATCAAGAATTCTATATTTTCACTAAAAACTTTGGCTGGTGGAGTTATAACTGGAATTGCTACAAAGAAATTGATAGCTGATCCAGTATCATTAGCAGACGAATTTCAGACATATCAAATTGGCTTTGAAACAATGCTGAAATCTAAAAAGAAAGCTACGAAGTTTATGGATAGTGCGAAGAAATTTGCATCTGTTACTCCGTTTGACACATCAGCTGTAGTATCAAACGCTCAAAAGATGTTGGCTTATGGGTTTTCTGATAAAGACATTATTCCGGATCTGACAAAGATCGGTAATGCATCCGCAGCACTTGGAGCTGGAGAAGAGGGTATCTCTCGAGTATCCAGAGCTTTAGGTCAGATGAAAACAAACGGAAGGCTGAACGCAGAGGACATGAATCAGCTGACAGATGTCGGTATAAACGCATGGAAGTATCTTGCAGATGCAGAGGGTAAATCCATAGCCCAGATCAGAGAAATGTCTCAAAAAGGGCAAATCGGTGGAGACAAGGCGGTTAAGACAATCCTTAATGGGCTGAAAGAATTTGATGGAATGATGGACAAAACATCTAATTCGACGGTTTCTGGATTAATGTCAAATATTAAAGATACGTTCGACATAAACATTGTTTCTAAATGGGGAAAAGGTCTCCAGAAGGGAGCAACGAAAGGTTTAGGAGAATTTGCAGACTATCTTGATAAATCCGATGCAAAACTAAAAGAAGCTGGAACATCACTTGAAAAACTTGGAGAGTATGCAAGTACATCTGTATTCAAGGGCCTTGAAAAGGCTGGAGATAAGATCGACGATCTTATTAGTATGCCAAAATTCCAAAATGCTTCAATCGGTGGCAAGATTAGTATTGCATGGGATGAGTTGATCGCAAATCCTTTTTCGAACTGGTGGGATTCCAAAGGAAAACCAGCAATCGTAAAGAAGATTACTGGGATTGGAAAAGATATTGCAAAAGCTGGTGGAAACTGGTTCAAGGAATCTCTTAAGGATCTGTTACCAGGCGGAGATAAAGCTGGTATCGAAGATTATTTAGCTGGATTTCTTGGATTATCTGGAGGGCTAAAGCTGTTTAAAGGTGGAAAAAGTCTATACGATCTGATCACTGGCGGTTCTGGAGGTGGAGGAAAAACCAATCCTTTAGGAGATTCCATTGGAACGATCAACGTATCAGCTGCAGTCGTAAACGTAAATGGCGGTGTTGGAAATTCTGGAACACCTACGATACCAAGCACAGGAAAGAATATACCAACAAGTGGAAATCCGACAGGTAATAAAGAAATCTGGTTACCAGAAAGCGTAAAGCGAAAAATGCAACAAACTGAACCGAAAACACCATCTGGACCGACAAGGACACCGGGTGGTTTGTTTGGTTTAGGCGGTTCTGGTGTCACGCTGAAAAATGGAGAAACCGTAGCTGCCACTGGATGGAAAGCATGGCTTGGAAATCTAGGCGTAAAACTTGGATCAGGTGCAGCGACCGCTGGTGGAGCAGCAGCCGTTGGAGGTGCATCTTTATTAGGTGGAGCTTTAGGGATTGCTGGAATAGGAAGTGCAGCTGGTAATATTTACAACGCAGTGACCTCAAAAGATTCAGCCACGAAGAAGAAGGAAGCCTATAGAGGTGGTACGAAACTTGGAATGGTTGGAGGTGGTGCAGCAACAGGAGCACTGATCGGTTCAGCAGTCCCAGTTATTGGAACTCTTGCTGGTGGTTTGATTGGTGCTGGAATTGGTGGAATTGGTGCAATCACAAAAGGAAATAAGTTCGGCGACTCCCTTAGAAGGTTTGTATCCAGCCGAAAGAATGCACTGAAAAACAGTAATTCTATGACGGCAAAGAGTCAGAAATATTGGAAATACAGTAAAGACAGTATTAGCAGTGTTAATCCAAAAGGAGCAAAATACAAAGAGCTGGCAAGTTCCGTACAGAAAGCTTACGAGGAGAATAAGAAAAACACAAAACAAACGAATGTTGGATCAAAGACGACAAAGATTTTTTCAGGTGCTACGAATGCAGCTGGTGGAAAAGTCAGTGGCTTAGGTGGAATGTCCGCAACAGCTGGAGGAATGCTGGGAACGATGGGTTCTATGTCGCTTGCAGCTGGTGGCAACTTACAAAGTGCTGGAAGTTCCGCATTATCACTTGCAGGTGCTTTAGCATCCGCAGCCTCAACGATTGCATCCGCAGCAAGTACAACCGCTGCACAAGCAAGTGCGATCAAAAGTATTACTAGTGGAAGTTATCTAAGTAATAGCGGTTCTTCAAAATCTGGTAAAAAGAAAACAAGCAAAAAGACATCATCCGCACCGAAATTACAGACAGTCTTACCGAAAAATGGGAAGTTCTTTCATAATGCGAAAGGTAGCTTGGTAAGAGGACATATCGTTTCAGAGCTTGGAGAAGATGGAAACGAAATGGTTATTCCACTTTCTAAACATCGAAGCCGAGCATTATCCTTGTGGAATCAGGCAGGGCAGATTTTAGGCGTTACAAAACATGCCAAGGGTGGAATTGTTGGCGGTTCAGCTAAGACAGGAGCAACGGCATCATCTGGAAGCAGTCAGACAGTCATTAATGTTGGCGGAATTACGATCAGCGTAAATGGCAGTGGAAGCATCGTAGATGATATTAAGAACGCCAAAGGAGAGATTGCTGATACAATCATGCAGGCGATTGCAGATGCCGTAGGATCAACAGCAAGTAACAGGACAGCGGAGGTTATGTGATGGACATATATATTACTGGTAAAAATGCAAAGGGAGCGAATCAAAAGATTCAGCTTCCAGTGATTCCAGAAGAGATTGAAACATCACTTGATGGAAAATTTGCAGAGTATGATATTTATAGATTCGGGCAGATCAACGTTCCGAATGGTAAAAACTTGTCAGAGCTTGGTTGGGATAGTTTCTTGCCCGGAGAATCAAGAAAAGGCATGAAATTTGTTCATAAGTGGACTGATCCAGCGGTATTGGATGCGTTGCTGAATTACTGGACAGTGCATGGAACAGTGGTAAATGTCTGTATTACAGGAACAAAGATCAATAAAGACATGATGATCTCACAGTACGTTTCCACGATTAAAAGTCTGAAAGATTATTATTATACAATCCGATTTATTGATTATGAGAAAATCAGTGTATCATCAAGTAAACGAAAGCGAAAGACAACCAAAGTAAAAAAGAAAAAGGTTAAGGTAAAAAAAGGTCAGACGTTGCGTAAGCTTGCAAAGAAATATCTCGGATCGAGTAAAAAGTACAAGTTAATTTATAATGCCAATAAAAAACTCATTGATGCAAGGAACAAGAAGGAACGCAAGAAACATCCGAAAAAGAAGATCAGCAAATACACGATCTATAAAGGACAGGTGCTTGTGATCCCTGTTCCAAGCAGTAAATCCGTTTCAAATTCTAAAGTCACTGAACTTAAGAAAGCAATGAACAAAGACGGATATTCCAAATTGAAAGTTGACAAAAAGCTGACTTCCGCTATGAAATCTGCCATGAAGAAGATTAAGATTCGAAGAGGCAGACGAGGGAAAGTGGTTAAATTTGTGCAGAAGATTGTCAGAACTAAACAAGATGGAATTTACGGATCAAAGACAGCAGCAGCAGTGAAAAGATATCAGCGAAAGCATAAATTAACTGTTGACGGCGTTGTAGGTTATAAGACTTTGTTAAAGATGATAGGAGGATAAATCATGGCAAGTTTGGCAAATCCGCAGTATAAAGCCGTGGTAAAGACATCATCCGGCAAGAAATATGATCTTTTTAAATCACGAGTTATTTTAGATTTAACGATCTCCGATGATCCTGATTCGTTAGCGAAAGAAGTCAGTTTAACAGTAATGAATGCCGTTCAAAATGGGGCTACACTATCAACCTTGATACAGCCGTCAGACCGATTATATATTTCTGCCGATGTTGGGAATGGGTACTTTGAAGTATTTCGAGGTGTGATCTGGGAAAATGACAGAGTTACAGACACCGAGAAGGAAGTAACGTTTACAGCGTATGATTATCTCATTTATATGATGAAATCACAGGACTATTTTTATTATAAGTCTGGACTTAGTACAAAAGAGATTGTAAAGAAAATCTGTACCGCTTGGAAACTGAAATTAAGCTATAGTTATGGCTCGATCAAAAACAAAAGAATCAAGCCAGTTCAGAAGAATATTGGAGATATGATTATATACGTGCTTAACAAAGCAAAGAAAAGTATTTCCAGACGTTATATTTTCACGATTGAAGGAACGACTGTGATTATAAAGTATGCAAACAAAAATTCGACGATTTATAAATTGAAAGAAGGAAAGAACGTTATATCTATTGAACTGAAAATAACGATGGATGATATCGTTACCAAAATAAAAATTTATGGAGAGTCGAAGAAAAACTCGATTCCAAGACTTTCAACATTATCTAAGAATACATCGAAGTTTGGTACGATCCAAGATATTATGGACAAGGAAAAAAAAGAAAAGCTGTCTAAGGTCAAGAAACAGGCACAAAATAAGCTTAAAAGAAGTGCAAAAGTCAAACGAGAATACACAGTTACAGCGATCAGTAATCCTAAGATCAAACGAGGCGATACAGTCTATGTTGATTGTGGTACCGCTGGAATCAAGGGAAATAAGACAGTGAAAAGTATATCTCATGACTGTGTCGCTGGAACAATGGACGTTGTTTTTTATTAAAGGAGATTGCTAGTTATGAAGCAAGATGGAAGAAAAAACTTTATTCGGATGATCGAACAGATTTCAAAGGGAAATAACAGCGAAGCAGTAAATATTATTGCAGAACTTGGAACGATGAAAGCTGGTGGCGTTCTTCCAGATTCTTACCCAGAAGGATCAGAACCAGACGATGATTATTTAGTATTATCTGGAATAGAGACAGCAGAAGGAGACAGGGTTTTATTGATCTGGACAGATGCAGAAGAACTTATTGTAGTTGGAAAGGTAGAAGGAGGTGGAGACGATGCCGGATAATCTTTTTCCCGAGGAATACGACAATGACGAGGAATATTTAGACGATGAAGAGAACGAAGGAACTGACGAAGAAAATACAGAAGAGGACGAAGATGCCGGTTATAAGCCGAGCATCTTTTTTGATTTTGACACAGGCGACTTTGTTACGCTTCATGATGGAAAATTAAAAGAGGCATCCGGGTTCGAAGCGTGGGTGCAATGGTGTTACAAAACGATCATGACACAAAGATATGCTCATGAGGGATATTCCACCGACATTGGGATTGACTATGAAAGTGCCTTGCAAGCAGATAGCCGTGAAGAGGCAGAAAGTATTTTACAAAGAGAGATTGAAGAGGCGTTAATGGCTGATCCGTCCGAAAGAACTTTGTACGTTGGGAATATTACGTTCCAATGGGAAGCAGATCATTGTCTTGTAACAGTACAGGTACAGGGAATCGACGGAGATACAGAGATAACAACAAGTTTTAAAAGTGAGGTGGGCTAAAAATGGCATTGGAAGCAGAAGAAATGGAACTTCCCGATTTTTTGGAAAATTCGAGTGAAGATGAAATCCATGAGAAAATGCTGGGAAATTTGCCAGAAGATATTGATAAATCGGAGGGCGGATTTCCGTGGGATTTTACACGACCAACAGCAATAGAAATATCAGAACTTAAAGAGTACGTTCTTGTAGAAGTTTTAAAGTGCCTTTTTCCAGCTACCTGTGAAGAATCGTATTTGTTAGATTATCACGCAGACGAGCGAGGAGGCATGGTGCGAAGAGAATCAGTAAACGCTTCGGGATATGTGACAATTACAGCAAAAGCTGGACTTGTAATACCCCTTGGCTATGGATTTTCAACGGAGGCTGACGATGAAGGAAATACCATAGAGTTCGTAACGATTGAAGAAGCTACAGTTGATACGCTGGGAAATGCAAAAATACCAATTGAATCAGTAGAAGGAGGAGCAGATAGCAATGTTGGAGCAAATACAATCGTATTGCACACAGGGGACGAGAATGGAGAACTTCTCGACGAGATTATATCTGTAACAAATGAAGAACCGATCACTGGTGGTTTGGATGAAGAGGACGATGACACTTTGAGAGAGCGAATCGTTGAATACGATCAAAGTCAGGACGTTTCGTTTATAGGAAATGTTGCCGATTACAAACGATGGGCATTATCGGTTGCTGGTGTAGGTGCTGCAACTGTTATATCGGCAAAAGATACATCGGGTACAGTTAAGATCATTTTGCTAGATCAGAATGGACAGCCGGCATCAAAGCAGATTCAAGATGCCGTTTATGATTATATTATGAGTCCAGACGATGGAGAAGCACGTTTAGCACCGACAAATGCCGTTTTAGAAATAACAACCCCTGATACAGTCACAATTAATGTCGCAGCGGTTGTGTATCTGAAAGAAGGAACGATTCGAGAGGTGCAAGACAGATTTAAGACAGAATTGCAGGCATATTTATTGAACGTATCTTCGGATGCAACCGATAACGTTGTCAGAATATCAGCGATCAACTCATTACTTAGTTCTATATCCGATATTTATGACTATGAAAATGTACAGATAAATGATGCAGCCAAAAACGTTGAATTTACGCCTGGACAAATGCCTGTGCTTGGAACTATAGCATTAACGGAGGGCTGATTTATGTGGTATAAAACAGAACTTATGGAGCAAATCTTAACCAGTGAGAGTGCAAAGCGAATGATTGATTATGTATCTCCTATTTACGGAAAATCAAGAATCGCTCTTTGGTTGTTTCAGATCATCGGTCTGGAATTAGACGATGTGAAAGAGATATGTGACGACATTTACGATCAAATCTTTGTAAGCCGTGCCACATGGTCGTTGCCGTACTGGGAAAAAGCGTATGAAATAACGCCTCTTCCAGATCAGACAATAGAACAAAGAAGGCAGCAGATTCAGCAAAGGAGAGTAAAAAAGGCTTTAAATCCAGCACGTTTTGAAAAGATTTTATCATCTTTGAGCGGTGTTGAAGCAAAGATCGTTGAAAACACTGGTAAGAATACATTTCAAGTGATTTTTTACGGAACAGTTAACAACTATGATGAAGTATTAAGAAGAATTGAGCAATTAAAACCAGCACATCTTATATGTGATGTTCGTATCTCGGAAGCAAGTGAATCAGAAACGAATATTAATTATGTGATCGTGTCAAGTGTATGCGAGCATTCTTCAACGATTATTAGTGAGGTATAAGTATGTGGGATAATACGATAATTACAGACAAAGGAATTGATCTTTTAAAAAGAGCTCTGGATGGCGAGAAGATTAACATAACCGCTATAAAAGCTGGGGCTGGAAAAGTAGATGTAAGTTCATTAGGAAGCCAGACAGCGGTTTCAGATATAAAACAAATTGGAACAATCCAAGGCATAACAACCGCTTCGGATGGAACAATTAAAATCGGAGTGCTGTTTTCCAATACTGGATTGACAGCTGGTTATCTTATGACACAGCTAGGTATTTATGCGAGAGATTCATACGGAACAGAGATATTATTTGCAATTTCGCAAAATTCAACAGGTAAAGAAGTTCCGTCAGAAACATCCATGCCGTCATGGTCGCTGGTACATGACTTTTATATCAAGTTAAGTAATGATGTAAGTATTACAACGACGATTGATCCAGAGGGATACGTTACATTTGGAACTTTACAGGAAGAATTGGAAAAGCAGAAGATCAAAGATACAGGCTGGATCACTGTCAATACTTTTTTTAATGGTTGTACTCATTATGGAGGAAATTCCAAAGTTAGGGTACGTCAGTATGGGAATGTTGTAAGCATCATTGGAGCAATTGGAAATTCAAAGGTATTAAGTACAAAAAGTACCAGTGATGGATTTCCTGTTGTTGCAATGTTTAAATTACCAGATAAGATAGATGTTCCTATGGAAAATATACGTTTTGTACAACAAGGAAGTGGGCTTAACAGGTTTTCATTAGTAATTGACTATAATACTAGAACAGTCAACATAGAACGTTATGGAACAACATCTGCAATTGACGTTCCAGCCGGTCAATGGTTGAACGTAGTATGTTCTTATCTTGTATATTAGGAGTATAGCCTATGATGAAAATAAGAGCCCCTTGTAATTAAAAGAAAAAAACAAAATCGTAAAATAACACAAAGCCTATGAAGGGAGAAAAGAAATATGGCAGTAAAAACAGTACAAACCGTCATTAACGGACAGACATATACACTTACATTTAACAGCTCAACAGGGAAATACGAGGCTACAGTAACAGCTCCGTCAAAATCCAGTTATAACCAGAGTGGACATTACTATCCAGTAAAAGTAACAGCAACGGATGAGGCTGGAAACTCAACATCTAAGGATGCGAGTGATTCTACCTTAGGATCATCCCTTAGATTAACAGTTAAAGAGAAAGTAGCTCCAGTTATTGCAATTGTAAGCCCAACAGCTGGTTCATTCTCTACAAACAGCAAACCTACGATCACATGGAAAGTTACCGATGAGGATTCTGGAGTTAACCCAGCAACAATCGGTATTACACTTGACAGTGGTACTAAGGTAACTGGCGATGCGATCACTAAGACAGCGATCACAGGCGGATACCAGTGTACATATACACCGACTACAGCGTTCTCCGATGGAAGTCATACAATCAAACTTGATGCATCCGATTATGATGGAAACGCAGCCGCTACAAACTCAACTACATTCAAGGTAGATACAGTACCACCAACACTGACTCTTTCAAGCCCAGCAGACAAGCTTATTACAAACAAATCTGCTTGTACAGTCAAAGGTACTACAAACGATGTTACTTCCAGTCCTGTTAAAGTTACAATCAAACTTAACAGTGGAACAGCAGAGTCCGTTACAGTCGGAAGAGATGGTTCATTTACTAAAGACCTTACTCTCGCAAATGGAACAAACACAATCACAGTTGTTGCTACCGACAGTGCTGGTAAGTCTACAACAGTTACAAGAACAGTTACACTGGATACAGCAGCACCAGTTATCAAGTCTGTAACATTAACTCCAAACCCTGTTGATTGCGGTAAAACATTTGTAATTAGCGTTGAAGTAACAGATTAAGGAGCAATCTATGGTTGTTCGGTTAGAGGGAGAGATTAACGGAGAATCCGTTGTTTTATACAGAAATAAGGATTCTCCGGGTTCTCCGGAGATATGGGATGCAGTTATTCCAGCGACATTAAACGGCAAGTATGTGATAGGACTTACCGCCTATGATGAAGCTGGTAATATTGGATATTATGCGACTTATATTATCACTGTGGATTTAGCCTCTATGCGAGTGACATTAGAGCCGTTAGATATCTATGCAACTTTAAATAATTAGAAGAAAATATAGGAGGCTGGTATGCAAAGTAAGAAAAAAGTAATGCTTAATGCTGGGGAAACAAGGTGTATAAGAATTTCAATTCATTCTATCAAAGATCAAAATTTTGTGATTGAAGAAGCTTCATTTTCTTTATTACGTTTAAAAGATAAGGTAGAAGAAAGCAACGGAAATTGTAAGATTTATGAGCATGAGATCGAAGCCATAGTCTCCCCAAAACAACGAGGCACATACACACTTGATATTAAATATGTGATATTGGACGAAGTTCTGATAGAGCCGATAGAACTGAAGGTGGTGTAGTTGTAATGGCGGAAATTATTGAAATTAAGTCTGTAAGTATGTCTCCGAATCCAGTAGAAGTTGGAGGAAAAGTTAAAATCAGCGTAGGGCTTGAAGTGAATGAAAGCGATGCTAGTTGCTTCTATTGCATATTTTCTTCTGAATTAGAAACAAGTCAAGCAACAATGACAGCAATGATAAGTTGAGGAAGGAGACATAGTTGAATGACGAATACTTAAGAAGGCATGAGCATGAAGAGTTTGCCAAAGGCGTAGACCGTGAGCAAGTTCGGCAGAATAAAAGAATTGCAGATCTCGAAGTAACAGTAAGACAGATTAACAACCTCACGCTGTCTGTGCAAAAGCTTGCGATCAACATGGAACATATGCTCGTTAATCAGACAGAGCAGAGCAAACGGCTTGAAGAGTTGGAAAACCGAGACGGAGAAAAATGGAGAAGCATCTCTATGCATGTCCTGACTGCGTTAATTGGAGCAGTGATTGGGTTTGTTCTGCAGCAAGTTGGAATCTAAGAAGGAGAGATAAAATGAAAGAATTATTTGAACAGAATAAAGTGTTATTTCTGGCAGTGATCACAGCGTTGATCATTGTCTTTTTAGTTAAGAAGCTGATCGACTATATCACAAAGAAAGGGCTTGAAGGGATCAGACTGGATGTATACAAGCTGTTTGTAGAAGCAGAGAAAACCTTCAAAGCATCTAAGCAAGGGCAGCAGAAATTTGATTATGTAATACATATGGCAAGGGGACTGTTGCCGAAGCCGATTCAGCTGTTTGTTAGTGATAATATGTTAAAAGAGATCGTACAGCTGTGGTTTGATGGAGTCAAGGACCTTTTAGATGATGGAAAATTAAATAATTCAGTATATGATTTAGAAGATGTTGAGGAAGTCAGCAAAGAAGATAAGATGAATCACACAACAGAGTTAGATGACGGAACATTGACAAATTACGCAGAGACTCCGTTACCTGAAACTGACTTAGAGAATCCAGAGGAACAGGAACAGACAGAAGATAACCAGCTATCAAACGATCAGGAGGTGTAAGCATATGAGAATCGCATTGACAGTAGGACACAGCTTACTTAAGAATGGATCATACACATCTGCAAGTGGCGAAGATTGTGGTGGAGTTAACGAGTATAAGTACAACAAAAAGCTGATGAAAAAGGTAAAAAAATATCTGGAGAGTAACGGACACAGTGTTGATCTGTATATCTGCCCAGAGAAGGTGTTTACCGCTGCATCACAGGAAAAATCATGGAAATTGGCACGTTTAAATGCAAAGAACTATGATCTTGTCGTAGAAGGTCATTTGAATTGCTATAACGGAAAAGCACACGGAACAGAAGTATTATATGTTTCCCAAAATGGTAAGAAGTACGCAAAGAGAGTACAGAAGAAACTCGTATCCGCTGGATTTACAGATCGTGATGTGCAGAAGAGAACGAACCTGTACATGCTGAATGGCACAAAGGCAACAACGATCATGACAGAGAGCTTTTTCTGTGACTCCAAGTCCGATTATAAGATCGGTAAAAACGTTAATAAGATTGCAAAGCTGATCGCAGAAGGAATCTGTAATAAAAAGCTGGGAACAGCTACCAAGGCTAAGGAAGCTGTAAAAACAGCCGTGAAGAAAGTTACCAAAGCAACTGTGTATGCTAAGGTAGTCACAAAATCTGACCCATTGATGATCAGACAGAGTGCAAAAGGATCATCCAAAGTTATCGGTAAGATTCCAAAGGGTGCGAGCGTTAAAGTAATTTCAAAGGGCAGCACGTGGACGAAAGTTAAGTACAAGAGCGTAACAGGGTATTCAGCTACAAAATACCTTAAATTTTAATCTAACCAGGGAGAGATCCCTGGTCTTTTTTTATTTTCAGAAATTACATAATTATTTTTATAGATAATCCAACAATAATATGTTAGCATAAAAGAAAACGTTGGAGGTACAAGTAATAATGAGATGGAATATACAAAACTACTATGGAATAGCATCATACAAACAAGATATGCAACTATACGAAAATATTCTCGAAAAACAAGATGTTTCATTAGCTATTGAAGCGATTGAACAGTACTTGGATTTAGCAAAAAATCCAGTAGAATTATCAAATCAAAAAGTTGGACAATATGATTTACGAAATGTCGAAACTGCTATTATATGCTATTTAGCTTTAGAAAAAGTTAGTGATGATACAGATTTAAAGAATAATTGGCGACAAAAAATAGAAGAAGTAGAACAGATTGCGCAAGTAAAAAACGGAAAAAAATTTGCTGATTAAAGGTTACTTAAAGGAGAAAAAATATGAATGTAGAAGAGAAATTAAGAAAAGTTTTTGAAGATCCAAAATTAAAAAAAGTATGCGTGGATATACTTATTAAAAACAATAAAGTAGATGACCACAAAATAATTAGTTTAGGAGATAGATCTGAGGCTAACGTTAAATTGACTATTAACGTTGAAAAAGAGGTTATATCCTGTTTTGAAGATAATGGAAAAGCAAGTAATGATATTGTGTTAAAGTTGCCTTCTGTTGGAAATGAATTTAATGTAATAATGCACATACTAAAACAATGGCTGTATGCACATGCTGGAATTAAATTAGATTATAAATTGGATTAATTTCTAAAAAACTCGGACTTTTGGCCCGGGTTTTTCTATGCCATTTAATAAGAAATAATCTTACGTTTTCCGTAATAATTTTCCAAATCCATTATTTTTTAAGTAAATAATGGTACATTAAAGCGGAAGGAGCAAGATAATGTGATTAGAGTGTTGTTATCTGCACGATTAGGCGAGAAAAGATTAACACAAGCAGATCTGGCACGTATGACAGGAATACGTCCGGCTACAATCAATGAACTGTACCACGAGATTGCAGATCGAGTTAGCTTAGAACATTTGGATTTAATTTGTGAAGCACTAGATTGTGATCTGAGCGATTTGATTGTACGAGTTGGACCAGATGAAGAATTAAAATTTCAAACCAAGATCGTTAAGACTTCAAAATAGTAATAAGCTTCGTATTAGTAAAAAATGCGCAGCTTATTATTTTATTTGAAAAATACAGAATATGTG
>SKFA01000218.1_pt1 | contig 46359 bp, 43 predicted proteins | sample 4820291 | NCBI WGS metagenome assembly SKFA01 (sample SAMN11008795, study PRJNA524170) | human gut metagenome | isolation source: fecal sample from pouch patient p30 | place: Israel: Tel-Aviv | reverse complement strand
GAAAGTTACTTTAGGTGTTGAGAAAAGATAAAATTTCATAAGAAATATAACAAAAGATCAGCTGAAGACAATATCTTACAGCTGATCTTTTTGTTGTTATTATTATGAATTCTTCTTCCATTTTTCATAATTGATAAAGCATCTGAATAGATCAGGGTGTTCTGATCACCAAGTGTTGTCAGTTCCTCGTAACAGGATAGACGGTATTGTTCTTCTAGTGCCATATAGTTAAGATTCCTTTAATTAATGTGTAGGATAATTGCTATAAATAAGTTTAACAAAGTTGGTGCTGCCATTCAAGATATTAAGAGAATGGCAAGGTAAGGCTAGGAATAAAACACAATCTTGAAATTATAGAAATATAGTTATATACTGTATTGAGAAAGCAAGGGATCGATATGGAAAAAACAATAAAAAAATTGATGGCAATCCTTCTATCTATATGTATGCTTATGACGATATTTATTCCATATAGAATTGAAGCATCGCAGACAACGACAAAACAGAATAAGACAGAAGTACATCCTCTAGAATTAGACAATTATATTCAAGCAGTGACAATAGAGTATCAATCAGGGGAAGATTGGATCAAGATTACAGATGACACGAAAAATATTCCGGCAGATGCAAGAATTAAGATCACAGTAAACTACAAAAATGTAGATGCAAAAGAACTCCTCAACCATAATAAGACATTAAGATACCATCTGCCGGATTTGTTTCAGGATAGTTTTGTAGTGCTTAATTCTATACAAGATGCAAACGGAAATAAGATCGGAACGATTAAAGTTGAGGATGATACACAAGATGTTTTGTTGAGTTTTGAGGAATCATTTCTTCAGCAGGATGAGGGAGAAAATAAAAAAATCAATGGTAATTTTTCTGTATATGCAACTACGGACAGACAACTGATCAAAGGTCAGCCACAGCAAACGATTAAATTCGGAGAGGTCACAAAAAAATTAAACTTCGAAGAAGACAGTGATGCAAGACTAGGAAATCTGGAACTTACAAAAACAGAACCAAGTTATAGTGAAGAAAACGGAAATGGCTACCTGACATACACATTGATCGCAAAAACAGGAGACGATCCAATGCCAGATGTGGTGGTCAAAGATCAGTTTACAAAGAATCAAACCTATATTGATTCTTACATAGGAGTTGATACAACAAAGAAAACAGCAGCACATCAGCCAAATGATAAAAACCTCCCATATGAAGGAAACGGAGAGCAGTTTGAAAGCAAAGTATATTTGCAAGATAGCACCAAACCAGGAACTTTGATCTGGGAGATCGGAGATATGAAAGCGAAGGAAATAAGGACGCTGACATATAAAGTAAAAGTAAAAGATACCTATATCGGTGGAGCAAGCAAAGGTATGATCACAAATACCGCGAAATCATATGCAAAATCGTATGAACACCAGGGTGCATCTTCTAATTTTACACCAAATGCAGGAATGCAGATCAAGAAAACAGCAAGTACATATAAAAAAGATCCATCGGGCAATGGTGGAACGATCACATACACCGTTTATGTGAAAGCAAATGAAAGTAATACTTATACATTAAATAATGTAAAGATTCATGACAATTTCAGTTCTGGAACAAACACAACATTATTACCATATATCAATTACGATGAAAATAGCTTTCAATTATATGAAGGCAATAAAGCAGATGAAACCAAAAAATTAGAAATTCCAGAGAATCCACATAAAGGGCAGAAAAATCCGTACATTGTAAATGATAAGAAAAAAGAATGTAAGATAGATTTCTATCTTGGAAAATTAAAACCTGGAGAAGAACGGACATTAACATATCAGGTAAAGATCAGTGAAGATATTTTTGCCATGAGCAATCAGGAGATCAAAGTAAAGAATACAGCCGCTGCATATTCTGATGACACGGTAAGTGGAGGAAATCAGAAATTTGCATCCGCAACACAGGAAAAATCTCTTGGAAAGAAAGTATGGGATCGAAAATTACAAAGTGATCCGATCACAAAAGAAGAACAGATAAACATTCCAGAGCAAGACAAGGTCTACAACTCAAATATGGAAATATCTCCATTGGCAGTACGCAGCTTTAAAATACCAAAAGGAAGTTATAAATATCAGGTTGTTGTCAATGAAGCAGGTGATTTTGATGTATCTTCCGCAATCTTTGGAGATGCTTTAGCAAATGATTATCTGGCATACACTGGATATCTAAAGATTGAATATTACGATACAGGATTAAAAGAAGATCCAGGCAGTGATAAAGAAGCAGCAACAAAACTTGAAGAGAAAACACCGTCAGAAACGAACTGGGTAGATATCCATGACGGAAAACAATTCTCATTTTCACCAGAGAAATTTGGAAATAAGAAAAAAACAGGAGCCTATCTGTTAACGTATTATGCAACGCCAAAAAATGTTGAAGGTCTGACACAGGTATCCTCAGGAAATTCATTTTCACTAGGAGGAACTGTCATTGGGCCTGGAGGAACCAGTATCAAATTAGCTGGAGTAAAAGTATCCACTTCAATGATCATCGAAGGTGGCAAAAACTTTGAAGCAAGGAAAAGCGGATGGTATTACGACCCAACAAAAGCAAGTCAGGGAGACTGGATAAGAGGAAGTTTATATTGGATCATTGATGTTCAGGGAAATGAAATCCCTGCGGGAACAATCTTCAGGGATGTACCGAAAACAGGAAATCCAACCCATTTGGTACGAAAAACTTCGATAGTAGGTGTATACAAAGGAAAGCTTCCAACAGGAAAAAGCTTTAAAGATTGTTATGGAACCGTTCGTGATCTTTCAGGAGATCCTCAATTACAAAAATTGATCGGAAATGAAAATAATCTAGGACAACTTCCACAAAATGCTGACTATCAATGGGAGTCAACAGGAAATAATGCAGGAAAATATGCAGATATCAAATTAAAGAAAGATGTACATCTGGAAGAAAATGAACATTTGTATATCATCTTACGAACAGAACCAAATAACAATATGAATTCTTTGCGAGACGCTTATACTTACACGAATGAGCTGCAGACAAAAGACAGCACTGCAACAGATTTCGTATCCCAAGGACAGGATAGTTTAGTGGCAGCCGGAGGTGGAAACAACTTCAAAGAAATGGGAGGAATTTATGAGCGTGATGATGCAGGAAAATGGACAACGGTAAGTGCCATTAATTGGAACGTTCCGACGAAAGTCCTTCAAAATAAGATCACAAAAGCGGGAACATATATCGATTGGAGATTGAAAGTTAATTATGTGGGAAATCTTGAAGGAAAAGTTTATGTAGAAGACCAGCTTCCAAAAGGATTAGATCTTACTTATGTCAGATACTTCTGGATCGATCCAGGAATCCGAAATCAAAATGCACCAGTGATGTGTGAGATACCAGAATATGAAAATGATCCACAATGGGAGAAACTTACACTGACCGGAAACCTAGACAGAGATAATAAAAAAGATTATACCAGTATTGCTTATTACAATAAGCAGACAGGAAAGATCTGCATGGCAGTGGACAATTTAAAAAGTGGTGGTGCAAGTGACAAACATTCATTAGAGATTCAGGTTGTAACAAGGGTCAATGACGAAGAAGTCTTACTGGATGGAAAAACAAAAAGTTTCAACAATACAATGACGGTAAAAAACGAAGAAGGAAAAATCATTTCCAATAGCACAGCCACAGCAAACGTCAGCAAAAAAACAATCAAAAAAACAAAGCAGGATATAAGAGATGGAAAACTTCCATTTATGATCACGGTCAATGAATCAGGCGAGGATCTGATCAAAGGGGAAGATACGATCACCTTAGTAGATGAAATGAAATCTCCACTCCAATTTGATACAGATTCGATTGTTGTAAAGGATAAGAATGGAAATCTCATAACAGGAATTTCTCCAAAGATTGAAACAACAGATACTGGACAGAAGATGAGCCTTACGATTCCAGACAATAAGAAACTTACGATCACATACGAGGCAATATTGAATGCAGCGCCAGATACAGATATTACAGTTAACAACAAGGCATACTGGTTTGGACACAGTACGACAGTAGCAATGATTGAAAATACAACAGTAAGATATCATGTAGAAGCATTTGCAGGGACAACGACCAGCCCAGCTGTAAAGGTTAAGAAAGTGGATAAAGAAAATACATCCAAGGCATTAAGTGGAGCGACATTTATGATACAGGAAGTTCAGTATGATGAACTGAAAAAGGCATGGGAAGCACCACAAGATGCAAAAATCTATAGAGAAGAGACAGATGATACAGGAGTTGCTTCTTTTGGTAAAAAAGATGCTTTATCCTATAACAAAGTATATTGTTTAAGGGAAATAAAGGCACCCGAAGGATATGTACTCGATGCAACACCAAAATATTTTGCGATCGCACAAAAAGAGGGAGAAGCAGGAGAAGAAATCTATCCGGCACAATTAACTCAATGGCAGAAATTAGGTGTTGAAGTGTATTATCTCGGAGCAACATATAAATGTAATATGTATGACTCGAAAGGGGTTCTAAAAGTAGCCAAACATTTCCTTGATGACAAAGGAAATGCGATCACATCGAAGGAATTACCAGATGGTACATTTTCTTTTGGTTTGTATGAATATAAAAATGCACAGACGGACTACAGCAAAGAGCAAAAACTTCAGATCTTAACGATCACCAATAAAAATGGTACATTATCTTACAAATGCAATGGAAAATCAGTGGATCAGCCACAGTTTACCGGATTATCTGTTGGAGGCAAGTTTAGTGTATTTGAACTTGATGAAAATGAAAATCCGATCATGGACAGTGGTACAAGTTATCAGCCGCAAAAAGGTTTTGCATACGAGGTTACTTATCAAAAAGATAAAGCAGCGTATACGATCAAAGAGGATGGAACATCAGAAACTGTAGAAATTACAAACCGTTATTACACAAACGTCAATCCTTCCGAAGGAGTGTGGACAGAGCATATGAAACTTTATCTGTTCATGGCTGGAGCAGGAATTTTGATGATCCTTTTGATGCTCCTAAGAAAAACAAGATTTCGAGGGATGAAGGATGAGTGATCAAAATTCAACAATTCGGAAAGGATATCTAAGATTGATTGCCCGAACCATTTTATTTTTGTTAGTCATCTACATCTTTTTCACAAAGATCTTATGTTTTCAACGAGTGGAAGGGATGCAGATGTTCCCATCCTTAAAAGATGGTGATCTGACATTATCATATTGCCTGAAACAGACATTTCGTCCAAATGACGTGATCATTTATGAAGTGAATGGAGAAAAAAATTTTGGAAGGATCATAGCAGTTGGAGGGAATGAGATCAACATTGATGGAAGCGGGGATGTAAAGATCAACGGGATTTCAGAATCAGGAGAGATCATTTATCCAAGCTATCATAAAGGAGATATTAAGTATCCATATCAGATACCAGAGGGCAGCGTCTTTGTATTAGGAGATTACCGAACACAGACAAAAGACAGCCGAGAATTTGGTGCGATCAAAGAAAGCCAGATCAAAGGAAAAGTTTTAACGATTCTTCGAAGACGAGGAATTTAACAACATAAAAGGAGTGCTACATATGAAAAAAGGAAGAATACTAGGAGTTTTATTAGCAGCAGCAATGGCATTTGGAGGAGTTACAGGTGCTGTAGGCACAAGATCAGTCAAAGCTGATGGCAGTAGTAAATATAAGTTTGACAAACAATATTTGTTAAAAGCTGGAGACAGTGAGACTGCAGAAAGTCCGGCAGAAACATTTTCATTTGGAAAAAATGGAAAAGCAGAACTTTACAAGGTACAGAATACAAAATTTAATACCATTGATGAAAATGGAAAAAGTGATACAAAGTATGCAAGTGATGTTATGGAAAAGGGTATTCCTCAAACGATAACAATTGGAAATGCTTCATTTGAAAAAGGTCAGGCAACAAGCCAAGGAACAAAGAAAGAAGTAACTATCACATCAGTAGATGCAGCAAAATATCCAAGCGCAGGTTACTATTTCTATAAATTCCAGGAAACAGCAGGAGACAGTGCTGGTGTAACTTATAATACAGACCCATACTATATCAGAGTAGCAGTTGCATACAATTCTGTTACAAAAGCATTAGAAATCAATAATGTAACAATGTTTAATAATGCCGGGCAGAAAGTGCAAGGAATTGATAACTTTTATTCTGCTGGTAAATTAACAGTGCAGAAGATTGTAACAGGTAATATGGCGAATAGTGATGATACATTCAATGTAACAGTCAGATTCACACCAGAAGAAGGAAAAAAATTAAAAAGCAAGATTGCAGGAAGAATAATCGATAATAATCTTGGAAATGTAACGATCACAGATGGTGAAGATGAACAAACAGCAACATTTAAAGTAAAAGCTGGGACAACAGTTGTGTTTACAAACATTCCAGAAGGAGTTTCATACGAGGTAGAAGAAACACAGGCAAATGGATATGATGCACCAGCATATAAAGTAAACACAAAAGAAGGTAATACAGGAACGATCGTTGGTGGAAAAACAGACGAAGCAATTATCACAAACAACAAAGGAATACAGATCGATACAGGTGTATTTATGAATAACCTTCCATATTTACTCGTACTGATTTTTGCAGCAGCTTGTGGTGTAGGATTTGTAGTAAGTAAAAAACGTCGCTAAAAAGAGGTTATAAACTATGGCAGAACGGACACTCCGGATCTTAAATAAGATATTAGATACGATCATTGCGATCGTATTGATCTTAGCAGTTTTATACAGCGTATATTCCTTATGGGATAACTATCAGCTTTATCAAGGGATACAAGATCTCCAGGTAAAATTAAAAGATTTAAAGCCGAAAGGGAAGAAACCATCCTTTGAAGAACTGCGAAAGATCAATCCGGATGTCGTTGCCTGGATTACCTTGGATGGAACAAAGATTGATGAACCAGTTGTACAGGGAAAGGATAATCTGGAATATTTAAATAAAGATGTTTATGGAAAATATTCCTTAGGTGGAACCGTTTTTTTAGATAGCAGATGCAACAAAAATTTTCAGGATCCATATTCGATTCTTTATGGACACTATATGGAAAAGCATTTGATGTTTGGAGATTTGGAATTATATAAAAAATCATCGTTTGCTGAGAAACATCATACGGGAATCTTAATGATCCCTGGGAAGAAATATCCATTAAAGATCTTTGCAGTTCTGGTCGTAAGATCGACAGATTCCTATATTTTTGATCCATCGCAATATAAGAATAACAGACAGCAGTTTTTAAATTATGTAAAAATGAAAGCCAACTGGATGCAAAATGATAAAATAGAAATATTGAATTCACAAAGTGGGAACTATAGTGTTTTGGCACTCGGAACCTGTTCCACAGATCAGGTAGATGATCGAACCGTGGTTCTTGCGATGTACAAAAAATAAGAAGGGAGAGATGAAAGGTGAAAAAAATATTTGTGGTTGTGATCACAGCATTTTTATTTGCAATCAATGCAGGAAATCTTGAATATACATATGCGGCACAACATTCTGTTAATTTTTCTCTTCCTTTGAAATTTAAATGGGGACATGGAGGACTCGTTCGAGGACAAAAATATAAAATAAAATTAAAAGCATTACAGAAAAACACGCCAATGCCAGGAAAAAGTCAGAAAGAAGAATATATAGAAAGGGTCAAAGAAGGTGAAACGAAAGAAATATTTCCATCCATCACCTATACAAGCCCCGGAGATTATAAATATGAATTAGAACTTATTCGTGGAAGAAATAAAGTATTGAAGAAATACTATTTACATATACAAGTATTAAATCAGGGAAATGGAGAATTGTTTGTTACAACGGCAATCCACAAAAATACACAGGCAGGAGCAAAAGTAACAGAAATTCGTTTTATGGACCTCGTCGATGATGAAAATTTATATGATAAAGATCATAATAGCAACAGCGAGCATAACAAAAATGAACGATGTGATGAATATCTAAATGAAAAAAATAAGAACAGATCCGATTCAGGGACGAAAACAAAAACCAGCGAAAGCAGCAAGGCAAAAAGTAGAACTGGGGATGATAAAAAAGTGGAAATGTATCTATGGATGAGCATTATTTCATTAGGAATCTTACTTGTGATCGGGTGTAAAAAAATCAGTGGTAGAAGATGATTCTGCCACTGATTTTTTTGTAAAATACAAATTAAAGTGATAAAATAAAAAAATGATCATGAAATGAGCGGGGGAGCAAATGAAAAAGAATATAAGAAAAGTATTAGCACTAATGTTAGTATTATGTGCAAGTATTTCTGGCTGTGGAACTAAGAAACAAACGACGCAAGAGAAAACAACATCACAAAAAACAGCAGCGAAGGAAGTTATGACAATAACATCGAGCAAGAAACAGGAAACAAGAAAATTAAAAAAATCAAATTGGATCATAGAATTAGATCCAGGACATGGTGGTAATGACAGTGGTGCTGTAGGAGAAACAAATGATCAGCCGCAAGAAAAAGATATCAACTTAAAAATAGCGAAATATATCAAACAGGAACTTTCAAAAAATTCAAACATCAAAGTTTATCTAACAAGAACAGGAGACACAAAACCTGAATTAGGAGAGAGAGTACCGAAAGCAGTTCAGGATAAGGCAGATTTGTTCGTCAGCCTGCACAATAATGCAAAAGGTGAGATCGTAGACTATGACCATGGCTGTACAGTACTTGTGCCAACAGGGAATTATAACAAAGAAGTGTCCCAACAGGCACAGCTTCTTGGATGTTATTTTTTGAAGTATTTAGAGCAGACAGGTGTTGAGAATCAAGGATTATTGATGCGAACATCAGAGAAAAATGAGAAATATCCAAATGGAAAAATAAGAGATTACTATAGGGTTATTCATAACAGCATAGAAAAAGGAATTCCAGGCGTCATTGTGGAACATAGTTTTGTGGATAACGATAATGATGTGGAGCAGTTTTTAAAAGATGATTCTAAGATTAAGAAATTAGCCCAGGCAGATGCAAAGGCGATCAGAGATTATTGTCTTGGGACTGTGAAAACGGAAAAAGAGGAGAAACAAAAAGTGACACTTATCAGGGATTCTAAGGGGAAGAATAATAAGTATTCAAGTAAAAAGTTTAAAGTATATTATATAAATTAAGCGGTTATAGGAATATTAATTGCATAAGCAGTGAAGAAGTTTTTGTGTTGGATATTCCTTGTGGAAAATGTTACAATAAAGCCAAAGGAAGTGATGCACAATGGAATACTACGGAACTCTAGGTCCAACATGTTGCGAACCAATAATATTAAAGAAGATGTTTGATGCAGGAATGACAGGTATCCGGTTAAACTTATCACATAGTTCATTAGAAACGAGCCAGTCATGGATTCAGCATTATTTTGATGCGGCCAGTCAAACAGGAAAAGAAAAGAAGCTTATGATCGATCTGATCGGTCCAGAATTAAGAATAGGAAATCTGGAAGGAAACATGGGACTTTCCAATGGTGCCCATGTGATTCTTGGACATGGAGGTATTCCGGCACCGAAGGAGATTTTCCCGTACATTAAAAAGAATCAGGAAATCTTACTTGATGACGGAAAGATCAAGCTGACAGCAGAACAGAAAATATCAGAATCCTCATGGAGATGTAAGATTATTTGTGGAGGAGTATTGACAGCACATAAAAGTATTGCAATGCCAGGATGCAGTATTAACAATCCAACGTTAACAGAGGCGGATTTAAGGAATCTTGCAGTGGCAAAGCAGTATAAAGTAACGGATGTCATGCTTCCATTTGTACGGAATAAAGCAGACTTGATCATACTAAGAGAAGCATTAAGAGAATATGGCTGCGAAGACATCAGAATTTTTGCAAAGATAGAAAATATGACAGGTGTCGAGCATTTGGAAGAACTGATTCCATATTGTGATTACATCGTGATCGCAAGAGGAGATCTTGGGAATGCAATGCCATTATCACAACTTCCAAGAATTCAGGCACATATTGCAAGAGTGTGCAGAAAGCACAACAAGGATTTCATGATTGTAACCCAGATGTTAGATTCCATGATAAAGAATCCATATCCAACAAGGGCAGAGGTAAATGATATCTATCATGCAGTTACACAAGGAGCCAGTGCATTGATGCTGACAGGGGAAACTGCACACGGTAAATATCCTGTGGAAGCAATGAAAATGCTTGTGGACACAGCGGAGGAATCAATCCTATGATCAAAGAACATATAATAAAATAAGCTATAAAAATCCCGGAAATAACTCTCCGGGATTTTTAAGCTCATGATATTAAAATTATTTTCCAAGTGCAGGAATGACAGTTTTCATGTATCTGGAAGCAAACTTTGGACAATAAACTTCAAGATAATTTTTGTTGATTTCTGAAGGAGTCATAAAATCAGAATAGATACCGTAAACACCTAATTTCATATATTCTTTTGTGAAATAAGAGTTATTTACTGTATGAGTGAATCCATAGATTCCTTCTTTGGCTAAAATATCCATACGATAGTCGTTGATATCATTCTGTGGGCTTGTGACACCCTCAATCCCATTCTTTTTACAGAATTTTACCATCTTATAGAATGCGACATCACGCTGCTTGTATGTGGTGTACACAAAATGTTTGAATGGGTAGATCTTCTTTATTGTGTAATACATATTTTCGTTATAAATCTGTACGATCAAACGATCCAGATATTCAGTCTTTCCAGCCTTTTTTGCAGTCTGGACCAGAGTAGAGAATTCCTTTTGGACAGTTGGTGTGTCTGTAGATTTCGAATCAGTCATCAGATAAAAATCTTTATAACGTTCCATTGCATTCAGGATATCAAGAAAAGAAGTAGGCTTGTAACGGCCGTATAATTTGGTATTCTTAAATTCACGATAGCTAGCAGGATCACCATGTTTACTTAAAGGATCTGAAAGATTATCTCCCCAGGTATGTCTTCCGACAAGCACATTATCTGATGTAAGCTGAAGATCCATTTCAAAAATGCGGTATCCTTTTTGATAGTTTGAATAAAAACCATCAATGGAATTTAAATACTGTTTTCCATTAAGACCACCTAAGGCGTGTGCAATGCCATGATAGGTATACCATGGTTTTAAGGAAGTCTTTTCTTTTTCGGCTTCTTTTTTTGCTTTTTTATATTCATTTTCCATTTTCTGCTGTGCCTTTGCAGTGGCATTTTTTTTCGCCTTTTGCTGAGCGTAGTATGAATGAAAGCACACAGAAACGATCAGGATCAGAAATAGTACAATAAAAGTAAATATAAATTTTTTGTAACGAGACTTTCGAACACGATCTCTGACTTCTTTTGTTTTTATTTGTGAAAGTTTCATGATTCAAGCTCCTATCTTAATATAAATGTAATAATTGACACAAATAATTAATAACTCAACAATTATATCATAAACTTGTGGTGAAAAAAAGAACGAAATAAGATACAAAGCAAACTTCCTGACAGGATCAGCAAAATGATCATGACTGCACATTGAAGAAAAAATGTATCAGGAAGGATTGTGATCACAGGATCGAGAGCTTCATCAAAGAGCCAGTAGTCATTACGAAACATGATCTTATGAAACATAATAAATACAGCTTCCCAGTTAACAGCAGTCATGATGCCAGCGATCGTTGGAAGTAATATCGTAATGATCGAAGATATTTTTAAAAACCTGAGATCACGTTTTCGGATTTGTGTGGTAACGAGATAACAGGATAAGATTAATGTAATGACACAGGCAATCTCAATTGTATCAAAGATACGTTTTACATCTTCAAAATGAATTCGTCCTTCTCTGGACATCGGCATAGTAAGTTTTAGCTTTCCAGAATGAAAAAACTGATTATAATCGATCAATTCGTCATAATTTTTTTTAATGATATTTTTGGAAAATCCAGAAGTTTCTTCTATTTTCAAAGCGGAAATATCATGATAATATAAAGGTCGGAAGTTTAATGTTATCGTAACAGATGCACTGATGATAAAAAGTGCAAGACATAAGGAAGTCATGATATTTTTCATAAGTGTTGTCATCCTTTCTGCAAAATAATAATATTGGTTAATGATAACAATATTAACATAAAGAAAAGAATAAATTCAATAAATTTAAAAATAAGTGAAAAAGCGTAGAGATATAATAAGAAAGGAATAGATTATGAGGAAGGAACTTTGCTGTCCGCAGATCATAAAAGATGGCAGGATCATTGGATATGGAGGAGATCAGGAATGGTTCCCGGGAGATTTCCAGCGGTTAGCAGGATGTGGAAGCGTGACAGGAAGTAATATTGCAGCGATTTATGCCATGAATAAGGATGAATTCAAATCATTATATCAGCCAGAAGAAGGACAAGATGCGAAAGAACAGGAACAATATCTGAAACTGATGCAGACAATGTATCAATATATGAAGCCAGGATTTATGGGATATCCATTGATCGGAAGATTTGCAAAAGATTTTAAAAGATATGCGGCAGATAGAGGAATAGAATTTAAATCTGAACAATTATTTTTGCCAAAGAGTAAAGAACAGGCACTGGATTTCATTTTGCCTACATTGAAAGAGGAAAATCCAGTTGCATTTTTGATTTTAAGGCATCCGGCATATGAGCTTCGAGAAGATAACTGGCATTGGGTAACGATCACAGGGTTTGATGAAGAAAAAGAGCTACTGATCTGGTCAAACTGTGGAGAACGCGAAGAAATCGACTGGAATATGTTATTTGATACAGATAAGAAATATTATGTTGGAATGGTTAAGTTTCAATGAAACAGGAGGGAAGAGTATGTATGATTTTATCTTAAAGAATGGAAATGTCATTGATGTAAAGAATGAAAAGATTGACCAGGCTGATATTGCAGTGAAAGATGGAAAAATCACAGGAGTTGGTCATTTTTCAGGGGAAAATGAAATAGATTGTAAAGGAAAATACATTGCACCAGGATTTATTGATGCACATGTGCATATTGAATCAAGTATGGCAACGCCAATGGAATTTTCAAAGGCGGTTATGCCGCATGGAACGACAACAGTGATCGCAGACCCACATGAGCTGGTGAATGTTAAAGGAAATGAAGCGATGGAATATATTCTTGATGCAGCAGGTGATGCTCCGCTTGGCATTTATGTTATGATGCCATCTTCTATTCCGGCAACTCCATTTGAGACAAATGGAGCTGATTTCACAGCAGAAGATATGAAACAGTGGAAAGATCATCCGCTTGTACTTGGGCTTGGGGAGGTTATGTGTTACCCAGCAGTTTTAAGCAAAGAAGAACAGATCGTGAAGAAGCTTGAATTATGCAAAGGAATGATCATTGACGGCCATGCACCAGGGCTTACTGGTGACGATCTCAAGGCTTATGTAGAAGCCGGAGTTATGACAGAACATGAATGTACATCGTTTGAAGAAGCGAAAGAAAAATGCCTTGCTGGAATGAAAATCCTTGTCAGAGAAGGAAGTGCAGCAAGAAATGTAGAAAATATTGTTCCAGGTCTTGTTAAAGAGCCAGAATATATTGAAAAATTTATGTTTTGTACTGACGATAAACACCTTGATACTATTGAAAATGAAGGTCATATTAGTTACAATATAAAGAAGAGTATCGAGCTTGGAATGGAACCTGTACAGGCAGTAAAGATGGCAACTTACAATGCAGCTAAGACTTATGGTTTAGATGATATTGGAACATTGGAAGAAGGTAAGGATGCAGATATTGTGATCCTTGATGCCTTAGAAGATGTAAAGGTATCTTCTGTATATAAACAAGGACAGCCAGTGAACAGTGAATTCTTCTCAAAGGAAGCAAAACCAGTGAAAGAATCTATGCTTCACACAGTGGTCTTAAAAGACATTTCCAAAGATAAGATTCAGGTGAAAGCAGATGGAGAGATTCCAGTGATCGGAATGATTCCGGGACAGATCGTTACAACATTTTTGCATGAGGAAGTTCCGAATGATCATGGATGGTTCACACCAGATAGTGAATACTCCAAACTATGTGTATTTGAACGCCATCGTGGAACAGGGAATGTATCTGCAGCACCGATCAAAGGATATGGTATTACAAATGGTGCGATTGCAACATCTGTGGCACATGATTCTCATAATATCATTGCAGCAGGAGATAACGATGAAGATATCATCAAAGCAGTACAGACGATAGAAGAGATACAGGGCGGATACGCATTGGTATCTGAAGGCAAAGTTTTAGGTACACTACCGCTTACGGTTGCGGGACTTTTAAGTCAGGAACCGGCAAAAGACATCCAGAAAGGAATTGATGATCTATTACAGAAAGCATGGAAACTTGGAATATCCAGAGATATTGATCCATTTATCACATTATCATTTATGGCTCTTCCGGTGATTCCATCATTAAGACTTACAGATCTTGGTTTAGTGGATGTAGATACATTTAAATTATTATAAGGAAAGAAGAAGGGTACAATGGCCAGAAGAAGAAAAAGAAGACGGTTGAATGTAGGAAGAATTGTGGGACTAGTAGTGATCATTGCAGTGATCGCAGTCGGAGCATTCTTTGTAACAACAAGATTAGGACGAACAAGTTATGCATCTGTTAATAAATCCATGGGAGAATACATGGTAAAGGCAAATGATAACCTGCTCGGCAAAGGAACAGATAAAGAATTTAAGAAATCACTCTATGTTCCAAGAAAGATTGATAAAACGAAGAAACTGATCGCATTTACATTTGATGACGGTCCATTAAAGGGAAATACAGAACGAGTTATTGCAGCATTAGAGAAGAACGATGCAAGAGCAACATTTTTCATGTTAGGGCAGAATGCAAATTACTATCCAGAGACAGTTAAGAAAGTCTTAGAATCTGGTAATGAAGTATCAAGTCATACATGGAATCATACATACCTTCCAAAATTAAGTGCAGCACAGGTAAGAGCACAGGAAGACAAAACAGCTAATGTGATCTACAAAGCATGTGGAAGCAAACCAGTCAGTGTAAGACCTCCATACGGAGCAATTAACGAGAATGTGAAACAGGGAATTGACACGGCCTTGATTCTTTGGAGTGTCGACACATTAGACTGGAAGACAAAGAACACAGACGCAACAGTAAAGACAATCTTAAAACATGCAAAAGACGGAGATATCGTGTTAATGCATGACATTCATAAGCCAACAGTTGCGGCAGTAGAGAAAGTATTACCAATCCTTAAGAAGAAAGGATATGAAGTTTGTACAGTTTCTGAACTGTTAGAGGCAAAAGGTGTGAAAGTTCAAAAAGGTGATAAAGTCTTTAGTGCAACTGATATTATTAGAAAATAATAAGATTTAGAATCATCAAAAACACATCCAAGGAGAATACAAAATAATGGAAGAAAGATGGGACATCTACGATAAAAACAAACAACCAACCGGTCGTACAATGAAGAGAAATGACTGGACATTAAAAGACGACGAATATCATTTAACGGTTCTTGGAGTTATTAGAAGACCAGATGGAAAGTTCCTGATCACAAAGAGAGTCATGACCAAGGCATGGGCACCAGGATGGTGGGAAGTGTCTGGAGGAGCTGCACAGGCTGGAGAGGCTTCTTATGATGCAGTGCTTCGTGAAGTAAAAGAAGAAACAGGACTTGATGTCAAAGGCGCAGAAGGCGGATACATGTTTACCTATAAGAGAGAGAATCCAGGAGAGGGAGATAACTATTTTGTAGATGTTTACCGCTTTACATTGGATATTGATGACAGTGATGTAAACTTTCAGGAAGCCGAGATTGATTGGTATATGTTTGCAACAACGGATGAGATCAAAGCTTTTGCAGAAGAAGGCATTTTCTTACATTACGACAGCATAAAAAAAGTATTTGAATAAATGGAAAGAATTGGCGAAAAAGATGCAAGATAAGTCCATTTGATGGCAAAGTTGTTTATCAGAGAGTGTTTAATACGATTAAATTATATGCCAAGCAAAGAAGATTAATCTCCATAGTTTCAGATCAGATTCATGAAAAAGAAAAAAGCAATCAGATGTGTATGATGCACTTGTCAGCGAATGGGTATACAAACCAGCTTATACACATGAGCAGGCAATGAAAATGATCCTCAATGGAGAATGCGGTGCATTTCAGCCAATCCTTCTGGAATGTCTGGAGGATATACAAGATGATATTCTGGAAAAGATTCATTATAAATAATAAGAAGAGGATGTATTATGAGTTCAATAACAAAACGCAGTAAATATGAAATTGATATGTGCAATGGGACGATCATGGACAAACTAATATCATTTTCGTTACCGTTGATGTTATCAGGAATCCTGCAATTGATGTTTAATGCAGTCGATATTATCGTAATTGGAAGATTTAGTGGAAGCCAGTCATTGGCAGCAGTTGGTTCTACGACAGCCCTGATCAATATGTTTACCAATTTGTTTATTGGAATCTCATTGGGAGCGAATGTATTATCAGCGAGATTTTATGCAGCGGGTAAGGACAAAGAGATGTCAGAGACTGTACATACGGCGATCACACTTGCATTGATCAGCGGGATTATAATGGTATTTGTAGGTTTGATCTTTGCAAAACCAGTGTTAGAACTGATGGATACACCAGATGATGTAATCAATCTTTCAACACTTTATATGAGAATTTATTTTATGGGAATGCCATTTTTTATGCTTTATAATTATGGTGCATCAATCTTAAGAGCCGTTGGAGATACAAAACGTCCGTTATTTTTCCTGATCATAGCAGGAATCGCGAATGCAGGACTTAATATGTGTCTGGTGATCATTTTTCATCTTGGAGTAGCTGGAGTAGCGATCGGAACTGTGATCTCGCAGTTTATTTCAAGTGTTCTTGTATTACGCTGCCTGTATCAGTCACAGACAAGTTATCAGTTGCGATTTTCAAAATTAAAGATTAACGTAGAGTATTTAGAACAAATCTTCCAAGTAGGAATTCCAGCAGGAATCCAGAGCACAGTCATTAACTTTTCAAATGTACTGCTTCAGTCATCTGTAAATTCATTTGGTTCTATCGCAATGGCTGGATATACCGCGGCGAATAATATTTTTGGCTTCTTATATGTGACAGTCAATGCGGTAACTCAGGCATGTATGAGCTTTACAAGCCAGAATTATGGCGTTGGAAAATGGAAACGAATGGACAGAGTATTGATTGATTGTTTGATTTTGTCATTTATAGCAATGATGATCCTTGGAAATAGTGCATATTTCTTTGGACCAAAACTTTTGACGATCTATACAAGCAATCCAAAGGTTATTCAGTGTGGAATGGAAATCTTATTATATACAACAGTAACCTATTTCCTATGTGGATTCATGGATCTGTTTCCAGGTGCGTTGCGTGGAATGGGGCGTTCTGGTGTGCCGATGATCCTTTCGATCATTGGAACGGTTGGAACAAGAATCGTATGGATCTTCTGGATCTTCCCAAGTCACAGGTCGTTAGATATTTTATTTATTTCATATCCGGCATCATGGATTATAACGATCATCTTACAGGTTATCTGCTATTACTTTGTGAGAAAACAATTGTACGGAAAAAAGATTGCACAAGCATAAATATCAAATAATATATAAAAATGTCGTATGTCAGTAAATTATTTTGACATACGACATTTTTGATTCATAGTTGATTTAAATAAAATCTAAGACTTGATCATTTTTTATTTTTGTGGAGATGAACTTCAGGAATTGCTACATTATCATAAAGAATAGAATGTTCTTCTTCTTTTTCAACTTCCTGTTCATCAATTTGTTCTTCTATCTCATCAAAATCCTTTGTGTGGATCTCTGGGATAGCAACATTCTCGCTTTTCATTTTATAGTCTAGTTTTTCTCTGAGGTTTTTTTTGATCTCATCACGTTTCTTTTTTCTCTTTCCAAACATTTTCATTGACTCCCTTTAAGATTATAGAAAATTGATAAAAAATGTAATTACCAGACTGTTTAAGAAGTCTGCAAATAAACTACCGATCAAAGGCACCAGAAGGTAAGCTTTGACAGATGGAACATAACGTTCACAGATGGCCTGCATATTCGCCATGGCGTTTGGAGTGGCTCCCATTCCGAAACCACAGACACCAGAAGATAATACAGCAGCATCATAGTCTCTTCCCATGATATTAAATATTATGAAATATGTAAAGAAGAACATTAAGATTGTCTGACCTGCAAGTAATGTGATCAGTGGAAGTGCAAGGTCTGCAAGCTGCCATAATTTTAATGTGATCATGGCGATTCCCAAAAACAGGGATAAGCTGATACCACCGATGTCGTTGATCTCACCCATATAAATTGTAAATTTTCCAGAATACTCACCGATGTTACGCATACATGCAGCAGCGATCATAGCACCAATATAAATTGGGAATGTCATTCCTGTCATGGATAGGAACTTGGAAATGATCGTTCCAATACCAATAGCAATGATCAGCTGAAATACAGCAGCTGGATACATGCTGGTGTGACGTTCATGTTTCTTTTCTTCTTCTACCAAGAGGCTGTCATCTTCAGGAATAGCAGTTTTTAATAGATCTTTTTTCTCGATCAGTCGTTTGCCGACAGGTCCACCCATGATACTTCCTGCGATCAGACCGAAGGTTGCGGCAGCAGTACATAGTGTGCTTGCTCCTTTTACACCAAAGTCTTCAAGAACAGGGCCGAAAGCACCGGCAGTTCCATGACCACCGATCATAGGAATAGAACCAGTACACAGACCAACCAAAGGACTGATATGAAGTACTTTGGCAAGGCCGACTGCAAGGAAGTTCTGACTTACGATCAGAGCGATCACAAGCATAAGGAAAATGATCAAAGATTTTCCACCGCTTTTTAATACCTTTAAGTTTGCCTGAAATCCAACAGAAGTAAAGAAGAATACCATACATACTTCTTTCAAAATATCATCAAATGAAAATTCGGCGATTCCTGTTACAAAGCAGATACATGTAAAAACTGCAAAGATAACACCACCGATAACAGGTGCAGGAATGCAAAATCGTTCTAAGATTGCAATTCTGTGTTTTAAAAAGTTTCCTAACATCAAAACGACTACGGCGACCGCGATCGTCTGATACATATCTAGTTGTATTGTCATTTATTTATACCGCAGCGGATTAATTGCTTCCTTTCTCTGTATTTACCGTGATTCCATATTGTTTGTAGTAAGCAGCTGCACCATCATGGAATGGAATCGTGATTCCCTCTACAGCAGTTTTCTCATCAAGAGAAATATCTACAGGGAGTGCATACTGAATCTTCTGTTCATTTGCAAACAGAATCTTTGTGAGTTGTTTAACCGTATCTTCAGACAACTTGTCACTTGCAAGAAGTACCGCTTTAACACCGACAGTTTTTACAGGCTGAGTCTGATCAGTATAAGTATTTGCAGGAATTGAGTATTCTGTGTAAAACTTATAAGACTTCTTCAGACGATCAATACCTTTCTGGTCAAGGCTGATAAGACGGATCTTACGTTGCTTTGCTAATTCGTTGATCACAGTTGTCTGTACTCCAGCGGTACAGAAAAGAGCATCAATATCACCAGAATTCAATTTCTTTGCGGCGTTTGTGTAATCAAGATTTACTTCATCAACAAGCTTTTCATTTAATCCGTAAGCACTTAAGATCTGTATAGCATTCTGTTCTGTTCCAGATTCTTCCTCACCAATACTGACTTTCTTTCCTTCCAGATCTTCAATAGAATGGATTGATGAATCAGCAGGTACGACAATCTGACACGCTTCAGTATAAAGCGAAGCAATGGCACTATATCCTTGATATTTTTTATCATTTTCAAAAATACCAGTGCGCTCATATGCATCATTGATCAAATCCATTTGGGCAACTGCCATCTGGATATAATCTTTTGACAACAGACGAAGGTTCGCCGCGGAACCAGCAGTTGTTTTTACTTCGATATTATAGTTTTTGCTTTTGGATGTGACAAGGTTTGCAAAAGTATCACCAAAAACCTGATAAGTACCACCAATACCAGCAGACCCAAAACGGATCTTCCCGGCATTAACCCCACATCCAGTCAGGCATGTGCAGATCATGACTGCAACAGCACAAAGGATTGTAAGTTTTTTCTTCAAAGTATCACCTCTTATTATTTATTTGCTCAGTGTATGTTATTATTTTAACATTAAATTACTATTTCGAAAAGATAAAAAATCTTGACTTAGAGTGTACTCCAACTTATATAATAAAAAAACGAATAAAAATCAGATAAGGAGAAAGAGCATGTATATTGAAAATATCAATGGACCAGAAGATGTCAAAAAATTATCCGATGAGCAGTTAAATGTCCTTGCCGAAGAGATCCGTAAGGCATTATTAGAAAAATTAAGTAAGCATGGAGGCCACTTTGGGCCAAATTTTGGTATGGTAGAAGCAACGATCGCTATGCATGCAGTAGAAGAAAAGACAGGAACAAAAGCAACTGTGATCAATCCATATTATATTACAGGAATTGATGAAGCATTATTAGAAGGTCTTAAGAAAGATCATGATGTAGTGATCACATTAGAAGATGGATTCTTAGAAGGTGGATTTGGCGAGAAGATTACAAGATTTTATGGTAATTCTGATATGAAAGTATTGAATTATGGAGTTAAGAAAGAATTGCTAGATCGCTATGATGTGAAGGAATTGCTTAAGAAGAATCGATTGACAGTTGAGCAGATCGTAGAAGATCTGTAAGATTTAAATAGTATAAAAAAGAATCCTGAAAATAACAGGATTCTTTTTTTATTACAAATATAAATCTGGACAGTGGAGCGTGTTAAGTGAAAAATTTAAAAAAGAGAAAAATTGAGTGATTTTTTAGGGCTGACAGATGTTTCATTCTGTCTAAAATGTAGTAACAAACTAAAAAACGCCGCACGTCCAGACAAGATTGCCCAGACGGCCGGCGATTAATGATCATACTCCCATGTGGTTGATTCCACGTGCTCCGTCAGTTATATGACCTCATGGGTATTAGGTTACTATAACTGATAAGATTCGTCAAGCTAGAATTTTAAGAAAATACAAATATTTTTGTATGAAATTTCAGACAATTATAAAATGATGATGAATAAAAACAAGTAAGTAGGGCATCCTTTGAGCATGAACAAAAAAAACATGATCAGAGGATGTCTTTTCTTTATCATAATTGCTGGAAGCATCATGATATGGCAAAGATATACTTTTCATAAAATACAACAAAACAAAATACAGCAAAATTTAAAAAATAATCTGATCCGTTTCCATGTCAGAGCAAACAGTGACAGCAGCTTTGATCAGGCGTGTAAATTAAAAGTAAGAGATGCTGTGATCAGCAAAGTCAGTCAGATGATGGATAAGGCAGGTACAAAAGAGGAAGCATTTGACATCCTAAAAAAACAAAAAGATAGTATAAAAAATACGGCACAGGAAATATTAAAGAAAGAGGGAGTTATACAAAAGGTAAAAGTACATTTTGTACAGGAAAAATTCCCAGAGAAAACTTACGGACAATATACATTTTTAGAAGGAATCTACGATGCATTAAGAATTGATCTTGGAGAGGCAAAAGGACATAACTGGTGGTGTGTCATGTTTCCAGATCTATGCGTAACAAAAGATGACAAAGTAAGAATTAACAATACGGCAAGAAAAAAGATGGAGAAACTTTTAGGAAAAAAAGCAGTTGAGAAAATTACAAAAGATAAATATCTTGGATGGTTGTTTAAAGCATAAGAAAAATGGAGCGGTCAAATTGTACCGCTCCATCTTAAAGTTATGTATTCTATGCTAATGGTTTCTTTGCAGAGACAAGAAGTAAACGTTTCTTCTTATATACTCTGAATTTTGTAAGTCCTGCATTCTTAAAATATTCTAAAGTCTCATATGTAGAATGTCTGCGGTTGTCACCGGCAGTTAAATAGGATGGAATATTAGAAACAATTCGCAGAGCATCAGGCAGAGCAGACTCACCAATATAAAGTCTTCCACCAGGAATTAAAACACGAAAAGCTTCATTAACAAACTTCTGTGGATCTTTGAATGTATGGAAATCATCACATACGGTGATCACACGGAAACTATTGTCATCGAAAGAAAGGAAATCACTGTAGCTTGTCTCAAAATGAAGATCTGGCCAGTTTGACCTTGCCTCAAGAATCTTATCTTCAGATTCATCAATTCCATATCCTTCAACATCTTTCCAACGAGTCAGTTCATGTAAAAAAGTACCATCACCGCAACCGACATCTAATATATTGTCTGCATCTCTGATACAGATCTTCTTGATCATTTCATCCCGTAAAGCATCTCTCATAAGAAACTCCTTTCGTATGCCTTGTGGTTTATATGGCATCTCCCTGTTACTCTTAATAATACCAGAAAATGGTATCTTTGGAAAGGAGAGCACTAAGGAGTGATTATAGCATAGATACAGAATTTGTCAAATTGTGATTTAAATTCTTCCTTCCTTAAACTCACGCATCATCTCATTTGTCAGACTAAAATCATTTGGTTGTAATTCGATCTCATCTCGTGTTTTCCATTCTGCAAGTTTCAATTCAGAAGCATCCATATGAATGTCGGTATCACCATCAACTTCACAGTAGAATCCAGCAAGCAGATCATCAACAACACCCCAAGGCTGGGATTTGTAATACTGAATATTTTTTACACGAAGTCCAGCTTCTTCCATAACTTCACGTGAGACTGTCTCTTCCAGAGTTTCCCCGATCTCTGTAAATCCGGCGATCAGGGCGAATGGAGTAAATCCCTTGCGGTATTTGGTAAGAAGAAGTTTATCACCATTTTTAACTCCGACAATGACTGCAGGTACGATTCTTGGATAGATCAGATGGCCACAGGAAGGACATTTTAAGGCACGTTCTGTAGAAGAATGGACAGTTTCATGACCACAGCAGCCACAGAAACGATTGGTACGGTACCAGTTATAAAGATGCAGACCTGTGATCGCAGCAAAAGTACGGTATTTTGGACCGATCTGCTGATTGCGGAGATCACGTACCGTACAGAAGTTATAACCTTCAGGAATCTCTTCAGGATCTTTATTTAATAAGAAGTAATCATCATCGTCAATAGAAAAAAGATAAGTAAGAGTATCTTCTGTAACATGAGCATCATTTACAAAATCACTTAGGCGGGGAAAAGATAAAAATAAATCCTCTTCATTTAAAAGAGTAGGCCTTGCAAGTTTTCTGCCATCTCCAGTACGGATCATTTCATCAGGCAAAAAGAGATTCTCCTGCCCCATTTCTTCCAGATCAGATTTCTTTAATAAATGATGAAGAAGGCCATCCTTTGTGAAATATAAAATGATACTGTCAGCATCAGGTTTTTTGGCTGGATCGTAGTGATTGTCTAATTTATGAGGGTAAATATCTTGAATCATAGTTGGTTGTTCCATTCCTTTCTATATATAGTAAATAAAAAACAATATTATCATATCAAAATCATGTAAAAAATCCTAGATAAAAACTAAGTAAAGACAAAACGAAACAGAAGTGATATACTATCTAAGTAAGTGAAAGATATATACAATTAAAGGTAGGATCACATATGAGTAAGTTATGTAGTTGTATTGTTCCATGTTTTAATGAAGAGGAAGTAATTCCGCTTTATTATGAGGAGATGCAGAAAGTAAGGAAACAAGAAGAAGGGAAAATTGACTTTGAGATTATCTTTATCGATGATGGAAGTAAAGATAAGACATTAGAAGTTATAAAGAAATTAAGTGAACAGGATGAATGTATTCATTATGTATCATTTTCCAGGAACTTCGGAAAAGAAGCTGCGATGTATGCAGGATTTGAACATGCCAATGGTGAATATGTTGTGACAATGGATGTTGATCTTCAAGATCCGCCACATTTAATTCCAGAGATGATCCGAAGCATCGAGGAAGAAGGATATGATAGTGTGGCAACAAGACGTGTTACAAGAAAGGGAGAACCACCGATCCGCTCATTTTTCGCAAGACGTTTTTATGGATTGATCAATAAGATCTCTGATGCTGATATCGTAGATGGAGCCAGAGATTTTCGTATGATGAAGAGAGATATGGTTAACGCAATCCTTTCCATGCCAGAATATAACCGATTTACAAAAGGTATCTTTGGATGGGTAGGATTTAAAACAAAATGGATTGAATTTGAGAATGTAGAACGTGCAGCAGGAGAGACAAAGTGGTCATTCTGGAAATTATTCCGATATGCATTAGAAGGAATCATTGCATTCTCCACAGTGCCGCTTACGATCGTATCACTGATCGGAGTGATCGTTTGTATCATTGCATTTTTATTCCTGTTGTTTGTTGTCATAAGAGCAACAATATTTGGAGATCCGGTCGCAGGATGGCCGTCATTGATCTGTGTTATCAGTTTCTTAAGTGGAATTCAGTTACTTGGAATCGGAGTTGTAGGAATGTATTTGTCTAAGACATATTTAGAGACAAAGAAACGTCCGATCTACATTAAAAAAGAAAGTAAATAAGATACGAAATATTCTTCTTTTATGAGATATATATAAAGGAAGAATATTTTTTTTCTCTTTTTAGCAAAAAATGACCAATTGTACAAAAAATAAAAATGACCAACGTTCAATAAATAGTTGACTTTTATCAAGAAAGTGCATATAATAACGAATGATTTAAGGAGAAGAAACCTCTTTGATAGTAACAATAATGCAAGGAAGGAGCAGCTGTGATCATGTTAAAAAGAGAATGGCAGAAAATTTTAAAGAACCCCTGGATGATTATCATTTTGATCGCGATCATTACGATTCCTGCAATTTATACATCTGTATTCCTTGGATCTATGTGGGATCCATACGGAGATGCAGACGAATTACCAGTAGCAGTGGTAAATCACGATAAGAAGGTAAAATACGAGGGTAAGACATTACAAGTTGGTGATGATCTGGTAAAGAATCTGAAAGATTCAGGATCACTTGATTTTCGTTTTGTAAGTGATAAGAAAGCAAAAGAAGGATTAGAGAGTGGAGAATATTATATGATCATTTCCATTCCAGAAGACTTCTCAAAGAATGCAACAACATTAATGGATAAGAATCCAAAACAGATGAAACTGATATACAAGACAAATCCAGGTACAAACTATGTAGCATCCAAGATGGATGATAGTGCTATGGCGAAGATTGAAAAGTCAGTCAGAGAAAAAGTAACAGAAACTTATGTAAAAACAGTATTTGCTCAGATCAAAACTGCAGGCTCTGGGTTCCAGAAAGCAGCCGATGGATCAGGAAAGATTGAAAGTGGAGCGAAGAAACTGAAAGCTGGAAATGACACAATTGAGCAGAATTTAAACAAACTCGCATCCAGCACATTAACATTCCAGAATGGAGCTAAATCACTTTCTGTAGGATTAAAAGCATATACAGATGGTGTGGCCAAAGTTGACAGCGGAGCAAAATCATTAAAATCTGGAACAAAGACATTAAAAGACGGAGTTGCACAGCTTTCAAGCGGGGCAACACAGTTATCAACGGGTTCTAAATCATTAAAGATTGGAATCGCAAAGTATACAAACGGTGTTAGCACAGCACAGGCTGGAAGCAAACAGCTTGTTGCTAAAAATACAGCATTAACATCAGGAGTAGACCAGTTATCAGAGGGAATTAAAAGTGGAACTGCACAGTTAAAAGAAGGAACAGGATCTTTAACAACTGGAATTGACAGTGTATTAACAGCAGCGAAACAGTCCTCAGCACTGATTGGACAACAGCTTCCAGAATCAACAGATATTCAGCAGTTAAGTGCTGGAATGACTCAGTTAAATGACGGCATTCAGCAGTTAAACAAATCATTAAATGGAAGTGCAGCAACAACACAGTCAACAAAAACTACAACAACAACAGTAGATAATACAGACAGTAAAAAAGCAGCAGAAAGTGCAGCAACTGCAAAAGAAAAAGTTAACACATTACAGAGTAAAGTAAGTAAATTAAAGAATTCTTCTGTATTAAGCAAGTTATCCGATGAAGAAAAAGAACAGCTTTTATCAGAGATCGGTGAAGTTGAAAGTGTAGCATCTGATGTGGAAGAAAATGTAGATGAAACATATACAAATGCACAGAAGGCATCTCAGGCAAAAGCGACTACAACAACAAAAGTAAGTACACAGTCAGCGTCTTCAGATGAAACATTAGCAGCAGTAAAACAGCAGGTATCAGCGTTAGCATCTAATTCGGAGAAAGTATTGCCAAAAGGTTCACAGGCAGTAACTTCAATGTATTCAGGATTAAAAACTGTGAAAACAGGATTAGACCAGCAGGGAACAACTCCAGAAACAATGGGAATGATTCAGGCATTAACAGCGTTAAAGAGTGGTTCTTCACAGGTAGATGCAGGACTTACAACATTAGAATCTGGACTTAGCACAGGTACAGGACAATTAAAGATTGGAATTGCAAATTACACAGCAGGCGTAAACAGATTAAATACAGGACTTACAACATTAAAGAATAATTATTCCAAAGCATTAAACAGCGGAGCAAAACAGCTCAACAATGGAATCAACCAAGTAAGCTCAAATCTTCCAACATTTATGTCAGGAACAACACAGCTTTATAATGGAACAAAAACATTGAAAAAAGGAACAGCAACTTTAGTTGCAAACAACAATACATTAAACAGCGGAGCCGGACAGTTAGCATCTGGAGCCGGACAGATCGCAGATGGATCAAGCAAACTTGCAGCAGGATCTACAACTTTAGGAAATGGAATCGGAACTTTACAAAGTGGAAGTAAGACATTAAAAGATTCCTTACAGAAGGGAGCAGATCAGGTTAATAGTATTAAAGCTACAAACAAGACAAGCAAGATGTTTGCAGTACCAGTCAAAGCTAAGAATGTAGAATACTCACATGTTGACAACAATGGTCACGCAATGGCACCTTACATGATGTCTGTTGGATTATTCGTAGCATGTATGGCATTTACATTAATGTATCCTTTGATGGAGAAAAACGAAGAAGTTAAGAGTGGACTACAGTGGTGGTTAAGCAAAGTCACAGTTATGGCAGCAGTGTCAATTGTTCAGGCAGTGATCATGGTAGCAGTTCTGATGGGAATCAATGGACTGGAACCACATTATGTAGGAAAGACATTTGGAATGGCAGTTTTAGCATCTATGGCATTTATGTCATTGATCTGCTTTGGAGAAATGTTATTAAATCGTGTCGGAAGTTTCGTTATGTTAGTATTCATGGTTGTACAGTTAGGTGCAGCAGGAGGAACCTATCCACTGGATATGGCACCACACTTCTACACAGTATTACACAAATATATGCCATTCAGCTACACAGTACACGCATTTCGTCATACACTATCCATGGATGGACAGATCGGACAGGATGTCGCAGTATTCGTTGGAATCTTAGTTGTATCTACATTAGCAACAATCATCTTCTACCGTTTCAGAATGAAGAAACAGGTTGGAGGAACATTAGAACCTAATGGAGCACCACAACATTAAAGAAAGTGAGCAGTTAGCGTTATTAAGTCTTAGTGATGTGACAATGACAGAAGGAGAAAGCAAGACACAGAATATTACCCCAATTATCACAGGTAAAGCAGCAGGAACAACGAAAGTATTTATTTACAATAGCGATAAGGAATCTGCAAGAACTATCACGATCAAGATTAAATAATCAAAAATAAATAAGTTATTAGGTTATTAGGAAAAGGACAGCGATCAATGTGATCAGCAGTCCTTTTCCTTCTTGTTGATATATGTTTAATATTTTCATATTATGCATTTCCAATAATTGAAAGGCAAAAAAAGAAATGCTATACTGATTTTAAAAGAATTAAAAATATATAAGGGGGACAAACTAGATGTCAATGCCAGAGAACATTGAGAATACAGAGGAATTAGTTAATACAATAAAAGGTCAGATCGCAGACAAAGAAAAAGAAATACAGGAGAATTTTACAAAACTTGGAGAAGTATATTATGTAAAATACGCAAAAGATCCAGATGGAGATTTTTCTGAACTATGTCAGGAAATTGAAAACCAGTATCAGGAGATCAATCAGATGGAACAACAGATTCTTGATCTGACATTAGAAGACCCAAAAATCTGTCCACAGTGCGGAACAAAGAACGCAAAAGACAGTCTGTTTTGTGGAGAATGTGGATGTAAATTACCAGAAGAAAAGGAAGAACAAGAAGAGAATATCTGTCCAAATTGCGGTGGTACGTTAAGAGAAGGAGATAGATTCTGTAGAAGCTGCGGTGCTAAAGTAGTAGTAGAAGAACAGGAAATACAGCCAGCACAACCAGAACCAAGACATTGCAAAAACTGCGGAGCACTTTTAGAAGAAGATGCGATATTCTGTATTTACTGTGGAACGAAAAATAATTAAGGAGGACAGAGATGTATTGCAAGAAGTGTGGAACCAAAAATAAAGATGATGCAAGATTCTGTGCAAACTGTGGAGAGAAACTGGTAATACCGCCACAGCAACAGGCAAAACAGCAGCCAGCACAACCCAAACAGCAGATCTACACAGAACCTCAAAATGAACCAAAACGATCATCAAAAAGCTGGATCATTGCTTTAGCATGTGTGATCGTTGTCGTTGTTGGAATATTTGGATTCCAATATTTAAAATCAGAAGACAAAAAAGAAGCTACAGCAACAACCGAGAACAAAACATCAGCAAAAACAACGGAAAAGAAAGCAACAGAAAATAACGCAGGAGAAGATGTAGCCGATGCCAAGGATAGCACAGAGAAATCACAAGTATTATCCTACACAGACAACGAAGACATGGATTTATCCGCATGCACAGACAGCGATGATTATCAGTATGTAAGCAGCGAGGACAACTCATTTGAATTCGCCTATCCAAAATACCTGTTTAACCGCAGTTATGTAAATAAAACAGGAAATCAATACACATTAGAATACGCAAACAGTGATAAAGCCGATGATTACGAGATCAAAGCAGTTATTTCATCACAAAAAGCAGGATCAGGAAATGCAGTAAAAAGCGTTCAGAAATTATACAAACAAAAGAAAAAATCCATAAAGAACGTCACATACGCATACCCACAAGGCGGCAAAACACCAAAACTATATCAAGGTAAATCAAGCATGATCGTCATGGGATATTTAGACAGCGACAAAACAAAATGTGAATATGTACTGCTCACAAGCGATGGAAAAAAAGATTACATGATGCAGATCAATTTCTTTGATTCAGATTATAAAGATGAATATAAAGAGATCAATTATGTAGTGGATTGTATGTATCGTGGATGCTCATTTACGAATTCTACATATCAGATGAGAACATTTGATCAGTTTAGGGAAGACGATATGGGAGTTAAGAAGTAAAAAATCTGTTTTGCGATTGTAGGCTTTCGTATATGTGACGGACATAAGATTAAAGGAACTTATGAACACCGATTTGATGAAATGTTTGAGACACATTCCACCAATAATTTCCGTCATCAACCACAAATTAAAATTTCTCCATCTGCTTCAATTCCGGCAACACAGTACAAAGCATCGTAACAAAGCAAAGCCCTCCACCGATCACATTAGAAACAGGCTCTGCCAAAAACACTCCAGAAGTTCCCATATGTAACACATAAGGCATAAAATAGGTCAAGGGAACAACAATAACCACCTTACGAAGCAATGAGAAAAAGATGGCATGTTTCTTCTTATTTAATGATTTAAACACCGTCTGTCCAATATACTGCAGATCCATAAAGATAAATGCAGCAAAATACTGATTCAATGCAGGAATGGAATCTTTCACAAGTGCAGCATCGGAGCTGAATACACGGATCAATGCACCAGGAGCTAAAATGATGACACTCCACATAACGGCTGTATAGCATAAAATCATAGAGCCTATAACGATCATTGCTTTCCGTACTCTGGCTGGGCGTCTGGCACCATAGTTGTAGCTTAGAATTGGAGATCCACCCTCATTCATAGCGTAGATCGGTGTTTCTACCAACTGTCTTACACTGGAGATGATTGTCATAACAGAAATATAAATATCTCCTCCAGTGACAGAAAGTACATTGTTGCAGACAATACTTACCAGACTGTTTGTTAACTGCATGATGAAACCAGCAGTTCCAAGACTGATGATATTTTTGGCGTAACCGATACTCTCTGAAAATTCATGTTTCTTAAGAAAACGTACTTTTAATTCTGCTTTTTTTGTAAGAAAGAATAACACAAAAGAAGCAGACAGACATTGAGAGATCACAGTAGCGATCGCAGCACCTCGTACACCCAGTCCAAATACAAAAATAAACAATGGATCGAGCAGCAGATTGGCAACGGCACCGATCGCAACGGAAAGCATACCAGTTGTTGAATAACCCTGAGCATTAATAAACGGATTCATTCCAATCGCGATCATCGATGGCAGTGTACCGATCAGATAGATCATCATATAAGGAAAAGCATACACGAGAGCATCACGGGAAGCTCCGAATAATATTAAAAGTGGGCGTGCAAAGAAAAGCCCGATCATCATCAATACGACAGCACTAAAACAAACCATGGTAAATGAAGTATTCATGATATGAACAGCCTGCTTATTTTTCTTTTGACCTCTACTGATAGAAAATAACGGAGCACCACCGCTTCCAAACAGGTTGGCGAAAGCAGTGATAATTACAACCAACGGAAAACAAAGTCCAACAGCACCAAGGGCAGCAGTTCCGACATGTGGGATTCGTGCGATATAGATACGATCGACGATGTTATATAATAAGTTTAAAATCTGAGCAACAAGCATAGGGAGTGCTGCCGCAAAGATATTCTTAGTGACTGATCCATTTTCAAAATCAATTCGTTTCATTTTTTGATCATCTCTTTCTATTTCGTTATGATTTTAGTATAATACGATTTGATTTATATGTAAAATAAAGATCAAGGTAACTAAACACAGAGATTAGTTACCTTGATGAAAAGATTGATTATTTCATATTTTTATAAATGTCATAAATATCTTCGTTATCTTGCTGTAAATGTTCCTTTACGCAGTCATATAGTATTTGAATGCTTTCAGGGGTTTCCTCAAGTTCATCTGCAATTTGAATCAAATTTTTTGATTTTTGAATTTTTTTCTTGATTAGTTTTATTAACCGAAGATCTTCACCTTCAGCCAGACCTTCAGCCAGACCTTCAGCACGAGCTTTGCGCTTCTCCAGAATCTTTTCTTCCCACTCCTGCATATATTTCACTCCAATCTCTTCGCTGGATTTTACAATATTGACATGGCTTTGAATTTCCTGAAGACGTGGTGTGGAACAAGAAATGTTTTCCGTAGTATGTTCCATATAATAGAGAAGCTCCCTTAATTCAGGACTGATAGCCTCTGGATTCTTTCCATGAGTGTTAAAAAAGATACGAACAGCACCATCATCTAAAGTTTGCCCGGTTTCATTGCAAGTCATCTGGAAAGTATATTGGTACAGACCTTTTCCAAACAGATCGAATGGTGCAATAATAATCGAGTAACAGTCCTTCATATTTGAAAAATCAACTTCACCGGGAAGCAAAAGTTTGGAATCAATTAATGCCTGATAAAAACGGCTTCGATGAGGAAGATTTTTGGTATTTTCCTTTTGTGCTTCTATACCGCCGGGATATTTTGCGTTCAATTCCCCGTTTGCCTTTAAGGTTCGCCAATACGGGGTTTCATCTTCGGAACGCTGGTAACTCGCCCATGCTGCAATAGATACAAAAATTCCTGCTGTAATAGGCTCTGTGAAATCCGCTCCATTCAGTTCAGCAAAATATTCACGGATTTTTCCGACAGTAATTACTTTGCCATAAGGAATTAGTTTCATTACCTTGTCATAATCGATTGACGGGGCAAAATACATTCTGCTTCCGCCATATTTCTCAATGCTTTTCTGGTCGGTAATGGTCTGAAATTTAGGCATATCCTTGCTATCGTGTAGCATGGCATTAAAATCTTTTTTATCTTCATTCGCCATTTCTCAACACCTCCTGCCTTAATTATAGTGGAGTAGACTACTCCATGCAATGAGACGGTTTGAAAATAATCTTGAAAAATGTAATTGTGATTGGATTTGAATAAACTTGCTGAACGGGAACAGCTTGCAGCGCAAGGTGTTTCCGGGCGGCAAGTCCACAAAGGGGTAGCTGGCGGCAGCCAGCGCAGGGGAAGTGTAGCTTCCCCTGTGATGATTGGCTGGAGCCGGAACGCTGCGGGCAATCATCCGCTTTCCGCAGGAAGCCCCGGCAGGGCGCAACACACTACCTTCAGGTGGTGTATAGTTGCGCCCTCTTTCAGAGGGGCAGTCCACGGGCTGCGGCTCTGAAAGCAATCATGGCCGTTTCCGGCCTGCGTCCTCTCCCTGAAAATTACCGTTACCGGCAAATACTTTTTCCATGAGCTGACGGGTGCTGTCTTTGTGGAACAGCAGCTTCAAGAACAAACTGACCTGTTCATCCGTGATGGCTTCCGGGTGGGGAAGGTAGCTTTCCAGCATGGCGGCTCTGGTGCAAAGCCGGTGCGTCCGTTCCTTCCGTGTCAGCGTCTTTATCTGGTGTTCCAACATCTTTTCTTCATGCTGCGCCCTCTGCAGCTTCTTTTCCGTTTTCTCTATCTCCTGATTGAGTGCTTCCAGCTTTTCATTCATAGGCGGCTGTCCTCCTTTTTCGGAATGAGTACATATATCTTGTTGGGTTCCCCGAAGCCCTGACGCACTCGCAGTATCAGTCCGGCGTCCTCCAATTCATTCAGGGAACGCTTCACGGTCATGGTGCTGCGGGCAAGTGCCGCCGCCAGTTCCACGATGGGGAAATGGATAAATAAAATCCCATTGGTGTCCTCTATGCCGGATACAAAAACAATATCCAACATCCGGGCGTACATGACCTTGGCGGTGCTGCTGATCGGGAGCCGCAGCATGGCTCTCGGCAGCGGCATACAGGGCGGCAAGGGGGTGTCTGCGGTCATAAATTCAACTTCCATTCAATCGGTGTCCTCCTTTACTTTTCGTTTTGAGCGTTTGGAAAGATAATGGGGGCAGTCCACAATGACCGCCCGGAAACTCTGCTTGCAAGTACGCTGGCATTTCCGGCAAAGGTCGTTGTACGTTACCCGCCCCCGTTCATTGAGGAAGAAAGACAGTTCCAGCTTCCTCTTTTTCGGCATTCTCGGCATGGTGCCTCCTTAAACAAAAATCCGCCCATTTCAGCCGTAACAGCCGCAATAGACGGATAACAGATTTTAGTGTTGTGTTTCGGGGCGATTTTCAAGGGAAAAGCGGCCATAGAGCCGCCCGGAAATCCCCCGTAGTATTACGGATAGGGTAGACTATGCCCTATCGGATTGTTGTGTTTCGGTATCAATTCGGTGTTCATTTTCGCCGGTTCTCCCTGATGTCGTTCCTGCCCCTGGCTCTCACAACGGCGTTTCGCTCCCTTTGGTACGCTCGTTGCGGTCATGGTTCCTCCATTTCCCTGCCGCAAGTCGTTGCGCTACATCGCCGAGGAGCATATCCCATACAGGCCGGTCATTCGATTGGAATAATCCATCGATGAACTAAGCCCATTATGGCACATTTTTGAGCCTTCTCCCGTATATCCACAAAGTAGGAAAACCGTCCCAAAAACGAAAATTTCCACGATTGCGGAACGGGTATGGTATAATGGGATGGACGGCGGCAGCCAGCCGCAGGAAGGAGCGATGTATCTATGAAAACCCGCATTTCCGTACAGGAACGCCTGAAAGATTTACGGGTGGAACGGGGCTTAAATCTGGAAGAACTGGCGCAGGAAACCGGCATTTCAAAATCAGCCCTCGGCAGCTATGAAAACGACAACGATGAATACAAGGAAATCAATCACGGCAGCCTGTTGAAGCTGGCAGACTTTTATCAGGTGTCCGTTGACTATCTGCTCGGCCTTACCAACAATCGGAAATATGAAAACACGCCGATAGAAGAATTACATTTGAGTGATGAAGTCGTGGAACTGCTGAAAAGTGAACGCTTCAATAACCGGCTGCTGTGTGAGATTATCTCCCATGAAAAATTCAAGGAACTGCTGGCAGACGCAGAAATCTATGTGGACGGGATAGCAACCATGCACTTTCATGACACAAACAGCTCACTGGCTGCTTTACGGGCTATGATACTGGAAGAACATCCCGAAGCTACGGCAGACCGGGCAATCAAAGTATTGGAAGCCTGTCAGGTAGAGGAAGAAGATTTCTTCTGCCATGTGACGCACAAAACATGGGATGCCATTCTCCACGACATACGCAAGGCGCACGAAAATGACAGTGAAAGTGCGCCGGATACCACGCCCGCCGATGAACTGATACGGGAAGTACAAAAGGCCATGCAATCGCCGGGGGACAGGGTTCAGCAATTCACGGAGATATTCTGCAAGGCGTTTCAGCTTAAATATAAGCGGCTCTCACAAGAGGAACGAAGCCTTTTGAAGAAGCTGTTCAAGAAATCCCCGCTGATAAAACAGTCCGGTATGAACTTCCGGCGCAGGCCGTGGAAATGAAAACTGCCGTTGTGGGAATGGTTGTTCCTGCAACGGCAGCTTTGATTATATATGAATTTGGAAATCCTGAAACTTAAACAATCCATTTCCCTGTTTGAGTTTTCCGGCTCTCTCTAATTGTGCAAATCCGGCTTCAATATCGGCTATCAAAGAAACGGGAATATCCAACTGATGGTGTCCGGGCAGAACTTTTTTTATATTGTATTTCCGTATTCGCCTTATAGATTGATAGAATAGCTTCGGGTCGGTAGTTGGGTAAAATGCGTCCAGGCTTCCCTTGTATATCAAATCCCCGGAATACAAATAGTTTCGTTCTGGTTCGTAAAAGCAACAATGTCCGGGAGAATGTCCCGGCGTGTGAACAACTTGAATTTCCCGCCCGCCTAAATTTAGAAAATCGCCATCGTGTAAAATTCTTTGTGGGATACCTTGAAAAATCTGATAAGCGTTAATATCAAAATCTCTTGGAAAATCACAAGGAAGCCTTGTCAAATTATTCTTCACAACTTGCAATGGTATCGGAAACCTGACCGATAACCAGTCCTTTTCCGCTTCATGTACGGCGATATTATCAAAATACTTATGCCCGCCAATGTGATCCCAATGAACATGAGTTGTAACTGTCATAACAGGCAGCTTTGTCAGAGAGTCCACAATTTTTCTGATGTTGGAAACGCCTAAACCTGTATCAATGAGAATAGCATATTTTTCCCCACATAATAGATAACAATGTGTTTCTTCCCAGTGCTTGTATTCGCTAATAGAGAATGTATCACGGTCTATTTGCTCAATGGTAAACCAATTATCCATTCCGCATAATTACCTCCAGCAACTGAATTTCCAGTTAAAACCACTTTGCATTTTCATCTCTGAAATGTGGTATATTGCCATCTTTATAAGGGTCATACCGATTTTCGTTACAACCAAATTCTTTTAAGAGAGCAATCTTGCCATCTGGCGTCCATTCTATCAGTGACATTCCATCAAACGCTTCTACGTTACCGGCGTCCATCTTATTTTTGAAATACCATTCAACAATGGTTTGATTGCCTTTATGGAAAAATTGCTTGATGTCCCATTGCAAGACAGTTCCACGGGTATTCCATTCCTCAAACCAAAGTTTTATTTTCTTGGAGCCGTGGTACTCTGGCCCCCAACTTTCAATATATACGGCATTATCAGAAAATACATTAAATATACCCAAATCTTTTTTTGCAAGCCACATATCAAACCAAAGTCTGATAATTTTTTCTCTATTGTCCATTTCGCAGCGCCTTCCTTGTCAATTTAATTTTTCAGCGTCTTTGTCCTGCTCTAATTCAATTACATCCAAAATGCCACAATTCAGGGCTTCGCAGATACGAACCAGCGTTTCCATGCTGATGTTTTTGCCTTTACCCATGTTGGCAATCATATTTGTGGTAAGACCGGCGGCAATCCGCAAGTCCTCTTTCCTCATATTGCGCTCAACCAGCGTGTGCCAGAGGGGTTTATAGCTTATGTGCATTTATCCTCCTGCCTTTCTCCCGGTTCCGGGGTTTCTGTTCCCATTATATCAAAGTTCTTGCTATTCCACAAATATTTCTTGACACAACCGCCGGTTCCGTCTGGATTGTGCTTTTCCTTTCTTTTCTTGATTACATCTACTTAGCCATAAGCTGCTTCATGCCTTGGCTTTTGGCACCAGATAGCCATAGGTAAGTCTTTGATATGATCTCCAACTTTTCCCCGGCTCCACACCGTGCGTGCAGCTTTCACCGCACACGGCGTTCCATCGAATTCAGTTGCACAGGGCTTGCAATACAACTTACACACTTCGTAGCTTGAACAAGAAAAGATTTTTAATCAATCAAAGGCATTTCTGCCATCTCACGAAACTTATTCAGCTTTAAAATTTGCGTACTATCGAGATTGAGAAGATTCAGGTAAAACTTTATGGTAGCCATGTCAGAAGCATGGATAAGTTTGTGGACTGGAGCCGATATAAGAACGAGGTTTCCGTATTCATCTGTGCCGCCTTTCGCAATAGGTTTCCTGTGGTGACAGTGGATTTCATGGGCTTCCATGATTGAACCTGTCACTGCACATTTTCCATGCTGCGCTGCATACAGAGATATGCGATTATCTGCGTATTCTATCGACCTACCCTGCACAGGGTTTCGCATCAGCCAAAGCATCGTCTTAGTGTCGATGTTCAGATTCTTGTGAATCAGTTCCCGACCTTCTGGCGTATACTTGTTGACCGATTTCCTTTTGTGCTGGGCATTTCTGCTCTGAATATATCCAATAGGAACTACTGGCCGTCCATGCAGAAATCGCAGTTGACTGCTTTTTCCGTACTTTTCTTTGATATAGCCCTTTTTCAGTTCACCTTTGCGTGTCAGGTCATTCCGCAGACGATTGTGCATCTGCTTTTTGACCCCATAAGCCAGCTTTCCAAAGTCCTCCGAAACAGCCGTTGCAATGCAGTAATACTGGTGTATTCCTGCCACCACAGCATTGTAGGTCATCAGTTGCATGAACTGAGCCTTATCATCTGCCGAGTGTTCCAGCTTTTTCACTTCTTCCGTGAGCTTCTTTTGAACCTTCTTGTACGCTTTGTCGCACAAATGCGATTTTACAACGTACTTATTGCTGCGCTTTTGCACTTTCAGCTTAAAACCAAGGAATTCTGAATACTGCCGTTTCAGATTGACAATTCTCGACTTTTCCGGGCTAACATCCAGCCCCAACCGGTCTTTCAACCATTTGGCTGTTGCATGATATGCCTTTACTGCATCCGCATGGGATGAGCAAAAAATCTTGAAATCGTCCGCATACCGAACCGAGTGCATTTCTTTCAGATTACTGCGCCGCAATGCCCGATAGACGTGGCTTTTTATTTCTGCACCTGCACGATTATGCCGTATCGTGAATTCCGTTCTGGTTGGCATATTTTCCCACTGGGATGCATTCCACCAGTCCAGTTCGTTCAGCACGATATTAGCAAGTAGTGGTGAAAGGATTCCGCCCTGCGGCGTACCTTTGGTGGGGTAAATCTTTTCACCATTCGGCAGGATAACAGGGGCTTTTAGCATCTGTTTTATAATGCACAGCAGTTTCTTATCCCGAATACCAAGTGACCATATTTGCCGTATCAGCTTTGTGTGATTGATATTGTCGAAGAAGCCTTTAATATCAAGGTCTACTACATGGTACAGGTGTTGTACCTGTATCAACCTGCAACACTGTGCAATGGCTGTTTCTGCGGAACGATTTGGGCGGAATCCGTTAGAATTTTCACTGAACTTCGCTTCGCAGATTGGCTCCATGACTTGCAATATACATTGCTGCACGATACGGTCTGAGATTGCCGGAATCCCCAGTGGTCTGGTTTTCCCATTATCCTTTGGTATTTCCTCACGCCTTACTGGGCGAGGATGGTAATTACTGAATTTCTTCTTTACAAGGCGGACATACTCATCCTCGCTTAATTTTGCGAGATTTCGTATTGTCTTCTTATCTACACCCGGCGTTTTACTTCCATGGTTCCTTTTGATAGTTCGGTATGCCAGTTTAATGTTTTCTTCACTCTCAATGATTGCCATGAGGTGATTGAATGTTTTGCCATTCCTGCTTTCCGCATACAACGTATCAAAGATGGATTCCATGCCGTAGTATTCCGAGTTTCGGATTTTTCCTTGCTTCTTTTCTCGCCGCTCCGAAGTCAACACAGGCATCCTCTCCTTTCGGGTTGGATTTTCTTAGTCTTACTCGAAGCTGTGTTTGTTGTATCTTGATGTTACTTTCACTGAATTCGACTTGTGGCCTTCCCTCCACCGCTTACTTTTTCACGGTTTCACAGGTACTACGCCACTACTTTCACTGAAACAAAGAATGGTTATTGCCCTCTCACGAAGGTATTCCCATCCACCATCTCACAGCCTTGCAACAGGCTAAATGTTTTCAGCTTCCTGCGTTCCGATATTTCTATCATGGGCCACCTTTAGGTTCTTCCTCTAAGCCTGTATTCAATTCTTTCCGAATCGTGCCGCCTGTAACGGCACATGGACTTTCATAACAACCATTCTTACTCATCCACGAATACCTCCATATAAGGAGTACCACCATTTTGATGGTATCAACGTTTAGACTTGTACATTCAGAAGTTCGTCAGTATTTCCATACATACTAACCATGGGCGGCTGACACCCGGCATATCCGATGCACCGTCCACCTCTGGACAGCTTTCGGCTCTGACCTTGCGGCCAGAACTACGACATCTTTCTGCCGACTTCACCGAGCTTCTGACAATCGGCGGTTGCGCGCCTATGCCAGTCGGAGTATCAGTGTGGACGCTTCGGGGCGTTACTCCCTCATTTCATCCATCGAAATATCAGTTCTCCAAGATTCTGGACTTCTTTAGTCCTTCAACTTGTGCCTGACCTTTTCAGTCAGGAACGCATCGCACGGTTGTCGTTTCCGTAACCTTCCAGCAGATTGATGGCACCCCAGATGCCAAGGCCAGCGCCGAGGGCGACAACGAGGGTCTGAAGAACGGTAATGGCTTCATTGAAAAAATCCATATTGTATAGTTGGCCGGAATCGTACTTAAAGTAAATCAGTCATGGATCATAGGCATACAAAAGCCGGAACAGTCGCCCGCCAGTTGGGCGGGTGATTCCGGCCATCCTCCTTCTTCATAATTTTGGACTTGTCCGCTTCTGCACGCCTGCGGGCCCCTTGCGGGGCAGTTGGGGCGGTCGATGGGGATTCCTCCTTTCCGAGCGGAACGTCAGGCGGCGTCTATTTCATATACGTCACAGACATCGCCGGGTTTGAGCTTCAGCCGGGCCTTGAGGTAGCCTTCAATGTCAAAGGCGTTCTTCGGGTCGGCGTCAGCGGTGTACTTGTAGTTGGGGTGCTGGGTGATGTCGTACTTATCCGACAAAAACGGCCGCACCCCGCGCAGCTGGAGGATGCACTTGCCGCCGTCCATGACGGCCAGCTCATCCTGGCTCATCAGCGCCTTCCCCAATTTTTGATAGTTGAGCGAGTGGGAAGTCTCCCGCCCACGGCTCTCGCCGGTGTTGTAGGTGTCGATGGTCTCCTTGCCCAGCACAGCCTCCAGCTCCTTGAGCGTGGTCGGCTCCTTGCCGCCCAGGAAGATGGAGGAATCCATGTTGCCGATGATGGTGTCGGCGTTGTCCTTGTAGATGGCCTTGAGCTGGCTCTGTGCCTGCAAGACCAGGCAGGCGGAAATTTCCCGGCTTCGGATAGTTGCCACCAGCTTTTCCAGCTTGGGGATCTGGCCGATGTTGGCGCACTCGTCGATGAGGCACCGCACATGGACCGGCAGCCGCCCGCCGTACACATCATCGGCTTTCTCGCACAAGAGGTTGAACAGTTGGGTGTAGCACATGGAGATCAGGAAGTTAAAGCTGTCATCGGTATCCGACATAATGAGGAACAGCGCCGTCCGGCGGTCGCCCAGGGTGTCCAGCTCCAGCTCATCGTAGGACGTGACCTCCCGCAGCTCGGCAATATCGAACACGGCCAGCCGGGCACCGCAGCTCACCAATATGCTCTTAGCGGTTTTGCCCGCGGCCAATTTATATTTGGCATATTGCCGCACCGCGAAGTGGTTGGGGTCCCGCTCTTTCAGCTCATCGAACATCAGGTCCACGGCGTTTTTGAACTCCTCATCGTCCTCCCGGACCTCCATGCTGTTGATCATCTCAATGAGGGTGGAGAAGTTCTGTTCCTCCACCGGGGCCTCATAGTGGATGTAACCGATCAGCGCGCAGTACAAAAGCGTTTCCGCCTTGACCCAGAAATCGTCCCCGGCCTTGCCCTCGCCCTTGGTGTTGGCAATCAGCGTTGTCACCAGCTTCAAGATGTCCTTTTCGCTATGGATATAGCTGAAGGGGTTATAGTGCATCGACTTCTTGAAGTTGATGGTGTTCAGCACCTTGATCTGGTATGGCTCATACACGATTTTGCCGTGTTTGTCCTTCACCGGCTTGCCGTCCTTGCCCAGCTTGGGCGCACCCCGCTGGAGCATTTTGCCGCACTCCACCAGGATGGTGCCCTTGGGATCGGTGACCACATAGGAGCTGTGCATCTGCATCAAATTCGGCTTCAGCCAGAAGCGGGTCTTGCCGGAACCGCTGCCGCCGATGACCAGCACGTTTTTATTGCGGGCATACTTGGGGTTCTTGGGGCGACTGGACATGGTGAGGCGCTCGGTTTGGGTCAGGATGACGTTGTTCTGGAACACCGGGTCGATGTAGGGGGCAATATCCTCATGGGTGCCCCAACGGGCCGAACCATACTCCACGTTGTGGCGGTACTTCTTGGCGTTCTTGCCTTTCAGATACACCGCCAGCCGCAAGCCAGCGCCGCAGCAAAGCCCCACCAGTAAATCCAGTGGGTGCAGGCTGGGCCACCAGCTCCCCAGCGCCACCGGCAGGGTGGAGAAGAACGAGAGCATCTTGGCAGAAGCGTCCGCCCCGGTCGCCAGCCGCCAGGCTTCCCCCAGGTTGGTGGCAAACAGGCCCAGCAGGAAATAGGGCAGGTTCAGCAGCACCAGCTTTTTCACATTCAGCTGCTTCATCGTTCCAGCTCCTTCCGGCGGCTGCGGTCCACCACGGTATTTTTGAGCAGCTCCTTGAACTGGGCCAGCTTCGCCAGCACGGAGGGGCGCTCGGTTTTCTCCGCCTTTTTGACTTTTTTGCCGGTGTACTCGGTAAAAGCAGCGGTCAGGGCGTCGGCGTCGCGGGCCTTGAAGAAAATCAGGTACTTGGGCGGGGAGGCGCTGCGGTCCTTTTTCACCGCATAGTCCACGCCGTACTTGCGGGCGCTGCGCTCAAAGTTCCGGATAGATGGGTCGTTGATCTCGATGTTGGAGACGCCCTGGTTCTGCCCGATGAGCTGCTTCACCGTCTGCTTGCCCTTGGGGGTGACGGGGGAATCCCGGCTGCGCTGCTTTTCCAGCTTTTTCTCCTTGCGGTGGGCCATGTACTTGGATATGGCGGCCTTGAACAGCCGCCCGGTGAACTTGGTGCCGCTGACGATCAGCGTCAAAGTCCTGTTTTCCACTTCCTCCTGCATTTTTCTCGCCTCCCTTCGTCGGTTATGCAGTGGATGGCCTTGAATACTAAGGCGGGACCACCAGCCGCCGCAGCAGATACCGGCCTGTCATACCGTCACCAGAATCAGCGACCGCAGTTCTGCAAAGTGCAGCTTGCCCTTGGGCGTCACCAGCGTGTAGGAGCCGGTGTGGCCGTTGCGGCAGAAGTCTTTCACGCAGAACAGCCCATCGTTGGCGCTCTTGGCGTAGGGCATCACGCAGCCGGAGGGAGCGCGGTAGACGTACCGGCGTTCCAGCAGAAAGCGGACGAACCGCCGTTCCGGCACCTCCAGCTCCTTGGCGGTGGTGCGCAGGTTGGTGCTGTGCCGCAGGTCGATGAACAGGTCGTAGTAGACGGCCTTGCCTTGCAGCCGGGCGTTGTCCGCTTGCAGCGCCGCGTTCTTCTCGCGCTCGGCCAGCAGGTCGGAGCAGAGCTTCAACAGGGCTTCCGGCGAGGTGGCGACCTCCCACAGCTTCTCCCTGGTGAGGTAGGCCCCATGCTGGCGGATGCTGGGCAGGACTTCATCGAACACCCAGCGTTCAAACCGCTCCGCCGAGGGCAGCTTGCTGTGGACGATGAGGCGGTAAAGATTGCCTTCACTGATGAACTTCGCTTTTTGCTCACGCCCCAGGCTATCGGTGAGGTGGTAAAACGCCACCCCATCCTCCTTGCAGTGAGCCTTGAGTGCGTTTACGGTGTCTTTGTATCCCAAAGCTCTGGCAACATCCATTCCGCAGAAGAAATACTTCTCACCATCTACGACTATGCGGATGCTTCCAAACTCCGGGTTTTTGAAAATTTCCATCTGGTTCATATCGTGCCTCCTTGGGCGGTGCAGCAGAAAAGGCGGCCATTACCAGCCGCCTGCGTGCATATCGTGGTTGACCTGGGCCGTGTAGTGGTTGTTCATGGTGGTAGGCGCGTTGAACAGCACGGTCAGCAGGTACTGCTTCATGTTGCGGATTTCGGTGGTGTTGTTGTGCAGGCACTCCATGACGAACTCGATGTGGGAGCTGTCCAGCTTCAAGAACCGCGACCGCACGACCTCATGGGGAAAGTCCGCCCCGGCAATGCGGGTGGTCTTGCGTCTGGCGCAGACCGTCTCCACGATCAACTCCACGATCTCGTCCAAATCCTCGCGGTAGGTGGTAAACTCCCGGCACAGGTGGTTGTACTCGATGTTCTCCAACACCAATTCCCGATACTCCTGCATTTCTTCCACCGACATCGCATCCCGTCCTTTCCGTTCCGGCGGCCTGGCCGCCGCTTTCTCCCGGAAGGGAATGGAATCGGTACTTGGTACATCCGTTGTTTGTTTTTGGGTCTTTGATTTCTCTATATTTAATTCTGCGGGCTTTTCCGTATCCGGGCCATCCAGATACGGGTTTTCCGTATCTGGTAAAGCAGTATCCGGCTGGGGCGTATCCGGCGCTTTGGGCTGGGGCTGCTCGTAGATGACGTACTCGGTGTCGCTGATGCGGCCCTGCCGGTCCCGCATCTGGTGGCGGACGATGTACCCGGCGCTCTCCAGCTCCCGCAGCGCCCCGCCGATGGCGTCCACGCCCTCCTTGCAGATTTTGGCGAGGCCGCGGGTGGTGTAGTTCCAGTCCTCCGGCAAGGACAGCATCATGGACAAAAGCCCCTTGGATTTCAGCGACAGCGCCTTGTCGCGCAGGTGGTGGTTGCTCATAACGGTATAATCACGGGTCCGTTCAATACGAAAAACGGCCATTTCATCACTCCTCTCGGCATTTATGGCATGAAAAAAGCCGCAATCTTCAAAGAGACTGCGGCGGTCAGGTGCGGTAGTTCCGGCTGCGCCAGGAATACGGCGGCTTCGGCACAGGGGGCCGGGTAAAAACGTCCTGCGCGGTGCCGAAGGGCAGGCGCTGCATCACCTGGTCGATCTCGGTGCTTTCCATGTCATGCTGGGATTGGCAGTGTTCGCGGATGGCTTCTTCAATGTCTCTAACGGTACACATAGTTCATTCCTTTCTTGGCAAGCGGTGGGGTTACGGGTGGCGGCGCTTTTTCTTCGGCTTGAAGTCGATGATGTGCCCCTCGACAACGTGGGCATGGCGCTTGATTTTGATGTCCCGGCGCTGCTGGCTGAGTAAGGCGGCCTGATAGCCGTCCTCGGTGAGAAACAGGCGCACCTCGTCGCCGGGGCTGCCGTAGGGGGTGCGGGGCTTGCGGACCGCAAACTCCACCATCCAGCGGGTGCTGTCCTGAAACCGTTCCACAGCCAAAATGTTATGTCCTTTCAGCTCGCGGGCTGAAATATCCCTCATAGGCTCTCCTTTCTCAGCGGTCGTGCTGTTGCTGGCGCTTGCGCTGCCACTGTTCCAGCAGTTTGATAATGGTCTCCTGCATCCGCTGGGGCGTATAGCTCCGGGGAAAATATTTGCGCAGGGTGTCGCTGGTGAAGGTGATCTTGTCCAGGTCGCTTTTCTTTTCTTCCCCCATGATGACCCGCATCATGTCGAGGGTCAGGTGCCCCTCCTGGCTGTACTTTTTCAGCCGCTGGGCCTGGGAAAGTGATGGCGTGGCCTGTTCGCTGTCCATCGCGTCCAGCAAATCCACCTGTTCCTCTTTTTTGAGGAAGGACAGCTCATAGGCCGGATTGAAGGCGATTTTCTTCTCGTCCACCATGTCCAGCAGTTCGGGAATCAGCTCGGTGAGGCGGATGTAACGCATAACCTGTATGCCGCTGCGTTCACCTGCATCTTTCGCCACGCGGTCACGGGCGCTTAACTTCTGTTCAACTTGAACAGAAGTCAGGTCTGTTCTGGCCCCCTGATGCTTGATGGCTTCCAGCTTCATCTTATAAGCAAAAGCCCGCTCACTGGGGAGCAGGCTTTCTCGCTGCAAATTGCTGTCAACCATGATAATGGTGGCCTGGTCATCGTCCAGGTCCCGGACAATGACCGGCATGGTATCCTTGCCCGCCAGCTCGCTGGCCCGGTGACGCCGGTGCCCGGCCACCAGTTCATAGCCGCCGTTAGGGTCGGGGCGGGCGATGGCCGGGACCAACACGCCGTATTGCCGGATGCTGTCGGCGGTCTCCATCATGACCTCGTCATCCTTGACCTTGAAGGGATGGTCCTTGAACGGGTGCAGCTCCGATAAGGGGATTTCCAGAACCTTCTCCCGCTGGGCGTCGGCCCGGCTTTCCTCGGTGAAGAACAGGTCATCGACTGAGGCTAGCTCTACTTTTTTCGCGCTGCTTTTCAAGTTTCAACACCTCCTTTGTCAGATTGCGGTAGCCCTCGGCCACCTTGCCGCCGGGGTCGTGGGCAAAGATGCTCTTGCCCTCGGCGCTAATTTCCTTGGCCCGGACCGAGTGGGGTATCTCGGTGCCGAACACCTTGATTTTGCTGCCGTAGGTCTCCCGCAGCAGGGCGGCAATCTCCTTGGCAAAGTTGGTACGGTTGTCCACCATCGTCAGCAGGATGCCATCAATCTGGAGCTTGGGGTTCAACTGCCGCTTGACCTTGTTGATGGTGGACAGCAGCTGTTCCAGTCCCTTGGCGGGCAGGTACTCCGCCTGGACGGGGACTATGATCCTGCCAGCGGCGGCCAAAGCGTTGACCGTGAGCATCCCCAGGGAAGGCTGGCAGTCGATGAGGATATGGGAATACTGTCCCTTCACGGTGTCCAGATACTGCCGCAGAATCGTTTCCCGGCTCATGGCGTTCACCAGGGAGACCTCCATGCCGGAGAGCTGGATGTCAGCGGGCATGAGGTCCACGCCTTCCGGGTGGTGCAGGATGCCCTCGCCGGGGCGCAGCGGCTCGTCCATTAGGATGCGGCCCATCGCGTCGGAGAGGGTAAAGGGCAGCTTGTCCGGCTGCGGGTTGCCCAGGCTGATGGTCAAGCTGGCCTGGGGATCAGCGTCCACCAGCAGCACCTTTTTTCCGGCCCGCGCCAGCCCGATGCCTAAGTTGGCGCAGGTGGTCGTCTTGCCGACGCCGCCCTTCTGGTTGGCGACAGCGATGATTTGCGTATTCATGGAAAGCACCTCCTTCTTTGAAAAGTGCGCATAAAAAATAGGCGCTCATGTCTGAACGCCTAAAAGTAAACAGCTGCCTGTTTTCTTGACAAGTGTGTCAAAGTTGATATAATGGTTGGTATAATCGGTTTGGAATCGTTGATCGATTTGGAGATATGAAATTTTTATGAATGCGATTTGGTAGCCAAAATCAAATTTCGGCTACCAGATTGGCTACCAACAAGTAATTTGGCTGGTAAATAAGATTAAACGATTCGTTACAATATCTAAAGTCAATCTTTTGTTTGCGCTTAAGAATTATAAGTATTTGACAAGATTTGGCGCCATTTCAATTTTCTTCAGTAACTCATAACCGCTTGAGTGGGGGTTCGAATCCCTCACGGCCCACCAAAAACGAACGCAGCTACGCTATTTTGTTGCAAAATGGCATAGCTGCGATTCTTTATTTTCCGTACAATTCACTGCTCAACGGATTGCGAATTGATGCACGGCGTTTTTTGTATTGCTGGGTGTAGATCATATGTGTTCCACGCCACCTCTCCCGCCTCTGGGGGCGCTCCGCTGCGGTTAGGCAGCCTCATCGCGTCAGAACGGGACGCACCTGCCGAAACGCTCCTTGGGTTGCGGCAAGGTCAGTTGTATGTAG
>SKFA01000208.1_pt1 | contig 47521 bp, 30 predicted proteins | sample 4820291 | NCBI WGS metagenome assembly SKFA01 (sample SAMN11008795, study PRJNA524170) | human gut metagenome | isolation source: fecal sample from pouch patient p30 | place: Israel: Tel-Aviv | reverse complement strand
TCCCTCTATACTTTATAATATTTTTCGGAAACCACTCTTTTCACACAATATCCGAGAGAGTCAAGTTTATATTATGGAGGAAATTATGACAGATTCAGATAAAATACAGACATTACCGCTTCCTTTTCTGGAGCGTATGAAAGAAATGCTGGGAGATGATTATGATGCTTTCCTGAAAAGCTACAAAAATCCCCGCACCTACGGTCTACGTGTAAACACCGCCAAGCTCTCCTGCCAGGATTTTCAGGCGCTTTCCCCTTTCCCTATCCGGCCGATCCCGTGGATCAATACCGGATACTTCTACGAGGAGGAAAGCCGCCCTGCACGATGTCCTTACTACCAGGCGGGTCTTTATTATCTCCAGGAACCAAGTGCCATGACACCGGCTTCCAGGCTTCCTATCGAACCTGGAGATTTTGTCCTGGATCTCTGCGCAGCTCCCGGAGGAAAAGCCACTGCCCTGGGTGCAGCCTTAAATGACACCGGATTTCTCCTTGCCAACGATATCAGTACTTCCAGAGCCAGAGCCCTTCTTAGGAATCTGGAGCTTTTTGGCATGAAAAATATGCTCGTCACCGACGAAAAGCCCGCCAAACTTGCCCAGCGTTTTCCTGCTTTCTTCAATAAGATCCTTCTGGACGCTCCATGCTCCGGGGAAGGCATGTTCCGAAAAGAGGAAGCCCTTGCCCGCGACTGGACACCGGAAAAATCCGCAGATCTTTCTGATATCCAGAAAGACCTGGTCTTAAAAGCTGCCGATATGCTCCGTCCGGGCGGAATGCTGCTTTACTCCACCTGCACTTTTTCCCCATGTGAAGACGAAGAAGTGGTAGCCTATCTTCTCAGACAACGCCCGGATATGGAACTTATGGAAATGCCAGGATATGAAGGCTTCTCCAGCGGCCGCCCGGAATATACCGGCACAGCAGACACTTCCGATTCCGAAATCGCGTTAAGCTTAAATGCATTTAATCCGGAAGAACTTCAAAAATGCGTCCGAATCTTTCCACACAAAATGGATGGCGAAGGTCATTTTCTCGCCCTGTTCCGCAAAAAAGGTGACTCTCTTCCACCCGTTTTCCGCTTTTCCGCAAAAGGACCGGACAAAAATACCCGGAAATGGCTGGAGGAATTTTTCTCTGAGATCGGCCTGAAAACCATTGGCGGTCAGGAATTTGACTGGAACCGTGTGGAAGTCCGCAAAGATAAAGTATACTATCAGCTGCCCTTCCCGCTGGATCTCCGCGGAATCTCCTTTCTTCGAAACGGCCTCTACCTGGGTGATCTGAAGAAAAACCGTTTTGAGCCGTCTCAGCCTCTGGCGCTGGCGCTTCACAAAGGAGATGTGGAAGCAGTTATCTCCCTGCCGGTTTCCGACGAGCGGCTTACCCGTTATCTGAAAGGCGAAACTCTTATGATCGAGCCGGAAGAGGCCGCTCACAAAAAAGGCTGGCACCTTCTCTGTGTGGACGGTTATCCTCTCGGCTTCGGAAAGCTTGTAAACGGAATCCTGAAAAACAAATATCCTGCTGGCTGGAGAGTGTAATCTCTCCGCCGCAGGATATCTGCCCACATTAACATATCATTTCATTTTCAGATCAGAGACTGAACGCTTCTCCAAGAGTAAACGAATAAATATACCGTTCCTTCACCTTCCGACCTGTCATCCGTTCCAGCGCCTGGGCGTAATCCTCCAGCTGTACATGATAACGGTCGATCAGCTTCTGTTCTTCTCCACGTCTCACAAAGTCCGTTTTATAATCCACCAGAACGATTTCTTCATCCTCTATAAAATACGCATCAATGATTCCCTGTACCAGAACATTTTCCTCACACCGCCACTGCGGATCAAGCTCCGAAGCTTTTCTTGCGATCACAAAAGGCTGCTCCCGGAACAGAAGTCTCTTCTCTGAAGCTGCTTTCATCCGCTGTCCGAGAGGTGTTTCCACAAAATTCCAGATATCCTTTACCCGGACCGACTCAGCCTCTTTTCTTTCCATCTTCCTGGCGTCAACCCATTCTCTCAGCTGTCTGCGGATCTCATCCCTGTTTGCTGTCTTCTGATAGTCCAGGCATTCCATTACACGATGATAAGCCGTTCCACGAAGTGCCCCTGTATACCCTTCCTCTTTCTTCTCCTCGATAAATCGAGGAACCAGCGGCTGGATCTCTTCTTCCGTCTCATAATCCACCGTTTCTTCCAGATCCTGCTCACTGTGGTAGCTTCGCTTTTTCAGTTCTGATACACTCACCTTCACAGGAAGATCTTCCAGATATTGATAGGGATATACAAAGGAAAAACGTCTCTGGATCTCCTCCCGGATCTCACTGTCAAAAACTCTGCCCGGATTCCAGTTCTCCAGTGTTTCCTTCTTCATTTCCCGCTCTGCCTGTTCCACAACCTCACTTTCTGTCAGTTCCCGTGCTGTGACCCGTGTAACTTTGAATTCTGCCGGATCTTTGTACAGAGGATTTGCGGTATTCATAAAGATGCCATATTCATGAAATAATGGTGCCATGCAGCGATGCCTTGCCAGTGCCGGAAGCACATAATCCCAGTAAGTCTTCCCGCCAAGCCTTCTGCCCAGAGAAAGCAATGGTTCCTCACTGTCCCTTAATGCGGACAATTCTCCCAATTCCGGATGCAGGGCTCCAATAGTTCCACTGAGGATCAATTTTTCCTTTGCACGTGTAAGCGCTACATAAAGTACCCTCAGCTCCTCTCCGAGGCTTTCCATCAGGAGCGCTCTCCGTATGATCTGCCTGCAAAGGGATGGAGCGATGATCCTCTTCTCCGGCAGGATCGCATCCGCACCGATCCCCAGCTCCGGATGGATCAGAATACTTGCGTTCATATCCCGGAAATTAAAGCGTTTTCCCATTCCTGCTGCAAACACTACCGGAAACTCCAGTCCCTTGCTCTTATGGATCGTCATGATCTGTACTGCACTTTCCCCGGTTCCGGAAAGATTTACCTCCCCGTAATCCACCTGATACTGCTGAAGCTTCTGGATATATCTTACAAAATTAAAAAGGCCTCGATAGCTTGTCTTCTCATATTCCATTGCCTTTTCCACAAGCATGTTCAGGTTTGCATTCCTCTGTTCACCATTTGGCATTGCCTTTGCATGGTCTCCATATCCGGTACGTGCAAGTACCTCCAGGATCAGCTGATGAACCGGCGTGTAAGCCGCCTTATCACGAAGTGTATTCATGGTGTCCATAAAACAGGACAGCTTCTCTCCGAGGATTTTTTTGTTTTCCTCAAAGCTCCCATGCTCTCTGTAGTCCTCCACAAACCTGCACACACATTCATAGATCATTCCTTCTGGATATGCGATCCGAAGCTCAGCCAGCTCTTCTGTGGTACATCCAACGATCGGTGAACGCAGTACGCCGGTCATGGGAATATCCTGCAGCGGATTATCCAGGATCCGGAGATAATTCAGCAGCGTCACAACCTCTGTTGCAGAAAAATATCCGGTTCTGGAGGCCGTATATACCGGTATCCCTCTTGCACTCAAAACCTCGCCAAAGGTTTCTGCCCAGCCTGAAGCAGATCGGAGCAGGATCACGATATCTCCATATTGAAGAGGTCGATACTCTCCCGTTTCCTTATCCAGCACCCGTTCATGCCCTACCATAGATCGGATTCTTCCTGCAATGGCAAGGGCCTCCAGCTCTCTCTCATTCTCCGTTACTTCTTCATCCTCCTCTTCCAGCAGCGGACTGTATTTATCCACAAGAAGGATCTCTGTTTTTACAAATTCCGGATCCTGGCCTTCCGGAAAAGAAGCTCCGGGATACAGAGCTGCCGCCTCGTCGTAAGCAATTCCTCCCAAATCTTCCCCCATGATCTGCCGGAAAATAAAGTTGACACTTTCAAGGACTTCCGGTCTGCTTCGGAAATTTTTGTGCAGGTCGATCCGCTGTTCCGGACTGTCTTCCAGTGAATAGCTCTTATATTTTTCCATGAACAGTTCCGGACGGGCCAGACGAAAACGGTAGATGCTCTGCTTTACATCTCCTACCATAAAGATATTTTTGCGTTCATTGACCCAGCCGGAAACTGTCTGCATCAGGATCTCCTGAACCAGATTACTGTCCTGATACTCATCCAGCAGGACCTCATCATATTTTTCAGAAAGCTCTCTTGCCGCCTGGCTGGGCACATAGGTTTCTCCTTCCTTTTTCAGAAGGATGTCCAGGGCAAAATGTTCCATATCTGAAAAATCCAGAACATTTTTTTCACGCTTCTTTGCCTGGAAACGTTCTGCAAAATCCTTTGTCAGCTTTACCAGCATCTCCAGCGGTGGTGCAGATGCTTCTGTCAGTTCCGTCAGCTCAGCCAGATTTCCGTAAAAATATCGGATTCCCAGTTCCTTCAGATTATCTTTTGCATCTTCGCGAAGAGCTTTTACCAGATTTTTCAGCTGCTCCGATACTCCCTCCATTTTTTTTGAGGAAAGTCTTGCAAACTTCAGATTCCGGAGATTCTGCGCTATCTCATCATAATCCCTTTTAACGGACAGTTGTTTTAACTGCCGGATCAGTATCATATCCTTTTCCAGAGCCTCCAGATAAAGCTCCGGTCCATCCTGGAGCTGACAGGTCTTCATTGCGGTTTCTGTAAGCTCTTCCGCTTCTTTCAGTGCGCAGTCTGCAGCCTCCCACAGATATCGGAACCATCGCGTTCCCTCAAGACCTTTTTCCGGATCCAGATGATAATTCTCCACACAGCTGTCCAGCCATTTTTCGGGCCATGGATTACTCATCGCAGCATTATAAAGCTCCAGCACATGTTCCTTCAGTCCTTCATCCGTTTTTCCTGGCGCATAGCATTCCACAAATGCAGTAAAATCTGCCTTTCTTTCTGCATAATGATCTTCAAAAAGCTCCTTCAGCACATCTTCCTGCAAAAGCTTCAGTTCACCCTCATCTGCAGTCCGGTAACCCGGATCCAGTCCGATCAAATGAAAATAATTTCGGATCACATAGGCGCAAAAGCCGTCAATGGTAGTGATCTGTGCCGTATGGATCAACGTCATCTGTCTCTGCAGATGCTCATTATCCGGATCTTCAGCCAGTGCCTGATCCAGTCCACGTTCGATACGTTCCCGCATCTCTCCCGCTGCCGCCCTTGTAAATGTCATGATCAGAAGACGGTCAATGTCCACCGGTTTCAAAGGATCCATGATCTTACTTAAGATCCTCTGCACCAGCACTGCAGTTTTACCGGAACCGGCTGCTGCGCTGACCAGAATATTCCGGTCACGGAGCGTGATGACCTTTTTCTGCTCCTCAGTCCATTTCACTGCCATTCTCTTCCTCTCCCTTCATGATCTTTTTCCACAGTGCATCTTCTTCTATGGACGACAGCCTGTGAAACTCATATCCCGGTATCTTCCTGTCGAAGCCGCACACAGTAAGATACGGACAATATGTGCAGGCATTCTTTTTTCCAAGTTCATAGGGTTCCACTGCCGCATTTCCATCCAGGATCGATTCCCTGATGTCACAGATTTTTCTCCGCACATACGCTCCCAGAGCATCAAACTGCTTCCTTGAGGCAACAGAAGATCTTTTGCTGAAGCTTCCGTCCCGGTTCAGGGATACCGGTATGGAGGCCATAGTGCTGTCGATTTTGGTACTCATATTATCATCTGCCTGTACAAGCCCGTTCATTTTCATTTTCTTCAGCATCTGCTCATTGATGCTTTCCATATCCGCATGGATCTTCTCCTGTATCATAGGATCCTTCACATTATAATAAAACACACCGGCCGGAACGATCTCGCGATCCGGATACTTCCTTTTTTCCACCTGTAATGCTCCATCCAGATAGACCATCAGCTGAAGCTGAAGGCCATGATACAACGCCAGCAGATCAAACGAAGTATTTCCGGTTTTATAATCGATCACCTTCACATAGACCCGGTTGTTCTCCGGCTCTTCCATGATATCCACACGGTCGATCCTTCCGCCCTGAAACCTCACCTCAAATCCTTCCGGCCGGAATGCTCCATGCTTCAGCTGTTCCTGCAAAGCCCACACGGTACGCCGCAAAATACGTCTGGTCCGTTCGATCATATATTCATTTCTCGCACTGCTTTTAAGGATCGTATTTCCGTAATCTGCGGAAACCTGATCCAGACAGCTGTCTATGATACGGTTTCGCTCTTCCTCCGTAAGCTCTGCCCAGTCCAGTCCCTCTTTTCGGACTTCCGCCGCAAATTTTTCCAGTGCCATATGCATGACATTTCCCATATCCATAGCCCGGAACTCATACTCTGCACGTTCTGTAACCTTCAGGCCATACTGCAGAAAATGTGCAAATGCACAGGCCGCAAAACGCTCCAGCCGGGTAGCACTGTACGGGGAAATTTCTCCATAGAGGATCTTTGCCACTGTTTTTCCGATCTTATCTGACGGTCGTTCTGAAAAAGATGCCTCTGTAAGTTTTTTTACAAGGATCCGGTATTCCGGGCTCTGAAGATACCAGCTGTACAGTTCCTGGAAGACCGCATTATCCTGGTAAGCTTCTCCTGCAAGCCCTCTCAGGAAATAATCCAGGCTGATTCCCGGAAGCTCCAGTAATTCCATAGGTTCCTGCATATCTCCGCACTGCCGGATCTCCATTTCCGGAAACATCTCCCGGATATTACTGACAAGAAAGGCCGGACTCAGGGCTTTTCCCTGGCTGTCAGACTGACAGAAGGACAGACAGAGCAGTTCTCTTGGCTTGGTCATGTTCAGATACAGATAAAATCGCTGCATGTTCATCAGTTCCTTTGGCCCCGGTGCAAGCTGGATCCCCTGATCTTTAAAAAATTCTCTGTCAATCTCCGTAAGCATTCCTCCACCGGATGTATTCTTCGGAATATTCCCTTCATTTACTCCCACAAAAAACAGTGCACGGATATCCTTCAGCCTGGTTCTCTCCATATCTCCCACAAGTACCTGGTCCATACTTGGCGGGATCAGAGCCACCTTGGCCTGGTTCAGTCCTGTTTCCAGAAGCTGACGGAAATCCTGGCGGTTCACGGTTTCCTCTCCAAGGATCTCCACCATATTATCCAGAAGTTCCATAACAATTCCGTAGATCTGGGCATATTCCTTTTCCATGGCCTTGTCGCCCTGTTCCTTGAATTTCAGTTCCTGATGCTTCAGTTTCTGCTGCACCTGGCTCCGCACTGCAAACTCGTAGAGAAAAGTACAGTATTCCCGCACCGTCTTTTTCCCACCTTTAAAGCTTAGCGCAAGCTCTCTGGTCTCATCTGCGAACCGCTGCCGGATCTCATTAAGCCTCTGAATGCTTTCCGGCGGCATTCCCCGGTAAATACGCACCCACACTTCATCCCATTTCTTAAATCCACGGATACCAAGAGCCAGCACATAATTCTCCAGAAGGTCTGCTTCCTCCCTGGTCACACAGGACATTCCGCACCGGAGATACCGGAATACACTCTCATAGGAAAAATCCTGCACTGCCATCTCAAGTGCTGCCCGGAAATATTCTACAAACGGATTCATCAGGACCGTATGCTTCTCATCAATGAAATACGGGATCCCTGCTGCTGTAAATACCTGCTTTGCAAGATTTCCATACTCCTCCAGATTACCTGTGATCACGGCGATCTCACCGTAACGGCAGCCCTTTTCCCTTACAAGTCTGGCGATCCGGCGGGCAGCTTCTTCCATTTCCTTCTGCGGGTTCACTGCCGAAAACATGCAGATCTCATCCTGCGCTTTTTTATATATATTTTTTCGGTAACGGAAGATATTTTTTTCAAGGAAATGAAGGGCAGGTGCCTGGGAAAAGCGGGATTTTCCCACATCCTTCAAAAGAACCGGTGTCTCGATCTCCCTGGTCAGCTCCGAAAGCCCGTGGATCATCTGACGGCTCATATAAAAAAGCTGATAAGGTTTTCCTCTCATGTTCAGATTCTCATCCGCATCCATGGTCACCGTTACCAACACCTTCTCACAGACAGCAAGAAGTTCTCCCACAACACGCATCTGAATAGGCGTAAAACCGGTGTAACCATCCAGAAGGAGTACACTGTTTTTCATTTTTTTAGAAAACGGAAGAGCTTTTTCCAGCGCATCCATTACTTCTTCTCCTGTCATATAATGATTCTTCAGATATCCGGTAAATGCCTGGTAAAGAACAGCTACGTCTTTCAGCTTCATCTGAAGTAACGCTCTGTCACCGGAATCCTCGATCATCTCCTGGATCTCACTGTCCCGGATATCGTACTGCATAAACTCCGACAGGATAGACTTCACTTCATCCAGGTATCCCGCTTTACGCATCTGACCTCCCAGATAGGAAAGCTCCTTTCCATGCTGCTGTACCATCTTCTGCAGCACCATACTCTTACCGGTTTCTTCCAGAAGGATGCGGCTGTCTCCTCCAACTTCCTCCAGAACACGGTATGCAAGACGCTCAAAGCTCAGGATATCAATATTCAGGATTCCCCTGCCCGGACTCATCTCCACCAGTGTCTTCTGGGTCTGCATGGTAAACTGCTCCGGCACGATCACATAAAAAAGCTTCTCAGGATGCAGCCCTGCCTGTTCTATGATATTCTGATAAGCATAACAGGATTTTCCGCTTCCGGAACTTCCTATGATAAACTGTAATGACATCTTCATCCTCCCGATCACTTGCAGATTTTCAGTCATTCCGGCGCCATCCTGCGCCTGAAGTATTCCTATCATACCACAAATTCTGCTCCTATAGAACGGTCGTTCTCTATATTCTGAAATATCTGCCTGCTCTTTTCCTTATTTTTCCAGGCACAGTATCGGATAACCTGCGCACAGCTGTGGCATAAATCCTCCATCCCGATAATAAACTATATAAAAAGCTTTGGGAGGCGTGCGCCATGAGTTCCAAAACCAGGATCATCGTCCTACATATGAAAGAGATCATTTACACAGCTGTCTTTCTGGCTCTCGCTGTTGTTCTGGCTGTCGTTCTTTTCTTCATGTTCGGTCCCGGAAAAAATGCCAGTCATACAGCCAGCGAAAAATCCCGCTACAAGCCGGGCGTCTATACCTCTTCCATCACCCTGAACGAGAATACCTTCGATGTGGAAGTTACTGTAAATGCTGACAGGATCAAGGCCATCCGTCTGGTGAATTTAAATGAAGCCACAAAAGCTTCCTATCCTCTTATGGAACCGGTTCTGGATTCTTTGGCAAGTCAGATCTATTCCAGTCAGTCCCTGGAAGACATTCAGTATGCAGGAGACCGGAAATATACCTCCCAGGTACTCCTTTCAGCTATCACGGATGCAGTAAAAAAAGCGGAGAACACTTAAGCTCTCCGCTTTTTTCTCATATCAGATATATTTGATCCTGTAACAGCATTCACATTCCTCTTTGCGATCTACGTTCAGATTTCAATCTTCTCCAGCACATCCTGCCAGATCCTTGCACTTGCATCACTTGGCATTCTGAGATCTCCTCTTGGAGAAAGTGCCACACTACCTACCTTCGGGCCATCCGGCAGACAGGAACGCTTGAACTGCTGGGCAAAAAATCTCCGATAGAAGGTTTTCAGCCATTTCAGGATCGTCTCTTTATCATAAATCCCATCAAAGGTCAGGCAGGCAAGCCTGTAGATCTTATCCGGTGTAAATCCTGCACGCAGCATGTAATACAGATAAAAATCATGAAGCTCATAAGGTCCTACCAGATCCTCCGTCTTCTGGGCGATCTTGCCATCCTTAGGAGGAAGAAGCTCCGGGCTTACCGGAGTATCCAGGATATCCAGAAGAACCTCCTTCAGTTCCTCATCTCCGCAGGTATCCGCATAATAACGTACCAGATGACGTACCAGTGTCTTCGGGACAGAAGCATTCACACCATACATGGACATGTGATCGCCATTATAGGTTGCCCAGCCAAGAGCCAGCTCGGAAAGGTCTCCGGTTCCCACAAGAACGCCGCCTTCCTTGTTTGCCGTATCCATCAGGATCTGAGTACGCTCACGTGCCTGGCTGTTCTCATACGTCACATCGTGGATCTCCGGATCATGTCCGATATCCCGGAAATGGATATTTACCGCCTCTTTAATATTTACCTCGGTAAGCCTTGCACCAAGGCAGCGGCTTAACTTGCAGGCATTCTGATAGGTTCTGTCTGTGGTTCCAAAGCATGGCATGGTCACACAGTGGATCTGTTCTCTCGGCATTCCCATCCGGTCAAAGGCACGTGCCATTACAAGAAGCGCCAGGGTAGAATCCAGTCCTCCGGAAAGTCCTACCACCGCACTCCTGCTGTGGATATGCTCCATACGTTTCTTAAGTCCCATAGCCTGGATGTTCAGGATCTCCTCGCAGCGCTCATCACGCTCTTCCTTCACAGACGGAACGAAGGGATACTGTGGATATTTTCTGGTAAGTCTTGTTTTCTCCTCTGCTACGGAAAAATCGACTCTTGTATGACTGCAGGTAGAAACTGCCGGATACGTGGACATTCTTCTTCTCTCATCAGCCAGTCTCTGCACATCGATCTCACTGTAAATGATGCCGTTCTCAAAGCGTCTGCTTTCTGCAAGCATGGAACCGTTCTCTGCGATCATATTCTGTCCGCCAAACACGAGATCCTGGGTAGACTCCCCTTCCCCTGCACTGGCATAAATATATCCGCAGATCAGTCGTGCTGACTGCCCGCTTATCAGGGTTCTCCGGTAGGAATCCTTACCTACCATCTCATCACTGGCAGAAAGATTAACGATGATATGCGCACCGTTGACGGCATGACGGATACTTGGCGGCGCAGGGACCCAGAGATCCTCACAAAGCTCTGCTGCAACAGTGAATTCCGGAAATTCCTTACATTCAAAGATAAGCTCTGTTCCAAAAGGAATTTCATCCCAGAACTCATCCTCCTCATTTTTCTCGCACTTCAGGAAGTCCACAAATTCCACATCTTCTTCCTCTGCACCTGCAAACTGTCTCTGCTCATAAAACTCATTATAATTCGGAATATGCGTCTTCGGCACAAATCCCACGATACGGCCATGATTCAGAGCTGCTGCCACATTATAGAGCTTGCCTCTGTGACGCAGCGGGAGTCCCACAAAGATCAGGGCGTCCGTCTCCCTTGTCTCCTCTGCAATATGCAGAAGCTCATCCCACGCACTGTCCAGAAGACATCTCTGGAGAAAAAGATCGTGACAGGTATATCCTGTGATACAAAATTCCGGAAATACCATCAGCTTGACATGTTCCTTTTCCATTTCATGAATGGCCTTCAGGATTTCCTCTCCGTTTGCCTTGCAGTCTGCAACGGTAACTCTCGGCGTTGCCGCTGCCACCTTGATAAAACCATGCTTCATTTTTTCTTCCTCCCGAGTTTTATCGCTTGCACTCTCTTATGATCCTCTTAAGATCTTCCACGGTAAAATTATAATTCTTATTGCAGAAATGGCAGTTCATCTCAATGTCCTTGCCTTCCTGGATCATCTCGTTAAGTTCTTTTCTTCCGATGCTGATCAGCGCTTTTTCCACACGTTCTCTGCAGCAGTTGCAATGGAACTGTGTGGGCAGTGTATCATTGATCTCTATGTCAAAGCCTTCCAGTACTTTTTCAAGAAGACTTTCCGGTGTGTGTCCCTGCTCTAGAAGATTGGTAACAGAATCGATCTTTGATACGTTTTCCTCAAGCTTTGCGATCACCTCTTCCTCTGCAAAAGGCATCAGCTGTACAATAAAGCCTCCCGCCTGACGGACTGTATTATCCTTATTCATCAGCACACCCAGTCCTACTGCAGACGGAACCTGCTCGCTGGTTGCAAAATAATAGGTGAGATCTTCTGCGATCTCGCTGGTCTGAAGAGCAACCTGTCCCACATATGGCTCTTTCAGTCCCATATCCTTGATCACATCCATAAAGCCTACGCCGACAGCTCCCGCAACATCCAGCTTGCCTTTGCTGTTTGCCGGGATACATACATCCGGATTCCCCACATAGCCCTTTACATTTCCATGAGAATCTGCAGTTACTGTGATTCCCTGCAGTGGTCCGCCTGCATGGATCCGAAGTGTAAGGAGATCCTTTTCCCCTTTCATCATAGCTCCCATCATGGCACCGCCGGTAAGGAGACGTCCCAGTGCCGCTGTTGCCACCGGACTGGTGTTATGATTCTTTCTCGCTGTCTCCACCATATCGGTTGTAACAGCCGCAAATGCACGGATCTGGCTGTTTGCTGCTGTTGCTCTTACAATATAATCACTCATATAAAAAATTTCCTCCTTTATTTCTCGTCTGACGGAATTTCCTTTCCATGTTCTCTGGCCACAAAAGTCAATCTTCCGCTGTCCGGCTTCGGTGCATCCTTGGTGTATGCGTCATAAACCGCCAGCGGGATCAGGCCTGCCTTTTCAAGAAGTTCCCTTACTTTCTCCGGATCATAGGCCTTCTGGTAATGAATTTCCTCGTCTCTCTCATAAAGACCATCTTCTCTCGGAAGAAACAGAGTCAGATCATACACATTGATCCCGGTCTCCTCATCAAATTCATTTTCCCAGATAAAGCTTCCCTCTTCCCGATTCTCTGCAATAGTCGTATTTCCAAGCATTTCCCGGTATTTATACGGGGTGTTCATATCAAATATGAAAATTCCATCCGGATCAAGATAATTGTTCACCAGTTTAAATACAGTAAGCAGATCATCCTCCTCTGTGATGTAATTCATACAGTCACAGACGCTGACGACAGCACGTACCGTTCCATAAAGTTCAAACTCCCGCATATCCTGTTCCAGATAAAGGATCTCATGACCGGATTCTGCACGTTTTTCCATGGCTTCGCCAAGCATTTCCTCAGAGTTATCCACCCCAATCATATCATAACCGGACTCAGCCAGAAGCTCTGTCATCACTCCGGTCCCACAGCCAAGTTCCAGCACGATCCCGTCTTCAATTCCGTATTCTTTAAGACTTCCTATAAGATATTCCGCCCATTTTTCATATTCCACATTATCCATGAAAATGTCATAAACTCTGGCAAAATCACTGTATGCTTCCATAAAAACCTCCAAATATTTTCCGGGCGTTCCATCGCCCGCAGCGTTCACATTATACCATGTCTTCCTGTATAAGTATACGCCTCTGACATAATATGACACAAAAAATCCGGGACCGCAGCCACAAAAGCTGTGATCCCGGAATTCTTATCTAACCGAATCTCCTGCTACTCCAGGCTTTACTGTACAGGCATATAGTATACGTCTGCAGCCTCACCGTGCCAGTAGAAGCTTGTTCCATCCTCTTCATATACATCACAGTCATACTGAGAAGAGAAGGTGAAACGGTTTCCTTCGTTATCCATCCATGCACCGTTTCCGTCCGGAACGATAACACGTGGTTTACCATCAGAGTTTCTGTAAATAGTTCTTGTCTCATCTGTGTTGCCAAGCTGCTCATCTGTAAATCCGCCATTTACGATAGCACCGGAGGAGCTGCTGTCAGTGGATGCAGTTCCATCGGAAGAACCGTCAGATGTACTGCTTCCGTCTGTAGATGTTCCGTCAGATGCTGCACTTCCGTCTGTAGATGTGCTTCCGTCGGCAGCTGTAGTTCCATCTGCTGCTGTTCCGTCAGAAGAAGCTGCTGCATTACCATCTGCAGATGCACTTCCGTCAGAGGAAGCTGCTGCATTACCTTTACCGGCAGTCTTGGCTGCAGAACCATTTGCCGCACTCTTCAGAGTGGAATCACCAAGGATCGCAAAGCTGTCGACAGACTCCTGAACCTTTTTCAGAGCATCCTCTTTTTTAACAGATGCCACAAGGCTGTAATACTCGCTGTCATTTACAAAGTATTTATTGATAGCATATACATAACCGTCACTCTTGGTCGTATCCTTATATTTCACAGTATAAGAATAAATGTTGATTCCGTCTTTCTGATCTGCCTTGTAATCCTGGATCTCAAAATCGGTTCCATTTACCATGTTCTCTGCCTGTGTCATGGAAACTGCCATATCCTGGGAGTTCGGGATCACTGCGGATTCCAGATCTGCGCCGGATCCGTGAAGGATCAGGATCCTGCCCTGGTCCGGAGACTCGAAGCTTACCATATCTGTCTCGTCGGACTTGTTGGACCAAGTTGCATCCGGAAGCTTGATCGCTACGGATTTATCCTTGGATGTATAGGTTGTATTCTGTGCGTCTGCTGCAACAGTCGGTGTAACCTTCGCTTTTTTCGCCGGTGTCGGAGTAGGAGTAGACTCCACAACCACGCTGTCCTCTTTTCCTCTTCCGAAACTACATGCCGTCATGACACCAGAAAGAGCAACAGTCATAGCTAAAAGTGCAATAAATTTTTTATTCTTCATAGTATCCTCCTCATAATCATCATCAGTCACAAAGTGTGTCCGGAATATTCACTCCTGAACACACTCTTTGCTATAGTTTACGATTTTATTACAGCTTTGTCAATTGATTTCTCCCTATACTTTATGAATATCCTGTAAGCAGATATCCTGCTCCGTACAGGATTTTTCTAACATTATAATCTTCCCGGATATACCTATCTTATTCTCTTCTTCTGCTGATCCTGTATTTCCCGTTTTACGCCTTCATTACGAAAGCTCTGTTTATTCCCCCACCAAGTAAGCCTCCTGTTTTAATGACAAATATCCCCTTGAATCTGTCCCTTCTTTTTTTTCTATAATTGTGTCTTTATTCATGCACACTCATGTTGTAAAGTATACCCAACCAAAAATATATGAAAAGAGGACATCCATACATCGATGTTTTCAGGAAAGGATCTATCACTATGGAAAAAGCAGTTCAGACATCTCAGAGAACTGACCAGGAGCTTTCATCTGTTCAGTTTCTCACCATTACAGCCGCATTTGTTGCACTGACTTATATCTTCACCGCATTTATTAATGTTAAGCTTCCGATCGCAGCCAACGGCGGACTGATCCACCTTGGAAATGTGCCGTTATTCATCGGTGCCATTTTATTTGGAAAGAAAACCGGAGCCATTGCCGGTGGGATCGGAATGGGGCTCTTTGACCTTCTCTCCGGCTGGACCCTATGGGCACCATTTACTCTGATCATTGTAGGGATCATGGGCTTCACAGTAGGTAAGCTCACAGAGGATCCCCGGCATCAGAACATGAAATGGTATGTGATCGCCATTGCCGCAGCCTGCGTGATCAAGGTTGCAGGATACTACCTTGCAGAGGTTATCATCTATGGAAATCCACTGGCACCGGTATCTTCCATCCCGGGAAACCTGGTCCAGATCGGTGTTGCAGCTGTCATCGTTCTCGTAGTGATCACACCATTAAACCTTGCAGCAAGAAAAACCGGATTAAAAAAACAGCTGTAACAGCTGCCGTAATTTGCGGAAATAATATAAAGATCAAGAGGTGAGCTTATGTATAAGATCATGACACCGGGACCTACACAGGTCGCAGAAAATGTCCGTCTGGCAAGAAGCATGGAATGCACAAATCCGGATCTGGACGAAGATTTTGTCGAATTTTATAAAGAAACCTGCGAGAAGATCAGCACTCTTCTCCATACCTCCAACGAAACCCTCATCTTAAGCGGTGAGGGTATCCTTGGACTGGAGGCTGCCATTGCTTCCATGACTGAGCCCGGAGATAAGGTTCTTGTTCTGGACAATGGTATCTACGGAAAAGGCTTTGCCGATTTTGTTTCCATGTACGGCGGCAGACCGGAGCTTTATACCAGAGATTATCAGAACACTCTCGATGTAAAGGAACTGGAAGCCTTCCTTGCGGATAACCATGACTACAAATATGCAACCGTAGTACACGGTGATACTCCAAGTGGCATGCTCAACGATGTATCTGCCATCTGCCCGCTTCTTAAAAAATACGGGATCCTTACCGTTGTAGATTCTGTCTCCGCTTCCTTCGGCGAGCCTCTGAACATTGATGCATGCCAGATCGATATCATGTGCGGCGGATCACAGAAGGTGGTATCTGCACCTCCGGGACTTACCTTTGTTGTAGTCAGCAGTGATGCAAAGAAGGCAATGACTGAAAGAAAGGCACCCATTGCTTCTTTCTACGCAAATCTCACAACCTTCACACATTATTATGAAGAAAAATGGTTTCCATATACCATGCCGATCAGCGATATCTATGGTCTGCGGGCTGCTATTGACAACATTGCCGATGATCCTGGAATCCTTACACGCCACGCCAAAATCGCCGCAGCCTCCCGAAAGGCCATTACAGGCGCAGGCCTGAACCTTTACCTGCACAGCGGATATTCCAGTACAGTTACTGTTTTTGAAGTACCGGAGGGCACAACAGCCGAAGCGATCCTTGAGGGAGTAAAAAAAGACTACAACATTATGCTGGCAGGTTCCTTCGATGTCCTGGCTGGCAAAGTGATCCGCATCGGACATATGGGAAACAACGCTACATTCTATAATGTAAGAGAAGTTTTCGCAGCCCTAGACGGAACTTTACGCAGGCTTAGCGTTCCACTTAAGGCTTCCATGGAGGATATCTTCTGCAAAAACATGCAGTAATTTCTGAGATTTCAATAGTAAAAAGCACTGTAAGATGAATCCAACTTTTCATCTCGCAGTGCTTTTTTATAATTCTTATAATATTTTTCTTTATTCTTTTACCGCACCGGATGTCATACCACCTACGATGTATTTCTGGCCGATCATGTAAACAATGATAACCGGGATACAGGTAAGTACGATATCAGCAAAAATATAGTTCCAGTAACTCTTGTTCTTTCCGAAGAACTGATATACAGCCATTGTCATCGGGAAGAGACGGCTCTTGCTTGACAGATACAAAGGTGTGAGGAAATCGCTCCATACTGTCATGAACTGAAGGATAAAACATGTTACCATAGTTGGTTTCAGAAGCGGCATGATGATCTTGAAGAACAGGCTTAACGGGCCTGCGCCGTCGATAACAGCAGCCTCGTCCAGCTCAACCGGGACAGAGATTACGAAGTTACGGATGGTAAATACACAGAACGGAATCATTGCACTGGTAAATACCATGATAATGCCAACTCTTGTATCGTTCAGGTGCAGTGTACTGAGTACACGTACCAATGTTACATAGTTGACCGGGAAGAACAGTCCGCAAAGTACAAAGTAATACAGGAATACATTCAATTTTGTTCTCTTACGGCACATAACAAATGCAGCCATGGAGCAAAGTACAACGCCAAGTGTTGTAGCGATCAGCGCATATGCAAAACTGTTCAGGAATCCCTGGATCAGACTTCCTTTTTCAATAACCTCAGAGTAGTTGGAAAATACCCACTCTGTAGGAAGTGCCAGACTCATTCTGGCTGCCTCTGCTTTTGTCTTAAAAGAGTTGATCAATACCATATAAAATGGAAGCACGACACATAAGCAAAGCAGGATACATACAACATGTTTTAATAAATTCTGAATTCTTTTTTTTGCCATTACTGCTGTACCTCCTGTTTACTCAATGTCTTAACAATAAATACACCTATGATCGCTGTAATTACAAGAAGAACAGTATTCAATGCAGAAGACATTCCATACTGGCCTCTGGAATAGAGCTGGAATGCATAAGTTGTAAGAACCTCTGTTGCATGTCCAGGGCCACCGTTTGTAAGTACATAAACAATATCGAATACTTTCAGACCATATGTAATACCAAATACAAGGTTGATCATGATAGCACCACTCAGCATCGGAAGTGTTACATACCGAAGTCTCTGCCAGAAGTTTGCACCGTCAATCTGTGCAGCCTCATAATAAGATTTCGGAATCGTATTCAGACCTGCAAGAAAGATAGTCATAACATAACCAATACCTCGCCATGCATCTACACCATAGATGGATTTCCATACAATAGCCAGATCAGACAGCCATTTCTGTTTGAAAATTCCAAGATGGAATGCATCAAGAAGTGTGTTTAAAAGTCCGTTATTATAATTCAGGATGGATTTAAATACAAGACCAATGATTACAAAAGGCAGAATAGACGGCAGGTAGAGCAATGTTCTGTAAAGCCCTTTGCCTTTAAGTCCCTCCTGAAGCATAATCGCGATCAGAAGAGCCGGGATCAGCTTAACGATGTTGGAAATGATAGTAAACTTCAATGTATTGCCAATACCGCTCAGATAAGACTTATCTGATGTAAAAATCTCAGCAAAATTCTGCAGTCCCACAAAATGAGTACCATTAAGAACACTTCTGGAGTTCCAGTCTGTAAAGGAGTAACCAACACCCATTACACTGGGAAGCAGGAAAAAAATGATATATAATGCCAACGGCAGTATCAGAAACCACTGTGGATAGATTCTCTTCTTATTCACAGAAAGCACCTCCTGTTTTAAGTTAAAACAGAGCCGGCAAATACCGGCTCTGCCTTCGGGTCAACTAGTTTTAAGTTCTGTTATTTATTTCCAGTTCTCGTCGCCTACAGTTTTTGCTGCCTCAGCACGGTTGGTATCCATATTCTTAAGAACATCGTTTGCTTCCATCTCGCCCTGGCAGAATGCAACCATATCCTGACCAAACTGTGTCCAGTAATCGTTTGTATATTTTGTACCTGTCTGAAGTGTTACAACAGCCTTCTTGTCATCCGGAACTGTTTTAAGGAACTCCTGCTCCTCCGGCAGCCAGTGCTGCTCAAGCTTGTCATCGTTAACGTCAAGGTTTGTGTATGCCGGAGAGTTGTCAAGAATTTCCTGAAGGCTCTCTGTTGTTGTAACGAAGTTGAAGAACTCTTTTACAAGATCCTCATGCTCTGTTCCCTTGTAACCAAACATTGTCGGGCCGGAGTTGCTGCTTGGATACCAGGTATTGTCGCCAAGTGGCTCAAGGAACATTCCAAACTCATCAGATGTGCCTGTGTCTTCCTGGATCTGTTTGATGAAACTGGAATTTGCAAGTGCCATTGCACAGTTTCTGTCACCAAATTCGTTGGACATGTTTGTACTGTCTGTTCCGATCCAGTCTTCTCCGAAGTATCCTGCATCAGAGAGTTCTTTGAACTCATTCAGAACTTCAAGCATCTTCTCGTTATCTGCAAATGTTGCTTTGTTTTCATTTAATTCGTCATATAGACCAGGTGTTGCTTCTTCATAAACGCCGCCGATCTGGAAAAATGCCAGCTGATGCTGCCATCCATCTGCACCAGGCATGAACCAAGGTGTGATTCCTGCATCCTGGATCTTACCGCAGAGTTCTTTCAGCTCATCATATGTTGTCGGTACTTCCCAGCCGTTCTCTTCGAACAGTGTCTTGTTGTAAACCATTACATACTCCGGAGATGCGTTCCAGATCTGAAGTCCGTACAGTTTGTCATTGTATACGCAGGACTCTTTTCTTGTCTCCGGCATAACATTCTCCCAGGAAGCTCCTGTAAAGTCGATGCAGTATTTCTCAGGATCAACGATGGTAGATTCAATTGCAAACGGGTTGGACTGGATCCAGAAGATATCTGCACAGGAATCTGTAGCAAGTTTGGACTGAAGAAGATCTGAATACTGATCAGCCGGAATTGTCTGAAGGTCTACGGTAACATCGTAGGTATCCTCAAAACGTTTAATTGTCTCATCGTAACGATTGTCCATCCATCCTGCTGAAACCAGGATGCTGAGCTCCTCGCCTGCGAAATCGCTCTTCTCATCCGCTGCAGATACGTTCACTGCAAGTCCTGTCGTCATGGAAGCGATCATTGCTGCTGCACAGGCTACTGCCAGAAATCTCTTTCTTTTCATTAATGTTTCCTCCTTTTTTTGAACTGATTTTTCGTTCTCTCTTGATGATATTAGTTTATCATCTGATCATTTTAAAAGCCATGGATATTCCTGCCCTGTATTTGTACTTTTTTCACAGTTCATTATACTTTTTTCATATTTTCCGTAACTATACACAAGTTTCTATTGACATTTTCAAGCACTATTTCAGAATTACATTTTTACGGTTTGTACTTTTTTTACAAATGTGCTATACTTTTAGCCAATGTTTTGCACGACCATTTCACACACAGGGGGCTTACCAATATGAAAACACGCAGTCTGCAGTCCAAACTTTTTATCGCCTATCTTGGCATGGCCTGCCTGATCCTTTTTTCTTTTGCCATATTCTTTTATGTTTTTGCATCCGGGCAGCTGAAGAAAAGCCAGATCAGTGCCATGAGCACCTTAAATTCCACATTTCAGTCCCAGGTAGACTCTGCAATCCAGAATCTTGACACTGTATCTGTAAACATCAATTACAGCAACATGTCGAAATCCGTTCTCGACCAGAAATTTGACCTTAATATTTCCGATGAAATGCTTTCTGCCATGTCCGATCTTTTTATCTCCTTAAGCGGCACTGAATTGAAAGCAGATCAGGTAAATCTTTATGATTTCTCCGGATATGTGCTCCAGGCCGGCCTTTCCACCATGGTCAAAAAAAGCGATGACTCTCATAATGAATGGATTCAGAAAGCCCGTGAAGCCAACGGAAAAAAAGTCCTGACAGCTCCTTACAGCACTTACGTCTATTCAAAATCTGCCCGCTATCCCCAGTGGTTCATCTCCCTGTACCGCTCCTTCACCAACCAGTACGGCCGTGGTGTCGGCGTGATTGAAACCGCCAAACAATGTAAATCCATCTTTAAGAGCATCATTTCCTATGAGAAAAAAAATCACGGAAATGCTGCCAGTGTCTATGTTTTCAATGAGTCCGGCGATCTTATCTATCCTTATGATATCACAGCCGACGATACCAATGATATTTCAAAATATTACAAACTTACTGATTCTGACCAGGATACCCTTACCATACAGAGTCCCGTCACAGATCAGAAAGAATACGTCTCCAGACTGAATTCCGCATATACAGGCTACACTTATCTGACTATCCAACCGGAATCTGTGATCCTTGCCCCTGCATACAAAATGCTGAAGATCCTTCTGGCTGTTGTTGCTACTTTTCTTGCCGCAGCAGTAATCGTTTCCTACAGGCTTTCCCGCTCTGTAGTAAAACCGGTGAAACACCTGAAGCACATTATCCAGCGTATGGAATTGGACACTCTCGGCCAGGAAAAAGTCACTTCCTATCCGGTTTCCGTCAATGAACTGGAAGAACTGTATCAGGCATTCCAGCTGATGAGCGATAACCTAAAAGATTCCATGACTCAGCTTAACGAAGCCAAGGAGCAAGAAATGAAAGCACGCAGCATGGCTTTGCAGAGTCAGATTAATCCTCATTTTTATTACAACTCTCTTTCCAGCATTATGGTGCTTGCAGAAAACGGAGATACGGATACCGTGGAAAAAATGTGCCGCAATCTTTCCAGGATCATGCGTTATATTACCAATACTGCTGAAACAACTGTAACACTCCGCGAAGAGCTTGATTATGTCCAGAAATATCTCTACTGCATGAAGGTCCGCTACCAGTCCAGTCTGAATTATTCCATTGATGTGGATGAATCTCTTCTGGATCAGCCGGTTCCGAAGCTGATCATCCAGCCTATTGTGGAAAACGCTATCAAATATGGTTCTGACTGCGAACCGCCATGGACTATCACAATCAGCAGTACAATAAACCAAAACAGCTGGCAGATCGATGTTACAGACACCGGACCGGGATTCACTGAAAAAGCCAAGAAAAAAATAAATTCAGATATCATGAATGCCATTCGAAATCCCGGCATGCCTGCTTTGAAGATCAACGGTCTTGGCACTGTCAATGTATTTCTCCGCTGGAAACTCTTCTGCAAAGATGACATAATTTTCAGGTATGGAAATACAGCGGACGGCCACGGAATTGTTTCTATTGGACGGTATTTTCAGACAGATGCGGAGGAATAATACTATGAACTATACTGTTATTGTGGCAGAAGATGAAGAACTTCTTCTGAATAATCTGGTACATAAGATTGAAAAAGCAGATCCTGATTTTCAGGTGATCGGCACAGCACAGACAGGTGCACAGGCCCTCTCACTGGTGGAACAGATGAGTCCGGATGTGGTATTTACGGATATCAAGATGCCCGTCATGGACGGAATCACCCTGCTCACCAGGATCCGTGATCAGTTTCCCTTTACGAAATTTGTGATCACCAGCGGATTTTCTGATTTTGAATACGCAAAAAAAGCCATCACGCTGAAGGTTTCTGATTACCTTCTGAAGCCTGTAGATCCGGACGAACTCCAAAATGTTCTCCTTAAGATCAAACAGGAACTTCAGATCAAACGTGATGACTACGAAACCGTATTCGCCCCAGGTGCTTCCTGCATGTCACCGGGACAGATTGCAGAGCTTCTCAAGAACTTCATGGTACAGAATTATGCAGAGGATATCAACCTGAACCTGATTGCAGGAACCATGAACTACAGTCCCAGCTACCTGACCAAAATCTTCTGTCAGGTCTATGACTGCACCCCTACCAAATATCTGATCAATCTCCGGATGAGCCATGCACAGAAGCTGCTGATCCATGAGCCTTCCCTTTCTGTAAAACAGATCGGTGAAATGTGCGGCTATCACGACCAGGGATATTTCAGCAGGATCTTTAAGAAACATACAGGGAAAAGCCCTCTGGAATATAAAGATGATGGAGAGAGCCAGCAGATCAGTTAATAAATTTTCCAGGTATATATAAACAAAAAAGTCATTTCACGACGTCCGGTTATGCTCTGTTCCCAAAGCATCCGGCTTCTGAAATGACTTTTTATATTTTATTTCACAACTTCATACATATACAATTCATGAAGAGCTCTCGTCGCCGCAATATATCTCGCCCGCTCCACGATCGGACTTCGGTCTTCCCCAGGAAATACAGAAAATACCTGATCAAACTCCAGACCCTTTGCCATGTAGAATGTTGTGACAGTCAGGCCTTTTTGGAAGTTTGTGCTGTCTCTGTGAAGAAGGGACAAACGCTCCTTGGTATCAAAGCCTTCTGCTTCCAGCTTCTCCTTCAGAATGTAGTAAGTTTCCCTTGCTTCATCTGCAGTTCTTGCGATCACTGCTGCTGTTTCATATGAAATAATATCTTCAACACCTTCATCTGCATTCTCAGCTATGACTGCCTGCTTCTCAAGCCGCAGCTCTCTCACTACGCTCTCCAGTGCCTCCTCAAGCCCCGGAAATTCTTTTTCCACAACAGGTTTTCCATGACGTTCAAAAAGCTCCACTTCCGTAATTCCCGCCAGTTTATTGGCATAAGACGCAATCTCAACAGTATTACGGTAGCTCTTGTTCATCACGATCCTGCGTATATCTTTTCCAAAGATCTTAGGCAGAAATGTCAGCACATCCTGTTGCTCGCCGTCCATAGTCTGTTCTCTGTCCCCAAGAATAGTCATCCTGCATTTAAAGAGTCTCTGAATGATCAGATACTGGATCATGGAATAATCCTGCATCTCATCCACGATCAGATGGCGCACACCGGAATCCTCCTGCTGAGTTTCCAGCCGATATTTCAGATACAAAACCGGATACACATCCTCATAGCGAAGCTTTCTTTTTTCATACTGAACCTGTGGAAGAGAAGGAAAACCTTCCTGTCTCAGGAAACGGTTGTACAGCACATAGAGATCTCTTGTCTCATACATCCTGTAGAAACGGCTCTTCACAGCCTCCCTTTCCTCATCCGGAAGATCGAATCCCTTAAGAGTCTCCACCTCATCAATGAAATATTCTGCTACTGCATCCATTCTGGAAAGCAACGGGATATCCATGAATTTAAAGTAAAAAAGCTCTATGATCTCCTGCTCTTTTTTGACCACGCCTCTGTGTTCCACATCACGGAAGTTCATAAGGCTGTCCTCAAGCTCCACCAGATATCCTTCCATACGATTCAGAAAATCCCGTGACAGTTTCTCTTTCAGAAGCTTCTCATCGCATAATCCTGCAATCTGACGCTCGATCAGATCATATCTGTCTTCACAGTCAGAAACAGCATTTTTCAGTCTCTTGTATGCAAAAAGGTCAAAGCTCATCTCCCGGATATTCTCCTCGCCAAGCTCCGGCAGGATATGGGAAATATAGTCCGAGAACACCCCATTCGGTGAAAGCACCAGCACAGAAGAAGATTTCAGATTTTTCCTGTCATGATACAGGAGATAAGCGATCCTGTGCAGGGCAATGGAAGTCTTTCCGCTTCCTGCTGCTCCCTGGATCACCATGATACGATCCGAAGTGTTTCGGATGATCGCATTCTGCTCCTTCTGGATCGTGCGGATAATATTCTTCAGCTGTACATCACCGTTGCTTCCAAGCTCTGCCTTCAGGATCTCATCGTCGATCTTCACATCACTCTCAAACTCATAGATCATTTTTCCACCGCGGATCTTGTACTGCCACTTGGCAGCAATATCCCCGTGGATCTCGCCAAGCGGAGCCTGGTAGGAAGCCGGTCCCTTGTCAAAATCATAGAACAGTCCGGACACAGGTGCTCTCCAGTCATAGATCAGCGGAAGTCCGCCGTTCTCCTCAGCCAGGTTCGCAATTCCGATATAAAATATCTCCGGCTCATCTTCTCCTTCATAGCAGAAATCCACCCTTCCGAAAAACGGTGAATCCATCATCTTCCTGAATCTCCGACGCAGTTCGATCTTCTCATTGCTGGCATTGATCTCATGGAGAAGTGCCTGCTGGTTATCAAAATTCTCATATCCGTACTGGTCCATCTCTGTATAGTTTTCCCAGTAGTACTCATGCATACCTTCGATTTCTTTCTGTCCGGCCTCTATGGATTCATCCAGCTGTGCGATCCTGTGCTTTAATGACTCTGTCACATGTGAAAGGTATTCACGTCCGTTTTTTACCGCTGCCATAAGCCTTAATCCACCACTACAGCAGTTCCGCTTGCTGTTACCATCAGCATTCCATTATCTGCACCAAGCACTTCGTAGTCAATATCCACACCGATCACTGCATTAGCTCCCATTGCACCTGCACGCTGCTCCAGCTCTGCCAGGGCTTCTCCTCTGGCTTTCTGAAGTTCTTCCTCATAACCGGCGCTTCTGCCGCCAAAGAAATTCCGAAGACCTGCTCCAAGATCTTTCATAAAATTTACTCCTGTGATCACTTCTCCGAATGCGATTCCTTTATATTCACGGATTGCTCTTCCCTCTACAGATGGCGTTGTTGTTATGATCATGGTAAAATCCTCCCGTTTCTGTTGTTTTTTCTCAGGCATAAAAATGCCTTATTACAGAATTATACCCGAAAGCCGTCACGATGTATAGAGTAAAAAAAGGCTGCCCAAAGAGATGCCAGGCACCTTTTCAGACAGTCTTTCCTTATTATCGCTTATTTATTTTACAACTTCAGTCACATAGGAAACTTCTTCCATTCCCGGATAACTTCCCTGACGCCCGCCAACAGTCAGAGTTCCTGTTTTATCATCCCAGGTAAGCTCTGTTGTTGCATAAGCACCGTTTTCAAAATTGTAGTTATTTCCCTCATCCTCATAAATAGTGAACTTGCAGTCTTCACCTGGATATACCATAAGTTTCACCGACTCCTCAGGTTTCTGGGAAGCATATACAAGTCCCTCTGCAACAGGAAGGATACTTCCTGCTTTTACAAAGATCGGCATCCGGTCGATCGGAGCATCTACGGTTACGTACTGGCCGCCTTCATACTCCTTGTTTGTCCAGTAATCGTACCATTTCGTACCTGCCGGGAGATAGCATTTCCATGTTTTCTCTCTATGGAGCTCAGTACTCTCCGGTCCGTAATACATCGGCTCTGTAACAGCACAGATCAGAAGGGACGGTCCGAACATAAACTCATTCTCAACCTTGCGTGCTTCTTTATCCTCCGGGAAGTCAAAGAGAAGGCTTCTCATAATCGTATAATCATTAAAATGTACAGCACCTGCAAGGGAATAAATATACGGCATCAGATGATAACGGAGCTTGATAAACTTCTCGATGGCATCATAGAACATGGTTCCTTTTTCACCAAAGTTCCAGATTTCTCTTGGTGTATCAGTTCCATGGGAACGGAACATCGGAAGGAAGGTTCCCATCTCCAGCCATCTTGTATACAGCTCACAGTATCCTTTATCCTTCACACCTTCGTTATATTTGCCCTGCCAGAACCATTTCGGCTCCGGATCTGTGTTGCAGCCGCATCCACGGTTCTGCCACTTATCAGCAACTGTAAAGAAAGCGCCGATATCCAGTGTCCAGTATGGATATCCACTCAGTCCCATATTCAGGCCTTCCACGATCTGTGTCTTAAGATTATCCCAGGATGCACAGGTATCGCCTGACCACAGCATTGCAGAATATTTCTGGCCGGAAGCATAGCCGGAACGTGTCAGGTTAAGAACTCGTTTCTCTTCTGTAGTTTTTCTCTGATTCTCATAAATTCCCTTTGCATGCATCAGTGCAAAAGCATTGGCAACAGCAGGATCCAGATATTTCTTGTGCTCACCGCCGACAAGCTCATATCTTTCCCATGGCTCTCTCTTTGCTGCACCACTCCAGTCAGGACCGGAAAACGGTTCTGTGGAATCGCACCACCAGGAATCAAAGCCCTGGTCAAAAAGTCCTTCCTGTGCCTGTTTCCAGTACATTTCTCTCGCTTCTTCATTAAAAGCATCATAAGTCGCATAATCATAAAGAAGATGACCAGTCTTAAAAAACTCTGTATGGTTCTTGCCGCCTGCATTCATATTCGGCCATACGGAAACCATGGTATGGGCATTCAGTTTGTGGATTTCCTCCGCACATTCTTTCATATCTCCGTAACGCTTCTGATCCAGGATCTTCTCGCCCCAGTTTCCAGGATCCCAGGTATTCCAGTCCTGTACCACACAGTCAAGCGGAACCCCGATCTTACGGTAGTGGCGAACAATCTCAAGAAGCTCTTTTGCCGTGTAATACTGCTCTTTGGACTGTACATAGCCATAAGCCCATTTCGGCAGCATCTGCGCCTTGCCTGTAAGATAACGGTAATCATGGATGATCTCATCCATAGTATGACCGCCCATAAAATAATAATCGATCTGATCTACAGTATCCAGAAACAGATAGGAATCTTTCAGATCATCATTAAAAGTCATAAGTGAACAGCAGTCAACAAGAATTCCATATCCTTCTGTGGAAACCAAAACCGGCATCGGGATACGCATGTTATGCTGATATAAGTACTGGCAGTGACCTCTGTAATTGTAAATACCTTCCTCTGCCTGGCCAAGCCCATGGATTTCCTCATCCTCTTTCCATGTGAAGAACAGTTTTCCACGATATGCTGTTCTTACTTTCTCAGCTTTCAGATTCTGGATAAAATTCCTCTCACCGTCAACTGTCTTTACACGGTTGATGATCGGCTCCTCATCGCCTGTATTATAGTGGATCACATCTGTTTCAGTCAGTTCCGGTTTCTTCTGGGAAAGCCACTTGCTTCCGTCTGCATGCTTCCAGATGATATCACCGGATGCAGTGTTGATCTCTGCACAAACTTTCACAGTTTTCACAATGATACTTCCTGCATTTTCCTCTGCTGAAAAATCAACCTCAGGATATTCTTTTTTCTCAATGATCAGGGAGTCCTGTGCCTCTTTGATCTCTTTTCCGGAAACGATCATGCGGATGATCTCCTCTGTCACCGGAACCACCCGGTATGTCAGCTTTCCTGCTTCAAACTGTACATAGCTATCTGTTTTAACCATAATTTCCCTTCTCCTTATCTGTCCGGTAAATCAGACATTAATATTCCGTTTCTGATATCTGAGCCTTTCTAATAAAAAAGCTCCGATATCAGGACAAAATTTCTTACTTTTATCCTAACATCGAAGCCTGATTTCCGTCTATGACTTATCCGCTCATGAATTTTAACTATTTTTACTGTTTCTTCTGCTTCTCATCTTTCGGCGGTTTCCCCACGTGTTTTTTGTAAAGTCTGTAAAAATTGGAAATATTATTAAATCCGCATTCCATGGCGATTTCCGTAACATTTTTATCTGTTTCCCGAAGAAGCTCACGCGCATGGTTGATCCTCATCCTTGTGACATAATCGCTGAAACTGATATTTGTCACCTTACGGAAATAAGAAGAAAAATAGTTGGAACTCATATATACGGAAGAAGCAACTTCTTCCAGAGTGATCTTCTCACAGTAATGATCATCTATGTAATTAAAAGCCTGCTCAAGACGCTTCATTGCATTTTTCTTCTCACGGAGCATTTCCCCTGACTTGCTCTCATCCTGATAAGCCCGAATCAGCATGGTAAGGATGCGAAGTACATTCGCCTTGATCATCAGCGGATAGCCTTCTTTTTTCTGCTGCCATTCGTGATAGATCTCCCAGATACTGGAACGGATCTCTCCGCTTACCTCTTCTTCCCTGCCGATACGGTTCTTAAAATTACTTCCTCTCTCAACAAAAGGCTTCAGATATTCCGTATCAAAAATACTCAGCTTTTCGGCCACGAATTCCGGTGAAAAGATCATCACAAGAAGCTTCATGTCTCCACCGATCAGCTTCCATCCATGAGGCTCCACATTATTGAAGATGATGATGTCATCTTCTTCCATTGTATATTCCTGCCCGTTTACAAAATAATTTCCCTTGCCCCCCAACACACAGGTGATCTCGAAATAGCTGTGCCAGTGATAACTTCCAGGCCGACTGTTCTCCGGTGTCAGTTCCACCTCTGAAATCTGAAAAGGAAATTCTTTGTCAAGGGGTATGTTGTCTCTCTCTAATCGCAAATTCTGCCTCCTGTAAACGCAGACACTGTCATCGCATCAGCTGTTTCCGGCAGGACCGGCAGCCTTTCCAGTGTCTTCTTACGCTCACAATATTATAGCAGATATTATTTTTCCATGCAATCTGTGATAGTTCGTTCTAACTCTTCCAGCTGATCTTCGTGCTTCCCATGGACAGCAATGCGGAAATAATCATTACCCTGAATTCCTTTTATCATATAGTAATCGCTGTCAATCTTAAAAAACGGCTGTTTCAGCATATCAAGATATGTGAATCCCCCCAATGGTCTCAGCTTCAGAATGAATTCCCGCTCTACCGGTTCATCCAGAAGATAATCCCAGGCAAACCAGCCGGATTCTGCACATTTTTCCCTGGAAGGCTGTTTTCCTATTATTTTCATAATCGTGTATTCCCCTTTCCTTTACAGGCAGATTTCCCGTGGATCTGCTGTCTGCCCTATATGACTGATTCCTGTGATCGTTCTTCGTAATACATCCGTATAAATTTGCTCTGTAACTTGCCTGCTAAATATTCCGTGCCACAGATGCTGCTATTTCCTTCGCAGCTCCTAAAAATTCCTTTATATCCTTCTCCTCCGTAAACCACGAAACACTTACTCTCACAGTTCCGCCCTCTTCTGTTCCCATTGCCTTATGGATCAATGGCGAACAGTGAAGCCCTGAACGGACAATGATCCCATATCCGCTTTCCAGAATATACGCGGCATCCGAAGCTTTCAGTCCCTGAAAATTCAGGCTCATCACAGGTCCTCTGCATACGTCATGGTTTCCGTAGATCCTTACACCCTCTATCTGTTCCAGACCACAATAAAGCATTTCCATCAGACGAGCTTCTTTTTCCATAATTGCCGCAAGTCCTGTCTGCTCAATAAACTCCGCCCCAGCCAGAAGTCCTGTGATTCCCGGCATGTTCTGAGTTCCTACCTCATACTCATAATCTTTGTTCTCGTAGGTAAGCTGTGCGCTGTTTCTTCCGGTTCCTCCATATTTCAGTGGCTTCAGCTCAATTCCGCTCCTGACATAAAATCCGCCGGTTCCCTGAATTCCCATCAGACTTTTGTGGCCTGTAAAAATAAGCGCATCTGCTTCCCATTTATCTGCATCAACAGGGATACAGCCAGCACTCTGCGACACATCCACGATCAGGATCAGTCCATGTCTCTTTACAAATTCCCGGATCATCTCCATATCCTGCACACAGCCTGTCACGTTGGAACAGTGGTTCACGATCAGCACACGGCTGTCCGGTCGTACTGCTGTTTCCAGGGCTTCTTCCGTCACTGTCCCGTTTATCGTACACTTCACTACCAGCACCGGATGTTCTCTCAGCTGTTCCAGATTATATACCGGACGTAGCACACTGTTATGCTCTGTCTGCGTTACCAGGATGCTACTGCCTTTTTCACCGTAGTCCAGCCCCCCAAGGACTGTATTCATGCTTTCTGTTGCCCCTGATGTAAAAAATATTCTCTCTGTTTCCCTGATTCCAAGGAGCTGTCCCAATTTTTCCCGGCAAAGTACTTCCACATCTTTTTTCATGATCGATCTGCCGCCCCGGAACTGCGAAGCAGGCGTGCCGCTAAGACACGCCTGCACAGCTTCCAAAACAGCAGGGGGCTTCGGCCAGGAAGTTGCCCCGTTGTTCAGATATATCATCCAATCATCCTTCCAGAATATTGAAGTTCATAATTTTTGCAATCTTCTTGATCATCTTTGTGTAATCACCGAAGATCAGCACCTGATGATGTCCGAATCCTGCAAGATTGTGCATGAATTCTCTTGCATCGTCCATCTGGATGTAGTAGAACGGACTGCAGTATGTATCTGCATATTCAGAACGGATAACCTTGCCTTTCTTGATGCACATGGTATCGCCTGCCGGATTGAAACGTCCAAGTGTGATATAATCATCATCGTTCTCTGTGAAGTCAACCTGCAGTTTTCCACCGAATCCCTGGCCTGTGAATGCCCAGAGTTTGTATGCCAGCGGTTTTGTTCCATAACCGTTCATCTGAAGAGCCGGTACTGCATGGTGGATGCGGAGAAGCTCGTCTGTCTCGTGGTTCGGGTTACCCATGAATGCCGGACGTTTTCCGGCATACTGCATGATCAGCATGGCCATCAGTGCGTTAAGATCTTCCTCACATCCGCTTGGAATTCCCTCGTCTTTCATGATGGAATGACACATACATGGTGTGAATTTACGGTTCTGCGGGATTTCTGTTGTACAGAGCTCATGACATGCGGTTGAGAAAGCGTTGCAGTCATAAATATCCATCATCTTTTTGGCAGCCAGATAATATTTCACGTCATTGATAAACCAGTCTGTGTTTACCTGTGTATCGGTAGATCCTGCAATGATCTTATCTGCAATCGGTTTTGCTTCCTCATCTGTGATCTCATCCATATATTTGAAGATGGATGTAAATGGAAGCTTCACCACTTCAACTCCGTAACGCTGACGAAGGATCTCCGGATCACGGATCAGACTCTGGATTCCGAATGTAGGCTGAGATCCTGCTGTCAGTACAAGCGCCCTTGTATTACGAACTGCTTTTCTTACCCAGAGAATATGCATGATCTCATTCACATCCTGAAGATCCATACATACATATGCCTCTACTCCGATGGAACGGCAGTATGCTGCAAAATCAATTCCTTCGTTTCCGTTCTGCCAGATAACGACCGGCTTTCCGAAACGCTCAAGCTTAGGAATTCTCCATCCCATGCAGAGGAAGCAATCGATCTCATCAACATCCTCTCCGATTTTTGCAAAAAGGTCTTTATCTACAACAAAAGACTCATTATAGCGGACATCCACAGGCTCCGTGAATTCTACCTCATCAATAACCCCTTGTAATCCCTTAACTGAATTTTTGAATGCCTCATCAGCTGCTTTTGTCTCAGCTTCAACAGTCATATCCTCTTTATGTCCGGCACGACATGGTCCCTCCCAGAAATGTGTATGTGTCAGACATCCAACCAACGGTTTTACTACAAGTTTCATATCCATTGCTTTCTGTTTCATAATAAAAATACCTCTCTTCTCTTTAACATTCCGCATTTTCCAGTTTGTAGTTTTTCCACACACTCGATATATCCTATTATACTGTATGAATCATGGAATTCCTCTTTATTCTTCCGAACAGACTGTACTTTCTTACGATTTTGTGCTATTTTCATATAATTTATATTATTATTCCCATCATTTTTATATGAATTATACAATATTTATTCACCACATTAACCTGAAAAAAATCCGCAAAAAAAGCACCGGAAACGTGGCCGATCCGTTTTTCGGATGGAAGTACATTTCCGGTGCTGTAATCCTGCCCAATACTCAGGTTATCTTATGCCTGTGCCTCTTTCAGCAAAGCAGACATTCGGAATCCGCTTCGCTACTTCCTCATGAACAAAAACAGGATTATGCCTGTTTTTGTTCAAACTGACTGTTATACAGATCCGCATAGAAGCCCTTCCGTGCCAGCAGCTCTTCATGATCTCCCTGCTCAATGATATCTCCGTCCTTCATGACAAGGATCAGATCTGCATCCTTAATGGTAGAAAGTCTGTGAGCGATAACAAAGCTGGTCCTTCCCTTCATCAGGTTATCCATAGCCTTCTGGATCTGCATTTCTGTTCTTGTATCAACAGAAGATGTGGCCTCATCCAGGATCAGGATCTTATTGTCTGCCAGGATCGCTCTTGCAATGGTAAGCAACTGCTTCTGCCCCTGGGAAACATTACTGGTTTCCTCATCCAGGACCATCTGATAGCCGCCGGGCTGCTGCATGATAAAGTTGTGGATATGAGCCGCTTTTGCTGCCGCGATCACCTCTTCATCCGTTGCGTCCAGTCTTCCGTAGCGGATATTTTCCATAATGGTTCCGGAAAACAGCCAGGTGTCCTGCAGCACCATTCCGAACATCTCACGGAGATTGCTGCGGTTGAAGTTCCGGATATCATGTCCGTCAACCTTGATGCTTCCGCCATTTACATCATAAAAACGCATCAGCAGCTTTACGATCGTCGTTTTTCCTGCACCTGTAGGTCCTACAATGGCGATCTTCTGACCGTCATGCACATCTGCGGAAAAATCATTTACAATGATCTTATCCGGATTATAACCGAATTTCACATGCTCAAACTGTACATTTCCTTCCAGTCCCTCAATGGAATCCGGGTTCTCCGGCTGAAGTTCTTCCTCCGGCTCCTCAAGAAATTCAAATACCCGCTCAGAAGCTGCCGCCGAGGACTGCAGAAGGTTTGTAACCTGGGCGATCTGCTGGATCGGCTGTGTAAAGTTACGGATATACTGGAAGAAGGACTGGATATCTCCAACCTCGATAGTTCCTTTGATGGCAAAAATCCCTCCGAGAAGTGCCACCATCACATATCCCAGATTTCCCACAAACTGCATGATCGGCATCATCATTCCGGAAAAGAACTGTGACTTCCATGCAGACTCATAAAGCTTCTGGTTGTCATGCTCAAATTCCTTCAGCGCATCCTGCTCTTTGTTGAATACTCTTACCACATCATGGCCGCCGAAATTTTCCTCAACCTGACCATTTACTTTTCCCAGATACTCCTGCTGTGCCTGGAAATATTTCTGGGAGTGTTTCATTACTTTATTAATGATAAGCATGGAAACCGGCAGGATCAGCACTGCTGCCAGTGTCATCCACACGTTGATGGAAAGCATCATGATAAATACACCGATCAGTGTTGTTACGGATGTGATCAGCTGTGTCATGCTCTGGTTGATGCTCATCTGCAGGGTGTCCACATCATTTGTCACCCTAGAAAGGATCTCACCGTTTGTTCTGCTCTCGAAATAATTCATTGGCAGACGGTTGATCTTCTTTGAAATATCCTTTCGGAGATTGTATGTAACATCATTGGAGATCCCCGTCATGACAAATCCCTGGATCAGGGAAAAGCATGCACTTGCCACATACAGTCCCAAAGTCCACAGAAGGATCATTCCGATCTTACCGAAATCAATACCGCCTGTACCGTTTACCTTGGCAACCAGACCATTGAACAGCTCTGTGGTAGCTTTTCCAAGTATCTTCGGGCCTGCAATATTAAACGCTGTACCTGCCACTGCAAAGATAAACATCAGGATAAAACGGAATTTATATCTGCCCATATAGCCAAAGAGCTTTTTCATGGAGTCTTTGAAGTCCTTGGCCTTCTCTGTTGGCTGCATTCCGTGTCCGCCCATCGGACCTCTTCTTCTCTGCTGACTCATGCCAATTCCTCCTCTGATAACTGACTCATGGCAATCTGGCGATATACCTCGCAGGACTTCATCAGCTCCTTATGGCTTCCGATCCCTGCCATATGTCCATCGTCCAGTACAAGGATCTTATCTGCATTTAAGATCGTACTGATACGCTGTGCCACGATAATGGTTGTTGCTTCTTTTGTATGTTCTTTCAGCGCTTTTCGAAGTGTGCTGTCTGTTTTGAAATCCAGTGCGGAAAAGCTGTCATCAAAGATAAAGATCTCCGGATCTTTTGCGATAGCTCTGGCAATGGAAAGCCTCTGCTTCTGTCCACCGGAAACATTGCTTCCTCCCTGTGCGATCGGAGTCTTATATCGCTCCGGCTTGGTGTCGATAAACTCCGTAGCCTGTGCAACCTCTGCTGCTTTTTTCACTGCATCTTCCGAAATCTCTGTCTTTCCGTAACGGATATTGGAATCAATGGTTCCTGAGAAAAGTACACCCTTCTGCGGAACATAACCGATCCTGTCACGGACATCCTTCTGTGTCATTTTCCGGACATCCACGCCATCCACTTTCACAGATCCTTCTGTTGCATCATAGAAACGCGGGATCAGATTGATCAGTGTACTCTTACCACTTCCTGTACTTCCGATGATCGCTACTGTCTCACCTTTTTCTGCCTTGAAGGAAATGTCTGTGATAACATTCTCTCCTGCCTCCGGATATGCGAAGCTTACATGATCAAATTCTACAGTACCCTTCACATCCTGGGAAGGCTGTACCGGATTCTCCGGATCCTGGACACTGACTTCTGTCTCAAGCACCTCGTTGATACGGCGTGCAGATACATTTGCTCTCGGCAGCATGATAGACATTGCTGTGATCATCAAAAATGACATGATGATCTGCATTGCATACTGGATAAATGCCATAACATCACCAACCTGCATGCTTCCGCTGTCTACCGCATAAGAACCGCTGTAGATGGTCAATACGGAAACTGCGTTCATGATCAGCATCATCACCGGCATCATAAATGTCATACAACGGTTTACAAAGAGGTTTGTCTTCGTCAGAGTGATATTTGCATCCTCAAAACGCTCCTCCTCGTGTTTTTCACGGCTGAATGCACGGATAACCGGAATACCGGTAAGGATTTCTCTTGTTACCAGGTTCAGCTTATCTACCATGGTCTGCAGGGCTGTAAATTTCGGCATTGCGATTCTGAACAGCATTGCCATAAATGCCATGATCAGTACAATGGCCACCCCAAGGATCCATGTCATGGAGGAATCTCTCTGAAGCACGCGGATCACACCACCGATTCCAAGGATCGGCGCGTAAAGCACGATACGGAACATCATAGCCATTACCTGCTGGATCTGCTGGATATCGTTCGTGCATCGTGTGATCAGGGATGCTGTTGAAAACTTATGGTACTCTCTGCTGGAAAAACCTATGACTTTGTTATAAACCAGTCCACGGAGATCATGTCCCATAGATGCAGCAACTCTGGACGAAAGAAATACCACACATACTGCAGCCATCATGGTGACCAGTGCCATCAGCACCATGCGGATACCTGTTGACTTCATATAATCCATCTGTATGGCATCCACATCTTCACCTATAGATTCATATTCTGCACGAACATAGGAAACACCTGCCTGTGTGATGATGGATTCCTGCATCTTGTCGATCTTTTCTCCGACCTGGTCCTTCATAGCAGCCAAAGCCTCTGCCGGCATCTGAGAAAGAGCCGCCAGTGGATCCGTCCCTTCCGGGATTCCCATTTTTGCAAGAGCTGCCTTTGATTCCTCACTGTCGGACGTCAGAGTAGAAACGATCACCATCGGTTTGCCGAAGATATCGTTGAGTTCTTCTCTGTCTTCTTTGGAGATTTTATCCTTTAATACCAGATTCTCTCCCTCTTCCTCATAAAATCCATCCACAGTTTTCGCATCATCCTCTTCCATAAACAGCTTCAGACTGTCCATGGACGTCTTTCTGATCTTCTCAGGAACACTGTCTTCAATACCGTTCTGCTGAATTCCCACATTAATGATATTTGATGTGTAATTCGGCAGAGACAGATCACAGTATGCCTGAAGAAAAAGAAGCGCAATGATGAGTACGATGTAACCTGCAGATCGTTTCAGATATTTCATCAGTTTAATCACGTTTCTGTTCCTTCCTTTCTGTCATTTCATCCGGATGAAGCTTTTCTATGGCTTCCTCCGGCTGGATCTTTTCGATATTTACAAGGATCTGCTCCAGAAATCTCCGAAGCAGGCACTGTTCCGCCTCACTGAAGCCTTCCATCATCACGGCCTCATTTTTATGGATCCGTTCCAGTGCTTTTGCCTTGATTTCCTTTCCCTTTTCTGTCATGTAGATCCTGGTCACACGCTGATCCTTTTCATCCGGTTTCTTATAAAGAAAGCCTGCTTTCTCCAGTCTCTGTATCGATACATTTACCGTAGGCGGCTTGATATGCAGGATCTTTGCAATTTCCCGCTGACTCAGGCCATCCCTTCCGGACACAAGCCCCAGAACCGGTATCTGTCCCGGATAAATCCCAAGCTCCTGCATCTGACCAAAGCATTTCGTCATAAAATAACGGTCTACCTTCATAAACAGAGATAAAAAGCTGCTCTGCCTTTCTTTCTCATCTTCCTCCTTACAAAACACGCTGTCACTCCTCTCTCATCCGATCAGACACCTGCTCTTTGTTAATGATATACGAAGCAGTGATCATTTTCTTTTAATTAGTCGGCTAACTATATATAATATACATCTGCACAAAAAATGCAACTGGTTTTTGTGGATTTTACACTTTTTTAAGATTTACAATCGGTTTCTCCCTGTTTTTATCCGCTTTTTTATTTTGTCGGGCTAATTTTTCATTCTACACACCCTTTTTTAATGGACTGATTATGTGCACAAATTTTCTTCTTCTCCGTCACACCCGCTGTCACAGATTGAATTTTCCCATTTTGGCCTGTATAATTTAGGTAATTACTTATGGCAGCCCAGGCTGCTGTCATTAAACAGGAGAAACACTTATGTCAAAATTCAGTAATTATCTCCGCGCTCTGATCAAACAGAGTGAGGAATCCATCACCACTATTGCCAGAAACACCGGCATCGAAAGAACTTCCATTCACAAAGCCCTGAAAGACGAACGTGTTCTTCCCAACAAGGCTCTTCAGTCTCTTGCACGATATTTCGGACTGACCCTGGAAGAACGTCAGGAATTTTTCCGTCTTCATGATATCCTTCTTCAGGGCGAAGAGGCTTACGAAAACCGTCAGGCAGTCTGTACTCTTATAAATACTCTAGCAGCCGTTGATTTTTCCATGTTCCCCCCTCCAAAGGTGAATACACTTCCTCTCACGGATTCCCTGATCAGCGGCGAATATGCAGTCCATAGTCTTATCCGTTCTGCCCTGATCTATGAAGTCTCCCATCACAGAGATCCTAAAATCCAGATGTATCTTCCTGAAAAGCTTGATCTGACCATGGAATTTATGGAACTGTGGCTGAACCAGTATCCGTTTTCCGTTGATGAGATTCTTTGTATTTATCATGCAGACAGCATCAGATCTCCGGATCCGGTCCGCAGAAATTTAAAAAAACTGGAGTCCGTGATTCCCATGTGTCTTGCTTCCCGCGGCAACTATAAGCCTTATTACTTCACGGAACCGTTTTTTGCCTCTGCGATCTCTCCGCTGAGCTACTACATCGTTGCTCCCTCCTGCTTAATCCTGCTTTCCGGGGATCTGAGCACAGCCCGGATCAGCGGTGACCATGAGCTGATCGGCTACTACCGGGATTTTTTTCAGAAGCAGCTGCCCAAATGTGATCTGCTTACCCGGTGCGGCAACGATATCCTGCATGTTCTCCGGGAATATATCGACGGAACATCCCCTGATTCCCTTCAGATTTTTATGAATCAGCCATGTACCGGCCGTTACATAACTCCCGAGATCATTCAGAAATATCTCAACAGCGATGATATGCCTTATCCGGCCATGTACAGCCTGGTAGAGCAGCATTTTTCCGTACTCCGTCAGATTTCCCAGAATTACTTCACTATTTTTACAGAAAAAGGTCTGGCTGATCTTGTCACCAGCTGCGTTCTCCAGGATCTGCCACCGCAGTATGTTCCGCCTCTTGATCCTGAGGATATCCGTCAGATGCTCCTTTCGCTTCATGAAGAGATCTCCGACGGAAATATCTCCGGTTTTATTGTGCGTCCCACATACCTGCAGCTTCCCGACTATCTTTCTTTATATATAACACCTGCGGAACTGCATATTTATACCACTAATGCCTTTGTTTTTGGCGCCTACTGCTGCAATATCCACATCCAGGAGCCTTCTCTGTGCAGGATATTCACTGAATTTATCAGAACCCTTCCCGGAAGTCACCTGGTCTACAGCCAGGAAGAAACCCTGAATCTTCTGGAACAGTATATTGCTCAGCTGCCCTGAATCAAAAAAATATATCCACAAAGGAGGATCACCCTTATGAAAAAGAAATTACTGGCCTGTACCCTTGCAGTACTCATGTGCCTGCAGCCTGCTTCTGCCGTCCTGGCTGAAGATCCGAAGCCAGGCGATGTCGCTCAGACTTCTGAAAAAGTTTCCATATCTTCTTATAGCGACCTCTCAGATACTGCTGTATCCGACGACGCTTCATCCACTGACGAAGACAGCTCTGCTGTATCGGATTTCTCTGCATCTGATACTTCCGAAACCATTTCCAATGCCGATTCTGCCGATTCTAATGTAGATTCTGCTGATTCTGGCGATTCTGATCTTTCAGAAGAAGACTCTGTCCAGGAGCTTACTGAGGACTTTTCTGACGATGTAGAAGATACCGAAGCCTTAACACAGGAAGAATCTGCTGACGAAGCTTCTGCACAGGAACCGGAATTTGACGACGGAAGTGTTCCCTCTGCCGGTGCCGATTCCAACACTTTCGGTGATTTTCAGTACACAACTTCCGGACTCACTGCGACCATCACAAAATATACCGGAACCGCTGCTTCTGTAACTGTACCGTCCAAGATTGATAATTATACCGTTACAAAAATAGCGTCTTCTGCGTTTGCAAATAATCTTCCCCTGACCAGTGTTGTGATTTCTGATACCATTACAGAAATCGGCTCCAACGCTTTCGAGGGCTGCGCTGCCCTGGAATCCATAAAGCTTCCTTCCAAGCTGAAAACACTGGGCTATGACTTTATTTCCGGTACCCTGGTCACTACTCTTACGATCCCGGCCGGGCTTACCACATGTGTTTCCTCTACATATTATTATGGTCCTTTAAACGGTGCAGAAAACCTCACTGAGCTCATCCTTGCAGACGGTATGGAAAAGATCCCCGCTTATCTTGCCTGGTTCTCTGCTTCCGAGACCACTCACCTGACCACCGTCTCTATCCCGGATTCCGTCACCTCCATCGGTTCCTATTCCTTTGCAAACTGCACGGCTCTGGGTGAGATCACCATTCCGGATTCTGTCACTTCCATTGCGAACAATGCCTTTTCCGGCTGGAAAAATCTGGTGATCAAAAGCACTGCCGGATCCGCAGCCCATGCTTATGCAAAAACCAACAATATTCCATTTCAGGAAGTGATCCAGGAAGGCAAACGTATTATTGCCGGACGGCTGGATGCTGTAAATGCCGAAGACGGAACTATCAATATTGAAGGAAGAGATTATCCTGTATCCGGTAATTTCAGTCTCACCAGTGCCATGAGCATCCTGCAGAACAGCTCCGACAAGATTGTGGTCTTTAATTACGACAACAGCCGTGTTACACACATGGAGGCAGCTGAGGATATTGTAACGCTTCAGATGCAGGCCATTACAGATGTCAATAATTCCAATACCTTTGTATATGAAAACGGCCAGTATCAGAAAACCTCACTTTCTCAGAATATGGTACTGAAATGTAAGGTTTCCCAAAATTCTAGTTACTCTTATGATGAGATCCGTCAGTTACTGCCAGGCTACACGATTTCTGTCACCGGAATAGAGCTCCTTGCTTCCGCGCCGTTAAATGCTCATTTTCGGGAAGCTCTGGCTTTGTCAAAAATGGAATTTTCAACCCCTGTAAAGGTAAAAGTAACCGACTCCAAAAACATTGCCACTGCTGTATTTGGCATTTCGTCTGACTATATCGCTGAAAAAGCAAACTCTGATTTTTCAGTTTCATTCCTGGCCCGCTATGGAAATTCTGATTCTTATGTTCTCTCCGGCGGAAAACATATCTATCTGGCAAACCATGACTATCAGCGCCAGCAGACAGAAAAGAAAAAGTCACAGACTGAACGTGGTCAGAAGCTTGCTTCCGCACAACAGATTCTGGGCAAAAACAACAGTATTCTTACCATTGACCCGAAACTGAATGACTACTTTACCAAGCCACAGATGGAAGAATTTTATGACTTCTTATCCTGCTATATGGCTGTAGCGATCAATTCCACCTCCTTCTCCTATACCGGCGATCAGAAGAATAAAAGCTGTCAGCAGGTTCTGGAAAAGCTTTTTGAAAAAATGGGCATTACGAAACAGAGTTTTATCGTAGGAAAAACTCTGAAAGGTCACTTTGCCATCTCTGCCAGCACCCAAAAAGGAGACCGCACCATCAACTTTACCTATTCTGTCAGTGCTTACGGATTTTCTGATGTAAACTTCAGCTCTCTGGGCACCCTGAATTACAGCATCAGCCAGGATAACTGTTCCGGAATCATCGGGCTGGCCGGTGCAGATACGAAAGCTTTTGCGGAGCAGGTGAAACAGCTGGCAGAAGCCTCCGTCAAAAATGTATACAACGAAGCCTGGGGCAACTATGCCAATGAAGTGGCAGACCTTCTTTTCACAAAAACTGTGCAGGACCTTATCCGCAATTCCAGATATGGCTCTTTCTCAAACCTTGTGTACACCATGCTTACAAAGCCGTCCCAGACTGCCGCTGCCCAGAACAGGCGAAAAACAAACACTTCCATTAAGTGCCCGGTAGATGTGTATGTATATGACAGCAGCCATAACCTTTGCGGTTCTATCATCAATAACGTTGTCGACACTTCCTATAACGATATTATCATGTCTGTGGAAAACGATGAGAAATTCATTTCCTTCTGCGGAGATGATTACTATCTGAAGCTCGTAGGCAATGATAACGGAACCATGACCTATGAGATTGAGGAATACAACGGAGATACACTCTCCCGAAAGATCACCTATAACGACATTCCTCTCACTGCGGGAAAAAAATACAATGCCTATATCCCGGAGGGGCAGGACATGGATACCGGTGTTTACTCTCCGATAAATGAATCCGGTGAAAAATCCCAGGCTGCTTCCGATACCAGAAAAACAGCTCCACAGCCAGTTTCCGTGGAAAGTATCCAGCTGGATCAGACCCAGAAAGCGCTTCTCACCGGAGAAAGCTTTAAACTGACACCTTCTATCAAGCCTGCCAATGCCTCCACCAAAGATGTTCTCTGGAGCTCCGACAAAGAATCTGTAGCCACAGTAGATGATCATGGTACTGTAAAAGCACTTTCCGCCGGTACTGCTGTTATTACTGCAACAACCTTTGATGGTGCACTTACAGCCACCTGTGCCGTAACCGTTACTTCGCCGGAAGTTTCCGTAGATACACTGACGGTAACTGTTCCCGATGTTGATTGTAATGGCCAGGAGCAGCGTCCACAGGTAACTGTAAAAAATGGTGACACGCTCCTTACTCAGAATCAGGATTACACTTTATCCTATTCCAATAACACCCTGCCCGGTACAGCCACTGTTACCATCACCGGTCTTGGCTCTTATACCGGAAAACTCAGCGTTACTTTCCGGATTCTGGAGAAATCACATAAATGGAGTTCCTGGAAAGTCACCACAGCCGCGACTGTGCTGAAGACCGGTAAGAAACAGCGCACCTGCTCCTACTGTAAGAAAAAGGCTACTGCATCCATTGCCCGTCTGAAGCCAACGCTTAAATTAAGCATGACTTCTGTTATCCTGAAAAAGGGCCAGACCACAACCGCTTTCAAAGTAACAGGCCTTGCAAAAGGTGACAAGGTAAAATCCTACCGCAGTTCCAACACAAAGATCGCATCCATTGATTCCCGGGGTAAGATCAAAGGAATCCGCATCGGCAGTACCAAGATCACCGTAACGCTTGCCAGCGGAAAGAAAGCTACGGTTACGGTCAAAGTACAGAAAAATGCAGTGACAACTCAGAAACTTACGGTTTCTCCTTCCCGCATTTCTCTGAAACTGAAAAAGACATACAAACTGAAAATATCACGTTCGCCTCTGACCACCGTTGAAAGAATAACTTACAGATCTTCCAACTCAAAAGTAGCATCTGTAAATTCCAAAGGAGTCATTACCGCCAGAAAGAAAGGTACCGCGACGATTACCGTTCTCTCCGGCAAAAAGAAAGCCACTGTAAAAATAACTGTAAAATAGTACAAAACACCCGTTCTGTAAGTGATTTTTCTTACAGAACGGGTGCTTTTCCTTATCTTCTCTGGGAGATCAATATCACTGGTTTCTCCTGCGATCCGAAAAGAACCACCTTAGAAGCTCCGTTTTGCACGCATATCGCCTTTATCTCCTAAAAAACTTTCTCCAGTTTCATAACGCTATTCTCCCTTATACAAACTGATTGACAGACGGATCGTAAGTATAATCGATAGTCTCCAGATTCTTCTCCAGTTCTTTTTGATCAACGTCTCTGTCCTCGCAAAACGCATCCAGAGTTTTATAAAAATCCCTCAGCTGTGTATTTACGTAACTTAAAAGCATTACCGGGTCCTTTGGTATCATTGTCTTTTCCATCCTTTACTTTTTATTTCTCAGATTTTCTGATTGATCAGTTTTACTATCTTACCAATCTCCATTTTTGTCAAGAGGCAATTCCCGGGTTCCCTGTGTTCCGCCCTGTACAGACCTCTCAGTTTCCTTTCCCGAAAAAAAAGACTGCCCGGTTCTGATTTTCTTATTCTTCATCCGATTTTCACATCAGAATGAATCCTCTTCAGAACGGGCAGTTCTTTTATTTATCAATCTATATTTTACTGCTTCAAGGAGTTACTTTTTTAACCAGATGTTGTTCTGTCATTTCGTGCTGACAGTAAACTCTCCTTCTTTCACATCCAGCACAATGGTATCTCCGGCATGTACATCACCGGAAAGGATCTTCTTTGCTGTCAGTGTCTCCACATAATTCTGGAGATAACGCTTCAGAGGACGTGCGCCGTAAACAGGATCATAACCGTTATCCACTACCATCTGTTTGGCAGCATCTGTAAGCTCCAGAGAAAGCTCCTGGTCAGCCAGACGGTCGCTGAGCTCTTTGACCATAAGATCTACGATCTTACCTACATTATCCTTGGTCAGCGGCTTGAACATGATGATCTCATCCAGACGGTTCAGAAATTCCGGACGGAAATGACCACGAAGATCATTCATAACCTGTTCCTGTGCCTCCGGTTTGATATCTCCCTTCTCGTCGATACCGTCAAGAAGGTACGGAGAACCAATGTTGGAAGTCATGATCAGGATCGTATTCTTAAAATCAACCGTACGTCCCTGTGAATCCGTGATACGTCCATCGTCCAGTACCTGCAGAAGTACATTGAATACATCCGGGTGAGCCTTCTCGATCTCATCAAAAAGAACAACACTGTACGGTTTTCTTCGAACGGCCTCTGTCAGCTGTCCGCCTTCCTCATATCCGACATATCCTGGAGGCGCTCCGATCAGACGGGACACGGAATATTTCTCCATGTACTCACTCATATCGATACGGACCATATTCTGCTCATCGTCAAACAGTGTGGCAGCCAGAGTCTTGGCAAGCTCTGTTTTACCAACACCGGTTGGTCCGAGGAACAGGAATGAACCGATCGGCTTTGTGGGATCCTTGATTCCGGCTTTGGAACGAAGGATCGCATCTGTTACAAGACGAACACCCTCATCCTGTCCTACTACACGTTTGTGCAGCTCATCCTCAAGGCCCAGCAGCTTGGTTCTCTCACCTTCTGTCAGCTTGGTTACCGGAATACCGGTCCATCTGGAAATGATACGAGCAATCTCATCATCTGTGACAGCCTCATGTACCAGGCTTCTGTCACTCTCCTTAACCTGCTTCTCCTCAACTTCCAGCTGCTGCTGAAGCTTCGGCAGCTCGCCATACTGCAACTCTGCTGCTTTCTCCAGATCGTAATTCTGTTTTGCTTTCTGAATCTGTTTATTGATATCCTCGATCTGCTCACGTAATTTCTGAAGCTTCTCTACGGAATGCTTCTCATTATCCCACTGAGCTTTCTGGGTATTAAAAGTATCTCTCAGCTCTGCAAGTTCTTTCTGCAGATCAGCCAGACGCTCTTTACTTAAGTTATCAGTTTCTTTTTTCAGGGCAGACTCTTCAATCTCCAGCTGCATGATCTTACGTCTCTGCTCATCCAGCTCTGTCGGCATGGAATCCAGCTCCGTCTTGATCAGCGCACAGGCTTCATCAACAAGGTCGATGGCCTTATCCGGAAGAAAACGGTCTGTAATGTATCTGTGTGAAAGTGTGGCAGCTGCAACCAATGCACTGTCTGTGATCTTAACACCGTGGAATACCTCATATCTTTCTTTCAGGCCACGGAGAATGGAAATGGTATCTTCCACTGTCGGCTCATTTACCATAACCGGCTGGAAACGACGGGCAAGTGCAGCATCCTTCTCAATATACTGGCGGTATTCATCCAGAGTTGTTGCACCGATACAGTGCAGCTCACCTCTGGCAAGCATAGGCTTCAGCATGTTTCCTGCATCCATGGCGCCATCTGTCTTACCTGCACCCACGATCAGATGAAGCTCATCGATAAACAGAATGATCTGTCCTTCGCTCTTCTTCACTTCCTCAAGTACCGCTTTCAGACGTTCCTCAAACTCACCACGATACTTGGCACCTGCAACCAGCGCACCCATATCCAGGGCAAAAATCTTCTTATTCTTAAGACCTTCCGGTACATCTCCTGCCACAATACGCTGTGCCAGTCCCTCGATGGCTGCTGTTTTACCAACGCCAGGCTCACCAATGAGAACCGGGTTGTTCTTGGTCTTACGGGAAAGGATACGGATAATATTCCGGATCTCCATATCACGGCCGATCACCGGATCAAGCTTCTGGTTCTTCGCCTTCTCCACAAGATCCTCACCGTATTTATTCAGGGTATCATAGGTTGCCTCCGGGTTGTCGCTGACAACTCTCTGGTTTCCTCTGACTGTAGATAATGCCTGAAGAAAACGCTCTCTGGTGATTCCGAATTCATTGAATAGCTTCTTCATGCTCGGGCTTGGATTCTTCAGCATGGAAAGGAACAGATGCTCAACCGATACATACTCATCTCCCATAGCCTTCGCTTCGTCCTCTGCACTGACCAGTGCCTTGTTCAGATACTGACCAAATCGAAGCTCTCCACCGGAAACCTTAACTCTGGCATCCAGTGCCTTCTTAACTGTGTCAATAAAATATTCCTTCTGGATTTCCATCTTCTCGATCAGCTTGAGGATCAGGCTGTCCTCCTGTGTCAGCAAGGCATACAGAAGGTGTTCCTCTTCGATCTCCTGATTGCCATATTCATAAGCAATCTTTTCAAGATCCTGGACAGCCTGTACGGATTTCTGTGTAAATTTACTGATATTCATAGGCTTTCCTCCTATTCTATGAAAAGCATTTCCAATATTCGCATACCGGAAATGCTGTGCTTTTTTCTTGTTCTAGGAGAACTATAACACTATTTGTTAGCACTGTCAAGAGGTGAGTGCTAATTTTTTTACAAAGAATTTCGCCCCGTAAAATGAAAAACTAATTTCCGTTTTTAGCCCTTTATGTTCTTTTATTGGAAGGTGTTTCTTTACGAGCTCAAGTTTCAACTCCTTACTATACTGTTTCCTAGACATAAAAATATGCTCCTCATATGATAGATTTTTGGATATTTCCATTGTCTACCATATGGGGAGCATATCAATCCAACGGTTTTTAGTGCTTTTTTCATATTACTTTATTGAATATCCCTCATTCTGCCTATATAAGTGAAACTTAGCGAAACTTAAATTAAATCTCTTTCAGACAATTCAATTTGGATATTCACCAACTGTGGATTATTTCTCAGTGCACCAGTTTCCAACTTACCGCCTGCTGCCTTGCATCCACAAATCTCTTATAAATACCTTCCTGCTTCATTAGTTGCTCATGTATTCCCTGCTGCACAATTCGTCCTTTGTCAACAACCACAATCTGGTCTGCATGTCTGACCGTTTTTAATCTGTGGGCAATCATAATAATCGTTTTTTCCTTTGTAAGCGCATCTACTGCATCCATCAGATCCTTTTCATTCTCCGGATCAACATTGGCCGTTGCCTCATCTAATATAACGATTGGTGCATCCTTCATGATCGCTCTGGCTATCGAAATACGCTGCTTCTCGCCACCGGAAAGTGTAGCTCCTCCTTCTCCGATCACTGTATCGTATCCATCTGGAAGTTTGCTTATGAAATCATGACAGCACGCTTTCTTCGCCGCTTCCACCACTTTCTCATGGCTTGCATCCTGACGTCCGAATTTAATATTATTCTCAATGGTATCTGCAAACAAATACACAGACTGAAATACAAATGAAAAATTACGCATCAGACTGTTCATACTATAGTCTTTTACATTCACGCCTCCAAGTGTCACTTCCCCTGAATCCACATCCCAGAATCTGGCGATCAGATTGCAAAGTGTTGATTTTCCTCCACCAGATGGTCCAACGATTGCTGTCGTCGTTTTCTGCGGAATAGAGAGCGATATATCATCAATGATCTTCCGTTTGTCATAAGAAAACGAAACATTAGAAAGTCCGATATCGTAATTTTCCGGCTGTATTTCTTTACCGTCGATATCCATGGTATCCAGCTCCAATATTGCATTTGCTTTATCTACACATACGCTTACCATATGTAAAAGAGATGAATAATTTCCTGCACATTCCAGACTAGCATAAAGCATAAATGCTGAAATTGTCATACCGATCGCATAGACCGCACTCATAGTTCCATTAATATAAAAATATGCACTGCAAGCCACGATCACAGCACCTGTAATTTTGGTTATCACACTTTGCAGAAAATGATAGGGTACAAACAGCATTTCCATCTTTGTATTGATCTTTTCACATGCTTCATTTGCATCATTTAATCTTTTCGCCTGTTTCCCAAGCAAGTTATATGATTTAACTTCTGATATTCCCTGCAGATACTCCATGATCTGGTTTACAAGCTCCGTATCGCATACCACTTTTTGCTCTGAATCTTTTTTACCCGCATTCTGCATCACAGAATTGACCCCAAAGAAAATAAGTACTCCTGCTGCAGCTATCAGTCCGATTCTCCAGTCAAAAATAAACAGCATAAGAATGATCATTGATGTTTCCAGAATTCCCTGCATTGTCAGCATAACCACTCTCGCAGCCACATCGCCAAGTATTTCCATTGTATTGGTTG
>SKFA01000207.1_pt1 | contig 47880 bp, 50 predicted proteins | sample 4820291 | NCBI WGS metagenome assembly SKFA01 (sample SAMN11008795, study PRJNA524170) | human gut metagenome | isolation source: fecal sample from pouch patient p30 | place: Israel: Tel-Aviv | reverse complement strand
CTTATCGCCATCTTTGCTGTATCCAATTTCTTTGAAGTAATAGCGTGTGCCTTCAGGATCCTTTGTATAATCATATTCTGCTTTTACTGTTTGGATCGTTTCTTTATCGGTTACTTTGTAATCTACTTTTCCAGAAGTCCAAACATCTTTTTCTTTACCATCAGGTGTAACAGCTACTAGAATCGTTTCAAAGGCACGTTCTGTGTCAACTGGAATGTTTTCATGACTGATTTTTACATCATCGTATGGCACCATTTCTTCACCCCAGGTGAAGGTTTGATCTTTACTATCGCCATTGTGTGCTTGTGTCGCAATTTCTACTTTTGGAACTTCTACAGGTTTTGCTTTATCTTTTAATACGTACGTACCTAAATCAACATTTTTTCCGTTGGCCAACTCTTTTTGGGTAATTTTTTGTTCATTTAGGACATTTCCACTTTTTTGATCAGTCACAGTGAAAGTAAAGGTCGCTGTTTCCTTATCAAAAGAATGTTTAACCTCAATTGGATCAATATTTTGATAGCCTTCAATACCTTTAGTTTCGGTAATGACATAATCATCGATTGGCAAATCACCTAGTTTAAAATAACCGTTTTTTCCATCCACATTATCAGTTGTAACAACTGTTTTTTCTTGTGTTCGTTCATTTGTAGCAGTAAATTCTACACCATTTTTCAAAATTTCATTGGTATCATTTTGAATAACTTTCTGTCCATCCATATTCATTCGAATGACATCGTCTGAACTTTTAGCATCTTTAATAACAACTGCCGTATTTTGGTCTTTATATGTCAACTCCACAACATGCTTTTCTGGATCCAATGTGTACCCTACTGGTGCTTCCGTTTCTTGCCAGTAATAGCTTCCTAAATCTAATTTATCCATTGAAGCATTAAGCTTTTCGTCTAAAGTAAATTCTTTTACCAAAGTGCCATCTTCTTTGAACAAACCATATTTCGCTCCTACCATCGAATATGTAGGGTTCAATGGTTTATCGGAATTAGTCGTTGCATCTTCTTTTGTTAAAGTTGTTTTACCAGTCGCTACATCATTTTTAAATTCAACTGAAGCGGTTTTACCTGCTTTTACAACCACTTCTTTTGTATTGTTTTTATCTAAAACATAAGGGGCTGGAACAAAGATTTCTGTTGCTTTTACTTTGGCATTATGAGGAATTCCATTTACAAGTGCTTCCCCTTTAGCATCTGTTGTGACTGTTTGTTTTTTACCGTTGTATTCTACATCAAATTTTGTGTTTGGAACTGGTTTTCCTGTTTCTTTATCTAATTTAGTGATTTTCATTTCACCTGTTGTAACGATTTCAAAGTCTATTTTGTACTTACTTGGATCAGCTACACCAGCACTTAAAACATCTTGAGAACCTGCTTTTTTCCAAATAAAAGGAGTACCCTCTCGTAAGCTTTTTTTCAAAATTAATGTGCCTGAAGTGTTGGTAGTACTTTTAGGTGTAATCGTTAACTTATTACCTGATTGTTTGAAATCTACATTAGCAGTATTTTGTGCTACCACATCAAATTGAGATAAATTTGAACCATTCGCATCTGTTAAAACGGTAGATTCACCCAACGTTAGTTTTACCTTACTATTATGAAAAGAGGGTTGTTTTTCATAATTTGCAATAACATCGTTAATCTTATTCTTTATGGCCGTTCTTTGTGCTTCTGTTAAATCACCGTTTGAATGGACACTAGCTCCTACCTCATTGTAAAGCATTTCTTGCGCTACAAACATTGTATCTAAATCGGTGCCAGCCATATTCCACAGAGTACTTATTAAATTTGCTTTTCGATTTAAAGCAAAAGGATTACTCGAATAGCCTGTACCTTCTAAAACATGACTAAATGGATCTACACAGAAAACTAATTCTTTCCCATTACCACGGTCTAAGTAAATAGGTGCAGTCCATATATCTCGGGTTTCTCCTTTCCACGTAACAGACATTTCTCTTTCATTATTATGATCAAATGAAACATCTGAAGCGGTAGCAGCGTTTACTGGAACGGCAGTAAACAAAGTTTGCATCCCGATAGCTCCGATCATCGCTAAATGTTTAATTTTTTTTATAACACTCATTTCTATCTCCTTCTTCTTTATATTTATTTTTAAACAACAAAAATACATACAAAAAAAGAAGGTGCTCGTATCATAGTCAATGACTCACCTTCTCTACATTTTTATAATAAAAAAGACAGCTCAGATTACTACATGAGCTGTCGAATAAATTATATTCATTTATAATTGTGAAGCTCCATAAGTTCCAACCATTCCATTTGCATCATATAAAGCTTCAGCAGCAGCTAATGCTTCAGCCTGTGTATTATAAGTACCACCAGTTTGGTGTAACTGTGTACCATCGTTCCACCAGCCTATCCATTTTTGACTCGGAACTGGGTCAGGCGTAGGTTCAGGATCTGGCGTTGGCGTAGGTGTTGGCGTTGGATTCGGAGTTGGTGTCGGATTGGGCGTTGGCGTAGGTGTTGGGCTAGGCGTAGGCTGAACCGTATTTCCCCCTGTTGATCCACCACCTGTATTTGGATTGCTATAGTCAGGTGTTACTGATCCAGCGGCTTGGTTATTAGGACTAGTTTGACTATCTGGCACTTGTGCTGATTCTGCACCTGCTTCTTGATTTACCGCTTCAGCAGCTGGTGTAGCATTCGTTGCTTCTTTATTTGTTTTTTCAGGAGTTACCTCCGCTGCCTTACTTCCAGTAGTTGAAGCTTCTCTTTTTAGATCAGCCTCTTGTTTTGCCTTATCCTCTGCTGCTTTTTTCTTATTTTCAGCTTCTTTTTTCTTTTGTTCCTCAATGGATTTTTTTAATTTATCAAGACGAGTTTGTTGTGCCTTCTTATCTTTTGCTAAATAAGCATCTTTTTCAGAATCAATACTTTTTTGTGCTGCTTTAATATCAGCATCCTTCTTAGTTTTTTCAGCAGTCGCAATCAATTGATCTGTTTTTTTAATCAATCCTAAGAACGAGTGGAGCTTTGTTATTTTCTCCTGTGGGCCTGTCTGGTCCTGCTCTTTCAACTTTTTAATAACATTTTCAGCTAATTCAATATCTTTAGCACTTCGCGTGTCATATGCCTTTTTCACTGAATCATCGACTTGCAACGACAATTTTTTATAATCGGCTTTTTCTTTCTTTTCTGCTAGCTCAATTTTTTCCGCTTGAACTTTCTGATTATGAACAACTAATCCAGCGCCACCACCAACAATTACAAGTGCAGCTCCAACAACCAACAATTTTTTCTTCCCTGACATTTTACTTTTTTTCTCCATTTTCTTTCCTCCTCAAATATATACATTTTAATTTTAAAACACATAGTACGTTCTAACAAGCATCTGTGTATTCCATCACAACATGTTTATTTCATTATTTTCTATATCAAATAGAACTTTTTAATTAATTCTGACTCTTTAATTGAATTAAAGCTAAGTAAAACTGCTGTGCTTCTTCACGAAAATTGAACTGTCGATACAGCTGATTACAATAGTTTTTTAAATTGTTTATGCAAATACTGACTGAATAGATTCCCTCGTGATACACCATAAGAATTTCATTGTCATGACCAATAGATTGTTTCTCAATAATCTTCACTTAACTTCCTCCTTCTATTTGCCCGATAATAACTGACACAGGACTTTTATCTATATATTCTTTCTACGCAACTTGAACACTAGTAAATAATTCCATAGGATTGTCTTTATTAGAGCGTTCATAACCAAGGACAAGAGTGTCTGATTCATGAACTGCCTTATAGAGTGCCACTTTTCTTTCATACGTCCAGTGATAAACGGTATTGGTTTTGTTAATATATGTTTCTAGCGCTATACATTTTTTATGCTTTTTATGCAAAAAATCAATTAATTCATTTTCTAACTCATTCATAAAATATCTTTGTTCCTTTTTTTTCCTCATACCAACGTCTCCTTTTTTTATTTTTTATTCCGAGCGATAGTGCTTGTACTATCATTCTTTTTTCTACGTTTAATTTCATCAACAACAAATTGATTTTTCACGGATAAATTATATAAGTCATGGTGACTAATTTGTTGCCCACTATCGACATAATAATCAATATACTGGCGAGATAAAATGTCCTTAGAGCTTTTATGGAAGATCTCACTTGTCTCTGCTACATTAATTTTTACATCAACAATATCTTTATCTATGGTCGAAAAAGGGGGCTGTACTTTCACGAGAGTTTTGTATTTTGTTCGTGTAATTAATCCAATAGAATTAATGTGTAAAAATGCTTCAACATCCAGCACACCGTTCGAAACAATTTCAACTAGCTTATTGACTGATAAACGAATTTTTTCAAGCTTCGTTTTATCTGAGTTAAAAAATAATCGTACGTCCTTTCCTGATCCAGGTACAACAAACAGTGTTTGTTGTGGCCCTTTATTTTCATCATAATTCATTCTTTTATCGTTCTCCTATCTTAAATTTCTATCTATACCTAACCTTCTCTTATTTACTAATCTAACTAAATAATTCGCAGGGTTTCTAGCAACTGTTACCCCAAACTCTAAAAGGAGCCAGATAATCGCTCGCTTACGGTCCTGGCGATTCTCCTTTATGTACGTGGCACTATTCACTTCGCATTGAAGTTCTGACCCCTGATCCTTAGTAGCCACGCTGATCGCCAGGGCAGTCTGTACGACTGACTATAGGTTTCTCCTGTCTCCTCTTACTCCTAGTTTTCCAACTTATCTTTAAAAATAAGTATTGTGCTACTCCCTCTACCTTGTTATCAATAAAACAAGCAATAATATCACATCATGACCTGCTTTGGTGATAAGTCTCGTCCTAAGTTCATAAGCTTTCGAGTTTGTTCTAAAAGTTTTCGGATCCATTCAAAATATGAATTGCTAATTACACTAGCAAATAAGAAAAGGTTAGGTAATTCTTTATTTGACTTTTTCTTTCTTGAACGCTCTCCGTGCATTTTCCTGTACTTTCTTTTCAACAAAATCTAGCTGCGTGTAAATATCGATTGGTTTTGGCTGTGTGATCATTGCGCCCATTCCTTTACCTGTTTTATTCAGCGGCAATAATCGTTTTTTATTGCTTTCTCTATTTCCAGAACGCCGTGCAATTAGTATGCCTTTTTTCTTTTGCGAATAAACTCGTTCTATCAAGTGATAGATCTCTTTGATTTCTACAGGACTGTGAATAATATCAATCTGTACACCATTAGACCACATCACGTTCTGCCTCACAAGACGACTGCCATCAACATAATACGTTAACCGAGCCTTACTTCCTTTTTGAGGAAATAACACTACTCTTTTTCCATATTTCAGCACTTCTTCAGGAGTCATTATTGTCATTTTTCTCTTCCTTTCCCTGCTTCGCACGTGGAAACTAAACAAAAAAGAGGGAGATCACACTAAACGTGTAATCTCCCTCTTCCTCCGTTACAGACCTATCAATACAACCCAACTTAGACACAAATCTCCACAAAAAGTTATGCTCTATTCATGCCAATTTTTAATAACTTGGGGGGTGCCCATTTTTAAAAATCTACATAAAAAAGTATAAATGTTCATGAAAATATGTTACTATAATCAGTGTTGTAGCGAAAGCTGCAACAGAAAAAGGAGTTTATCGTTCAGGTGGATTGAACGGACAGATTAGAATCTATGACCTAGCCAAGGGACGGCAATCCCGAAGTTAGCGAGAAACTTTTCTGGTCTCCTTTTTTGTTTAGCTTCAAACTACGAAGCAGTAACAAATTATTTAATTCTGGTCTTTCAATAAATTAACGATACCACGAAGATAATTTTTCTACAAGTATTTTCTTAAAATAATTATAATTTAACTTTAACATATCATCTCGATTTAATTGTAAATATGCAGTAATTAGCCTAGCCCATTTTATATCTTTTCACGGACAATGAGAGCTTGTTTTGCATTGGACAATTACAAAAAAATGAACAATGTGTATCGTTAATGAAAAGATAATGTGGTATGTACAACATTATCTTTATTCTACATCAAACCTGGAACAACTGCACTTAATGTTAAAATACATACCGCTACGGATCCCAAAATTTTTGCTACACGAAATTTCATTTTTTCCCCTCCTTTCCTTTACATTTTTATTGTACCTAACAGAGATTTAATTTTAAACAACTATTTTTAAAACTTATTTGTATTTACTACTTTTTTCGCACTTTTTTTTCTAAAAAGAGCTTTTTTTGAAAAAAAGCTCTTTTTACATCTTAGAATTAAGAATTTTATGTTTTATTAATCATAGCGTAGTTCGAAGAAAGTTTGCTTCTTCCTTTTTTCTCCAAAACTTCTTTCATTTCTTCCCTCATAGCATTAGAAGTCTCTTCATCTCCAATAATCTCTAAGGTTCTTAAAATATCATTTATTTTCTCCAATTCAACAATATTGTTCGTTTTAAGAAAATTGTAAAAACACTCCAAATAACTAAGATTCAATCTGTAAAAATAACTATCTTGATATAAAAATTTATGCTCTTTCACAATTGAAAATATTTTTTCAACCATTGTGTGATCATAAGCTTTTATCATCGGTGTTAAGCTGTTTAGAAAAATATTATTTAAATACTTTTTGCTATTTTCAGAGATATTTGCTTGTTCTATTGGAAATAAACAGTTTAGAATTAATTCCATATCTTCTTTATCCATATCTAAAATAGTTTGACTAACTATTCTGTAATCTTCATCAAAAAATTGGTGACCTTGTTTTTTCTTAACTAATTTAACAACTTCTTGTAATTCTTTTTTAGTTATAGGGTTTATTCTATCTGGAAATTTCTGATGAAATATTTGTTTAATATCAAAATATACACTTTTTTCATTCGGGTGTAACTCTAGATACTTTTCTTCTAAAGATTCATATAAAGCTATTAATTCTTCTTGTGCGGTTATATCTTCAATTTCATAAAACAACTGACGAACTTTATCTCTTAAATTATGTGTTAACACAGGTTCTCCATAAATTGATACAAATTCTAGTAGCGAAATATTTAAATTCTCTAATATACCGATAAGTTCATTCCAAGTTATTTCTTTTTTTCCATTTTCAATTCGGGAATAAGCATCAGCACTCATCACATTTTTTCTTGCATCCTTTTGTTTAATACCACTTTCAATCCTAATTTGCTTTACAATTTCATTTATTAATTTCTTGTTCTCCATTTTTATTTCACAACCTTAGCTAGTTTGTAATCAAATTCTGCGCCTAAAGTATGTTCTTGTACACCTTTAATTTTTTTATTTCTAAGATAGGTCTTGTTTTGTTGAAGCAGCGGAATTATTGGTAAATCCTCCATAACGATATCATTTGCTTCCAACATTTTTTCCCAACGTTTTTCTTTATCTGTACCTAATTTTAAATTTACCTCACTCATTAATTCATCAAATGCTGAATTAGAGTATTTACTAAAATTTTGAGCATTATCAGTTATTAAACTATCTAAAATGCTTGTTGGATCTGGATACTCAGGTTTAGCACCTGTTAAAACTAAATCATATTTTCCTTGCTGCATACGTTCCAAAACAGCAGAAAAAGGTAATGGTGTTACATTTACAGTTAATCCAGTTAAATCGTTTTCCCAATGCTCTTTTAAATATTCACCAATTTTTTTAGAAGACTCTGTATCAGACACCAACAACTCCACATTTGAAGAATTGTGAGAAAAATCAGCTTTACTCCACAATTTGTGTGCTTCTTTTTGATTAAAACTTGCTTTTACATGGCTCTCAGTTGCAAAGTCCTTGTTTTCTTTAGGTGAATAGGCCATTCCTGTAGGACTAATGTTATAACTTGCTGTTGATCCATTTTTAAGAATGTTTTTTGTCAATTCTTCACGATTTGTAGCGTTAGAAATAGCTTCTCTAACCAATTTTTTTGACACGATTGATTCATTATTCCCTGTATTTGCTTGAATGTAAAAAGAATTACTTTGATTAATTTCTCTCAATTCAGGATTTTTCATATTTTGCTGATAAAACTCACCTGATAAATACGTTTCATCCACTTGTCCATCTTTAAATAAATTATATGCCGTTCCTTGATCTTTAACTACTTTTGTTTTGATTTCACTCAAAGAAACCATATCTTTATCTCTGTATTTTTCATTTTTCCTCAACGTCCATTCTGTAGTTATACCAGGTCCTTTGTAACCTTCTAAACAAAAAGCGCCATTGTACACATTTTTTTCACTAGTCATAGCATATTCTTCTTTGTATTTCTCAACAATATCTTGTCTTTGAGGAAAAAAAGTAGGATAAGCCAACATACTTTCAAAATAAGGTGTAGGTCTTTCCAAAGTTACTATCAATTTGTACTCACTTAAAGCTTCAACCCCTAGAGCATCCAAAGACAATTGCCCCGTGTAAATCTTTTCAGCATTTTTAATAGGGTTAAACAAACTAGCTACCTGCGAACCAGTCTTTGGATTAACAGTTCTTTGCCACGAATATACATAATCTTGCGCTGTAACTGGTTTACCATCAGACCATTTAGATTTTTTATTCAAGTCAAAGGTGTACGTCAACCCATCATCAGAAATACTCATTTTTTCAGCACCTGCTGGTTCTAGTTTTTCACCTTCGCCAAAACGAAATAACCCCTCATTGGTGTTATTTAAAAGGTTTTGACTGTATCCATCAGTTGCTAAAGAAATATCAATCGTATTTAATTCTACTGCCTCCACCCTATTAAAAATCTGAGAATCTTCTAAAGTATCTCTGTTCTTTTGTGTACCACAGCCTCCAAACAAAACAACCAAACTAACAAAAGTAACCAAAACTACACTTTTCTTCAAAATACACAGTCCTTTCCAAATAGTCACACAAAGGTAGTCCCTAAAGTAACTAAGAATTTAAATCCCTATAAATCTATTGTACTTTGTAGAGAACACAGAGACAAGAACAAGGAAAAGAGCTGTATAAAAGAAATATAATGTATAGGCAGTTGACATGTTTAATTTTATCCAGTGTTCCACAAATTTAGTTGCCTGTATTCACCTAGTTTTTTGCTGTTTTTGCTAGGCTGTTCAAAGAGCCTTACTAACATATCGGCTTCTTTAAAGAATGCCTTAATCCCTTGTTTATACGCTGTTTTCACTTGTTGATTCACTTGAATAACTGTCCGAATTAAGGCTTTACGAGTAGCAACTACTAATCCGCCACCTCTACCAGCTTTTACTTGTACAAATAATTTTCCTTCGGCCATTAATTCTTTTAATGCACGATCAAGTGATCGTTTAGGTATTGATTGGCCGTTAAAAGTGATTGCTGCTTGTAAATCTGTTTTAGTTAAACTTACTTCAGGCCGATATCTATAACATTGTGTTTCTAAGTAAGCTAATATATCTTCTTTCCATTCGGATAGGTGTGATTGTTTTCTTTCATGACGTTCTTTTTTAAATTTATACCAAGTATTTCTTTGTTGCGTGAACATCGTTGCTACAGAAGAAGATTCTAATCCCCAACTTGATACTAACTCTTGTACGTATACCTTACTTGCCCCTTGGTATTTGCCAGAATATGCGCTTTTTACAATTCTTTTTACCTCCAAAGTTGCTAATGGATGATTTAAAGAGCTGTTAAAAACATCCATATCATCAAAGCAACAATCTTGTTCCACGTTTGACGCATAATAGGCCAATGCCAAAGTGAAAATCACATTATTTCTACCTAGTTTGCCTTTTGTTCCAACAATTTGTGGATTATTGATCAGTACTTGGACCCAGCCTTCTTTGATTTGATTCATCACAGTTGTTACAACTTGTAAATTTGGTCTTTTATATGTTTTAGCAGGCTCAAATTTCATGGACCACTGGATTAGTTGCTGCATGTCATGAGTTAAAGCTGGATAGTAATAGACAACGTTATCAGTTCTAGGAATTCGTGCAATACCGAAATGATTGCAACCTAAATCAACTGAAGGTAATACTTCAGCAAATGCTTTTCTTAAATTTTCAGATACCCTCTTGGCCACTTCGATTGATTGGTAATTTTTTTTTGAGGAAATATACCAGGCATTTTCTAAAATGAAATATGCTTGATACCCTCCTGGTGTTTCAAGAATAAGAGTTGGCATTAATTCTAAATCGATTGCAGCATCGAGAATCATTTGAGCGTCTAGTTTCTCACCTAGCAAACGATCAAAATCAATTACAAAAGTATTGATTTGTTGTAAGTTATGTTCGTTATGTCCTTTAACAATCGTTCTGTTTTCGTCTGCATATGCACCATAACTATAAACATTAGGGGTCCAATGAGTAAATTTATCTTCATTTTCAGCTAAGGATTCTTGAGAAGTAAGAACGATTCCACGTGATTCCGTCATTAAATCCTTAGACCTAAACCCAAAAATAGCACCTCTTTTCCCTTCAGGCTTGTAACCAATTGGTTTAATTTTGCTATTTAAATACTTGTATTCACGAATACCGTTTTTTAAAATAACTGAAATCACGTCAGAAACTTTCATCTTCTCACCGCCTTACTTAATTTTTTAAACACAAAAAGAGAGTAGCAGTACACCGCACCACTACTCTCTAGAAATATCGTTTTATTCTTTAACATCAGTTAAATTACACACTGAAATAAGCCTAAAAACGTTGATATATCACGTGTCCCATGGTATAATTGTAAAGAACAGAGAGGGCCAACTCTCTAGTATCTACAAAAATACTGATAAGCTATTAGTAGGGTAATTGCTTATCTAACGAGGGACGAAAGAGAATTAAAAATGGCTGTACATTTTTGATTCTGTAACAAGTCAGACCTGCAAGTCTGTTTTGTTACCGTCTCTATTTTTTTATACAAAATTATTACACTCTTAAAATACCTCATTCTTATTTTTTTGTAAACAGTAAACAAAGTATCGTTTATAATTTATAATTTATAAACTATAAATTATAAAAAACAGTTGACATATAAATTGCTTATGTTACAATGTTTTTAAAGATATTTGTAATTTATAAATTATAAAATATAAATTACAACTTATAAACGGGAGGATAAAAAATGGAAAAGAATGAATTATCTTTAAAAATTATCAATGAGTTCAGAAATGTACTTAGACGTCCGTTAACAATTACAGTTGCTAATTCTAAAGGTGGAGTAGGTAAGACAACCATCATTAGATATCTATCTTACGTGTTATCACGTCTAGGATTTAAAGTTTTAGTAGTAGACGCTGATCCTCAAGCAAATACAACTAAAACAATGTTACTTACAAAAAACTATTATTCTGAAGACGAAATCTTTATAGTTGAAAAGACTATGATGGCAGGTATAGTAGAAAAAGATTTATCTAAACTTGTAATTCCTATTATTGAAAACTTATACTGTATTCCATCCCATATAGATTTTAAAAATTTTCCCAAGTACTTAACTAGATTATACGGTGATTCCATTGAAGGTCTGGACGACAATTACAAAGAAATCGAAAGTAAAAGAATTAGTGTTCTTAGAGACTTGATTAAACCAATTAAAGCAGATTATGACTTTGTCTTAATTGATACACCCCCTACAATGTCTGATTTTACTAGAAATGCGGCTTATGCTTCTGATTACATGATAATGGCATTCCAAACACAGCCAGACAGCCTCGATGGCGTAACTGACTACATTAACGAGGAACTGACACCATTAATGGAAGACTTTGATTTAGAAACTGAGATTGTTGGTATTCTACCTAATCACTTAAGTAAGGGATCAATTGATACAACTGTAGTTAACGACGCAATTGAATTATTTGGAGAAGAAAATTTCTTTAATAATATTATTCCATTTACGAAGCGGGTTCAGACAACTCCTCGAACTGGATTAAATACAGATACTTACTGGGACGAAAAAGCCTACAAGGAAGTATTTGAACCGTTAGCTCTTAACTTTTTAGAAAGAATATTAATGTTTGAGAAGGGTGAAAACTAATGGAAAATGAAAAGAAAGCTAAAGCTGGTTTTAACAAAAACAGACGTCCATCAAACGAATACAAGGAAGTTCCTAAACCAAAGAACACATTTTCAGCAACAAATACTGATTTGTTAAACAATATTACTGTTGAAGAAGACATATTAAAAACTAACAATAAGTCTTTGGGCATCCCTGCAAGTGTTTGGTGTGAATACATGGCTCTACTTGATACCACCGACAATGATTATACCTATGAATTATTAGAAGAATTAATACATGAACGGAAACAACGTTTTTCTTATGAACAAAAGTCTGAGTTTGAACGTATATTGAAGAGAAAACAAGAACAAGAAAGAGATCGTATAACAAAAAAACTTTCCAAGAAGAAATAAAAAAGAGAGTGCCTTAGCACTCTCTTTTTTATATTTTATAAATTATAAATTATAATTTATAAAATATAAAGTGTTAAACCTTAAATACGTTATTGAAGCAAATAAAATTTTTATAAATTATAAACTATAAATTACAAATTATGATTTATTATTGATCTCTTTTGAAGCATATACATTCTTTTACATAATGAACATTTATATCTCTCCGAATTGTTGTACACTCTGCTTGCAAGGCAGCCACACGAACACTGCACATAGGCAATACTAGTTGTATTGTTATCTTCTTTGATTAGTTTACCTTGGTAATCATATGTTTTCATAAAAATCTCCATCGCTGTAATAGTCGTTAATGAAATCATCAATTGTTTTACTTTCTTCTTCGGTTAATTCTGAAAATTCTACATCTATAAATGGGTCTTCTACAGTTTCTACTGCAGACCATTTCAAAAAGTTATGAATTTTAATGTGCCTTATGTCGTAGAAATCGATTTGAAAATCACTAATTAAAACGACATCAAATTCAGCCATGCCACGAAAAACTCCGAACACATGAGGTTTTACACGATCAAATTCATCTAAAGAATTAAGCTGAATTTCTAGTACCTTATTCTGTTTGATTGAGCGACTTAGCAAGTGTTCTATTTGAGCCTGTGACTGCTGAGGTAATCGTTCAATTTCTCTTGAATGATAATCATTTGTTTCTTTGATTGCTGCTTGCAATTCACCTAGAGGAAATGCAGTTGGCCATTTCAACTGAAATGGGCGATCAACATAATCATTATAAGGTGTAAATTCTTTTTTAGTTTTTTTCATTTGTTTACCCTCCAAGACCAGTGTTGCCACCAGCGTGGCCGCCAACTAATCCCGAACGTTTAACAGCTGTCGCACCTTCAAGTAGAGAAGAAGCGTGAATCAAGGCTTTGAAGCCGAATTTCTGACGGATTTTGTCAATTAGAAAGTCTAACTGATTGTTTATTATTTGTTCTTCAGGAGGGGAGAAGAGATCCAATTGAAGTGTGGTATCCCAAACCAGTTTCCCAAAGGAAACTCCTAAATTTCGAATATCCACACCAGGAACGTAGTTTTCTCGAAAAAGCTTCAGAACATGTTCCGTTAGTTCTTTGGTGTTGTTGCTACGAGCGATTTTAAGCTGTTTTCGCCAACCAGTCCTGCCCAGTCTATCAACTTGGCCTTTAGAATAACCAACAAAAAGTGAAACACATTCAGTTTGGCAGTTTGCATTTCTCAACCTCGTAGCTACCTGGTCGGACAATTCCTTCAGTACCAGTTCTATTTGATCCCTTCGTGCGTAGTCTTTTGGTAATACCTGACTATTGCCAAATGATTTCTCTTTAGCTACTTGTCTTTTTTCTCCTAAAAAACTGCGATCAATACCCCAAGCATGTGCGTACAGCTGGAATCCTATTACACCAAAACGTTGTTTTAACAGATACGGATCAGCATGAGCTAAATCGTAAATCGATTGAATCCCAGACATTTTCAATCGTGCAGCCATTCGATCTCCAATTCCACAAAATTCCGTAATAGGGGAGATTGGCCAAACTTTTTCTGACACATCTTCATATCGCCATTCTGCAACAAACCCTCGTGCATTTTTTGCTTCATTATCTAAAGCAAGTTTGGCCAACAAAGGATTGTCTCCAATTCCAACGGCAACATAAACACCAACATGATTATAAACAACTCGTTGTATTATTCTGGCCATCTTATTCGCTGATTCACAATTGAAGTAGGAGAGAGAAGCAGTTACGTCCAAAAAGCTTTCATCTACGCTAAACACGGAATGATCTTCATCGGCAACAAATCTTTTATATAAATTATTGATTTCTTGATTTTTTTTCATGTATAAATTCATGCGTGGTGGAACCACAAATAAATCAGGGTGATCTGGTACTTCATTTTGCCTGGTAACATTAGAAATTCCCAGGACTTTTTTTGCCATTGGCGAAGCAGCAAGCACTAATCCTCCTGCGTTCTCTGCATTACTCATCACTACAAGCATTGTTTTTAATGGATCTAATCCTCGCTCAATACATTCAATGCTTGCATAAAAAGATTTACAATCGATACAAAGTACATCTCGTCTCGGTTCTCTAGAGTAATCAAATTTCAACGTTTTCACCTCATTTTTACTTCCAAGAACATTATAAGAACATATGTTCTTTTTGGCAAGAGTAAACTCTGATTTTTTATATAAATAATAGCGTTGTTTAATAAAACAACTGCAGTACTTGCTTTTTTTTGATACAATTAAAACGGTCGCTTTCCTTCAGCGATACGTATCGTAGGAGGGGGGTGTATGACTTGATATTTTTATATTCTACGGTGATTGCTCCGTTGATCGTTGGAGTGCTTCTTGCACTTTTCAAACATTGGCTCGAAAAACGGAACAAATAGTCAACGAAAGCGACTTAGAGCCAAAAAGAACCCCACTGTCCTGCCAGACAGTGGGGTTTGGTGTATGACTTGATATTTTATATTCATCGTTAGTTTATCACCTTTTACGTTTTTTTACAACCGTAAAAGGTGATACAAAAAGTACGCAATTTCTTTTTAGCTTGAGTATTTATATCCATACAAATACTTCTCTTCTTCTATTTTTTTAACATCTTTTCTACTACTTTCAAAAACTCATGGCGCACGTAATCTACTTGTTCTTTATTATTGTCTTTATTTTTCATTACCTCGTCAAATAAAGCATCTGATTCGCTTATCCATTCACTACGGTTTACACTTTTTCCGTTTCTATATTCCACACAACTCTTAGCAAGTTCTTTAGCCTTATTAGTTTGAAAATAATGAAAGACTGGATCATTCTCCCACCAAAATTTGGCGGTTTCTAAAAGAAAGTATAAATGTGCATTTTCTTTTGTACCTTCGATTTTTTGTCGACTTCTAAATGTTCCTAGCAGCGATAACAATAAGTTTTTCTTGCCCGATTTAAATGCCGCCTCAATACTTTTTTTAGAGAAGAGCATTTCACCATAGACAGGGAGTTCTAACAAGTGCAATGATCCAAAATTTGGTTTAGTTAACTCGGAATACTGATAACGAATGTCTTTAATATCTACCTTATCAACATTATTAATACCTACATTTATTTGCTTTGAAACCATTCTATTCAACGCAATATCTTCAATTGTAGGTAAAACATACACCTTTAAATCGTAGTCACTATTTTCCTGATTAAATCCATAAAGTCTACTACCAGTAAGGTAGACAGACACTACTTTGTTCTTTTGCTGATTATTAATACAATTGATTATTTCTTCGAAATTGTTCACCTCAGTTTTTCCTCCTGTCATTTTTTTATTCTTTCATAGGTATATACACTATCCCCTCGCACTCGAACAAATGATTTTTTTGACTTCTTGTTTACTTGTTTAAATTCAATTGTTTGATCACTATTATTTAATTCATTAGAAATTTTTGTTACGATTAAATTTCTAGCATCTATTTCTGAATCTACTCGTTGTTCAAAGTCTACCAGGAATTTTTTTTCATGTCTTACAATCCATAAACCTGTATTTGCTGCTTTTTCACTCATTCCTGTCAGGTATTCCATACCCTCTTTCGTAATAAGCAACGTGCCTTTCGTATTACCAACAAAAGTTATTGTGCCTGGCAAAAATTTCTCTGGATACTTTATGTACATTTGACTCACGTAGGTCCTATTATATCCCCATCGTTCGCTTGCTTCAGCACCAGTCATTATTCCTAATTTATCAATGTCAGTATTCATCTCAAACCTCCTATAAGACCTACGTAGTATATAAACATAATACTACGCAGGTCTTATAATGTAAATATGAAATTTTTTATTTAATAATGACAGAGTCTTTCCGTTAAATATTAAAGCTTCCTTGCTACATTCTATTTTCTTATTTTACTTTTGGCACTAATTCATTTATTTTTGAAATATTTAAGGCAATCATTAACTCACTGATTGTTTGTACACCTACTTTTGCATCATCAAATAGCCCCTCATTGTACATTCCATCTAGTAATACTGGATCTATTTGTACATTTCTTTTCAATTCGTCAAGCGTCATTCCTTGTTTATTCATGATTTCCTTTAGCTTGATTTCCATTTGATTATTCTTCATAACTTTTTCCTTCTTTCTTTTTCATTCCTTATTACTATTTTCAAAGGGAACATATTCTCCAAATTCTTTATGGTAACAACGACCACAGTCAGCACATTCGAAAAAATTCATGCTTTCCTCGTACTTTATTGGCCAGTTGGCCACAATCACACTCTATTTTATTTACTACATTGTCTCGGTTCCACCTACAAATTTCAATACCAAAATGATCATATTTTTTTCGAGCTACCATTTGTTATTCTCCTTATAACTATATTCTCTAATCATTTCCTTGAATTCTTGTTTTGTTTTAGGATTCGTTCTTATGACTTCTTCAGCTAACTCTAAAAATACCTTTTCAACTTTTTCAGTCATAGTATCAAAGATAACCATTGGATTTTCTTCTTTCTTCATCCGATTCCTATATCTCTGAAAGTTCGCTGAATAGAGTCGTCCATTAGACATCATTTCCATTCCATATCCTGTAACCAAAGGATTTTGCAACAACTGAATTATTTTATCCCTATCCGTCATAGCAGTTCCTCACTCTTTTCTTGATAGCGATTTTTAATTGAATAGATTGTTGGACGAGAAACTCCTGTCTCTTTTGAAATTTTCGTTATCGGCTTTCCTTTTTTTAACATTTCTACTACTTTAAAATAGGTTAACCTCTTTTGAGGATTCTTTGAATCTGCTGTATACTCAGATTGACGGCCTTTGTAAACACCTTTTTTCTTTGCTATCTGTACGCCTTGCCTTTGTCGTTCAAGAATTTCTTTTCGCTCATTTTCTGCTTGGTACTTGTAAACTTCTAGTATTAAATTCGTAAGCAGCCTTCTTAAGTTTTCATCTTGGACATCATTAAATGAAGGAAGGTTTAATATATCTACGCTAACACCTTTATTGTTTAAATAATTTAGACTTTCTGTTAGCTCTTTATTATTTCGTCCCAAACGTGCCAACTCTGTTAAAACAATGGTATCTCCTTCACGAGCATACTCTAACATTTTTTTGAATTCTGGACGATTAGTATCTTTCCCAGAAATTTTATCCATAAAAATTTTATCAATGTTTTCTTTTTCGTAGCGTTCCCTCTGTCTCGCTTCATTTTGATCTTTAGAAGAAACTCGAATATATCCAATACGTGCCATTTTCCCCCTCATTTCAAAAACATTTATTTTACATGTATATTTTACACTCCAAAACATTGATAAACAAGGACTAGAGAATGTAAATTTTGAGTATACTCAAAATTTACATAAATGACGTATGCCCAACTTGAATGTCCTACCGTTTACCTGTAAACAATCAGAATATGAAAAAGAACCAACAAGGTATACCCTGTTGGTACTGGTTAAACTTTTTAAATAAAATAATTGTCGCACAAATCAATACATGATATAAAAGAATTGTAGGAAGCACAAATCACTTCTTTACAAATCTATCTCTTTAGCCAGTCGGCGGAAAACGGCTGGCTATTTATCTGGTAACAAAAAAAAGCAATCAGTGGTCGATTGCTTTTTTGTACATCTTCCTAATGTAATTCTTTGTACGAGAGATATAACAAGTAGTTTGTTTGTTCTATGAATTGGTAAATCGCCAGCTTTATTGAGGCACTAAAAACTTTCATCTTGTTTAGTCTACTTTCTATTTCTTCCTTGTTGTAAGTAAAAAAATTATCTTCCCATACCAACGTTATCACTAATTCTACATCATGAAAACTTATAAAATACGTACATCCATAAGAATTACCTCTTTCATGAGCATAAATTTGCATACAATCTTTTTCCTCCTTTTTTGTTACAAACCTCGAACAATAGTTTACCATTATTTTACAGTTACAATTATCTATAGGTCCTCCTAACCTTGTGTCTCAAATAATGGGTTTCGTTTAACTTGTTTAAATATGTTACGTAATTGATCCATACAAGTTAACAACTCGTTAAAATTGTTAACTTCTAGTACACTTAATTCAACACTATATCGATCAAACTTAACCTCTTCTATTTTGTTTATATTTAAGCAGAACGGTGAATCCTTGAACAGTTTTTTCAATTGTCGTAAAGAATCGAATCCATTAACAAATATTGGTACCGAAGTTTTCGCAATTCTAAAGGATTTGTTGCTGTCTATGGAAAGTTCTATCAATCCTAGCGGACCAAAAATTTCAAAATTCATTTCGAAGAAACCTTCATTTGTCCATGTACCCTTTTGTTTACTTGATATAAATATTTCTTCCTCTTCTAAGTCAAATTCTCCAAACTCTTTTAGCTTCTCTTTGTACAGTTCTAAGTCTTTTAAAAATAAGTTTTTCATCACTTCTTCTCCTTTAATTTTTTTTTGCTTGTTATGAGCCAATTCTAATTCATCTGCCGTTTGCCTTAACCATTGAACTAACCCTACTGTATCAAAGGTTAAAGCTACTTTTTTCGTTCTACTTCCCTCATGTGTTCCTTTTTTACTAAGTAGAATAGTACTTGGCCACTCTACTGGTACATCAGGAGTTGCAATTACAATTGATCCGTTATGACCTCTTTCTTCTTTTATTGAATTCAATTCTGATTTCATTATTTAGCCTCCTTATTTAATTGCCAAGACCACAAAGTTATCTTGCTGCGCATAATCAGTGATATATATGATCTCTACTATTTAAAAATATAAATTTATATGCTCAAAGACATCTCGTTTTTTGCTCGTTGTGTAGTTATCAAACCTGATAAACAACTCTTTCTTTACATTATTTTTTAAAAACTTAATGGAATATCCATATTTAAATCTGACTATTTTGATTGCATCTCTGCATATTTTTTTCAGTTCAACTTTAGTAAGTTCAATGCTAAAACTCATCACTATATCAAAAACACCATTCACCATTGCTGTTTTAGTAGACCAATCGTCATTACAATAACACCCATAAAATTGATATCGTTTATCATTGTCTGAATCAAACAAATTTATTTGCTCGTTCATTTCCTTCACTCACTTTCTTTATCTTAAAAAATCTCGATTTTAGGCTATTCTCCAAACGCCTTCAGCAATTCATAGCGACTTCTTATTAATTTTTCCATCGTATGTGCTGGATAATACCTTTTCTTATTGCTCGACTTACTTTTTTCATAACAAACTATTTCATCCCACATTTTTGCAGCTTCTTCAGATACTTCAAAATATATCCTTTTCTTTTGCTGTGTACCTGACTTATTTAGGTGTGTACCTGTCATGTCCTCGCCTCTCTTTGAAACCGTTATTTTAAATTATTTTTGTATAACCATCATGTTACTCCAGTTCCATACTTTTATTTTCAATTTTTCCATCGCATTTTCAGCTCTCTTTTTTGACGTGTAGTCTTTCGCATTTCTTATATCGTCCACAAAATTGCCAAATACTTCTCCTTGCACAGTATAGGTTGTTCCTGAATAGTAGTACCACTGTTCAATACCACCGCCAAAATTTTGAGAAACTTTAATAACGAAATTCTTTTTACAGCCCATTTTTATGTCTCCTTTATTTAAACCCTTTACTTGTCACATATCCAGATATACTCCAAATTCCAAGTAATTCCTTTTTAGCCTGTTCTTGTGCCTGATCTAGTTCCGTCAAATACTTCGTATTTGGTTCTTTAACATAAGCCACACGTGCTAATCCTTCTCTGACTAGAATTTCTTGTAGTAACGTTCCATCTACAAAAATATAACCCAATGCTCGGCCGTAGCGGTCAGTTTTATCACCCTTATCATATTCAAAAGTAATTTCCGAAGCAGTAGACAAAAGCTCTTTTGTGCGTTTGCTAGCCTTTAAGCCATAGGGCTGAACTTTTGTTTTCGGTTTCACAGTTTCTGGCGTATCAACTAATAAAAATCGAACTTTTTGTTCCTTTCCGTCAATTTTTAATACTGTGGTATCGCCATCAACATGACGGACAAACTCAGCTGGTAAAGGTTGATTTTCTGCTTTAGTTTTGTTTAAAGTTTCAACTGAAGCATCTATAGTGTCATGTATTGATTGTTCAATACTACTACAACCTGATAAAAGTAAAGTGGCTACTGCTGTTACCAGCAACCACTTTTTTTCAATAAACAGTTTCATTTTTTACTCCTTAACTATTTTTTCGTTTTAATGAATAATCGACTTTCTTTTTTTCTAGTCTGTCAAACGTTAATCCTTCAATAGCACGTTCCCATTTTGTTAGTTGTTCTGTGCGCTTATTAAAATTAACGTGATAGTTTTTCTGCAAATCACTTTTCTTCATTACTTATATCCCCCTATTCCAAATATTTTTTTCAAGCTTTTCTCTTTAAAAGGGCAAATCATACTCTGAAATATCCATAAATGCTTCGTCAGAATCAAACGGCATGTACTCCCTTTCCGTTGACCACTCCTTTTCTAATGAAGAATCTGAAAGTTCTTCCTTTTCTTTTATTTGAGAATCATTATCTTTCGTTTTTGGTATATCTTTGTGTTGAGTTCTTTCCTCTTCTGAAATACCCCTAGCTTGTAGTAATTGAAAACTCTCACAAATAACTTCAGTTACATAAATACGTTGCCCGCTTTGGTTCTTGTAATTGCGTGTCTGTATTCTTCCCACCACACCCAACAATGTTCCTTTTTTTGTATAGTCAGCCAAGATTTCAGCTGGCTTACGCCAAATCACGTAATGAATAAAATCCGCTTCTCGATTCCCATGCTGATTCTTAAATTTACGATTCACAGCTAGTGTAAAAGTTGCAACAGCCGCACCATTTGCAGTAAAACGTAAATCAGGATCTTTAGTTAGTCTCCCTACTAATACAACATTATTTATCATTAAATCACCCTTTCTATTCTTACCAGTACATGTACTTTATATAATTATTTTACCAGTACTAGTATGTTAGTACAAGTAAAATATTGATTTCTGTAAAACTTTTCCGTATACTGGGGTTGAATGGAGGGACAAGTAATGGAAATTGATTTATCAAATAAAACAACAAAAAAGGAATTAGCAAATTGGTTGTCTCATCATTTAGTCAGCAAAGAGATTGGTGCACAGATAACCGGTCAAACAACAAATGCTTTTAACCAAGCAGTAAAACTTGGCCATATAATTCCTTTTTATGAAACTGAAGGAAAAGGTCCAGCTAAAGTGAAACTTTATTTACGGGAAGACCTCAAAGAATACGCTAGTAAAAAAAGAACATACAATAAAAAGAACGACTCACTTCATTAAAAGTAAGTCGTTCTTTTGCATATATTATAACTATTTAAATTCTACGTGTAATTCTTTTCCTACGCCCTGAGCTATCTCGTAAAGAACTTTAAAGCTAACATTTACTGTTCCATTTTCAATTCTAGCAATAGTGCTTTGCGGTTTACCTACACGTTCAGCCAGTTCCCTCTGAGAAAAGCCTAGCTCTTTCCGCAATTGCGCTAATGCTACTGCTACTTCTAATCTTTGAGACTCTAACTCAAACTCTTTAGCGAAAGAGCTACTGTTTTTTTTCTTTTCTTCAATTAGTTGATTAATAGTTGTCATAGTAGTTCCCCCTTTTCATAAAGTTTTTTTACATTTCTAGCATGCTCGATTTCGCTTTTAGGAGTCTTTTGGGACTTCTTAGTAAATCCATGAGTAATTAAAAACTTATTTTCTATTTTTTGAAAATAAATTGCTCGTTGTATATTACTTCCAACTTTTGATCGAAGTTCATACAAATCTGAATCAATTTTTTTAATCCATTCCATTCGTTGCGCAATTAAGAATCCATGTTCTTCTGTTTTCTTAATAGTTGCCAATAACTTAGCTGCATCTTTTTCGGGAATAGAATTAATAAACTCAACGAATTCACTTGACCCATCTTTTCTTTTTACAAATTCAAATTGTGGTTTCTTCATACAACCATGATAGCACATCCGCTATCACATGTCAATGAATTATCTTTCGATATCCTTAAAGCCTCTTTCATTTTAAATAATTAAGACGGATTTAACTTTTCTATATTGGATTTTACACTAATCATTCTCATTCACTTACCAGGTTTCCACAATCATCCCATTCATAGTTTGCTTTCTCAGCACTTTTCGCATACTTAGATAAATGCGAGGTTTGAGGAACACATTTATACCATTCTAAATCACTGAGATCTAGCTCATTTTGTTTGCCATCTTTACATACAAACACCAACTTTTTATCATCTGTCAACAAATTTTCAACGTAAGACAATTCCACTATATCTTCATAAATGTCCAGTTCAAAATAATCATCTTCATCCAAATACACATAAGCAATAACTAAATCCATAGTTTCCATTGTTTCCCTCCACACTTTATTTTTCAATATCTCCAAATTCCGCAAATCCTTTTTCATTTAAAATTGTTAATGCTGCTTCATATGTTCTTAGTTGTTTTTCAAATACCTTAATCTCTTTTTCCAATTCATTCTTTTCTTCACGTAACACTTTTACCTTTGCTAGTAATTCTTGATCGTTTGGATTAAACTTCAAGCGTTCGTTTGTTGAAAGTAGTTTTTTATTCAGCTGTTTTTGCACTTCCTGCACAAGCAAAAAGTTATCATGAAAATCTTTTCCAAGAACTTTTGGCGCTTGATCACTACTCACCTGTCTTGCAGAAATAATATTTAAAGCCGTAACCATTTCTCTCACACTTTGAATGGCTGAATTTTTTCTTTTCGGAATCGAACCACTTTCGCCAGATAAATATTTGGCTAAATTTGCACCTTTAACAAATTTATTTTGCTTACTACTATCTTCACTTAAAAAATAAAAGGTATCCTTATAGTTGAAATGAACTTCGTATCGGCCACCAGCTTTTTGCTCTAACATAAAATCTGGAATCTTCACTATCCCTGTTTCGTAGCGACCGAAAGAAAACTGTACATAGATTCCTGTCATAGTGTCTTTTTCGATTTGCCAAGGTTCAATTGTAAAAACCAAATCAGGTAAAGACTCCTTCTCTGCTTTTTCGTCTGAATATTTTTGTGCGATTTCTAGCAATGAATAAACTATTTTCGGATCATTGTGTTCCACTCTTTCGAGAATATTTTCTTCGTTATAAATTCTTCGTTTTTTATTTAATGTGTAGTCACGTGCTGGTCGTTCTTGCGGCATATCTAACAATTTAAAATTAATCACTTTGCCATACTCTTTCGATTGGTGATTAGGATCCACAGAAAGATTCAATTGTTTTGCTTTTGCTAAAAAATCGTCCCAACTCAAACTATGTTTTAACAAAAAGTTCAATCGCTCTTTAATTTCGATTCGATAATTTTGTTTCTTTCGATATTGCTGATATTTTGTGTAAGAATTTCTTTTCGCAGTTTTTAAAACTGACGCCCCGTGAAAATCCGCCACTTTATCTGAGATATTTCTCAAATCTGCAGTCGTACGTCGCTGCCAACGGAATTTTTTTAAATCTACGCTAGACGTTGTATTGAAAATTATATGGTTATGCAAATGTTCTTTATCTACATGTGTCGCAATGACAAATTCATAGTCTTCACCTAAAAATTCTTTTGCTGTTTGTCTGCCTATTTCGTGAACTTCTTCTGGTGTTAGTTCATCGTTCGGATCAAAAGATTGAATAATGTGCCGAGCAATAACTCTTTGCTCTGATTTTTTATTTGATTTTCCCAAAACGTTCTCTGACAATTTTCGTGTAAGATTCATTTCAAAAAAAGCATTATTGACAGCATTTATTTTGTACCCACTGGTCAAAGTCTGATTTTTTGTTTTTTCAGGATTGAGAATATATTTAATTGCCCGTTCAAGGTTTTTTTCTTTTTTTATCGTTAATGTTTTTGTTGTTGGCATATTATTCTGTCCTCGTTAATTTTTGTATTTCTTGCAAAAGTATTTCTTGTGCTTTAACATAATTCATTTGAAGTTTGGCAAACTCTGACACCAAGTAGCTGACGTCCTCTTTTTCAACAATATCTGTTTGATTCAACTTATGTGCTATTTGGTTTAAGTTATTCCCAATTTTATTTAATTCGTAAACATATTGACCTGTTTCTGCAAGGGATTCCTTCAGAGTACTGAAATCAATTTTTACAACTCGCCCATTTAAAGACATCATACGAACGTAGTTAGTGAGTGTGCTTAAACCAGAACGCTGCATGTTACTTCTTATTTGTTTTTTTTCTTCTTCTGTCACATATACTTTTATAAGTTCGTTTCGGAACAAGTTTTTCTTCATCATTCTATTACCTCGTTCATTAGTTAAATGTACTTGCCAAGGCTACGCCTTGGCTCAGAGCCGTAGCGGAAAAACCGTCCGCCCAGGGGAGCGGAGCTCCGTCTCTGGCAAGCGTAGCAAGGTGGGTACACCTTGCGCAAAAATAAAAAAAGGTGAAAATGAAAAATCACAGATTTTCCACTTTCCCTTCTTTTTAATTTTAAACTTGGGGCATGCCCCAAACCCCATTTCTTTTTCACTTTTCTTTCCTGTAAATAAATATTTCTTGAAGCTCCTGAAGGAGCTTTCTATAAGAATGTTCAGGTACGTTCTGCAAAAAATCTTCTAAAAAAGCCAGACTAGAAATGTGTACACTGACAATTTCACCACTAACTTTTTCCAGATTATGACGTTCTGCTTTCAATTGTCCAATCATTTGTTTTATTGGTGGTACAGTTGGATCTGTTTCTGCTTTTTGTTCATAGTCATTTGAAAGTTTCCATAAGTAATATTGACTCAACGGTCGCTTTTTAATCGCTATCTTCATCGTTTTTTCCTTCTGACGTTTCTTTTACTTTTTGTAAATAGTCGTCCATACTAAATGGTGTTTCTGCTTTTTGTTCTTTCTTATTTTCTTTTTCTGTCGCAATGTTGGCCACAGCTAACGCTTGTAATTCTTTTGCTCGCCGAATTTCTTCTTCCAAACTTTCACGAATCTTCACCGGTTCTTTTTCTACAAACCGTTGTTCAAAGGATTCTAAAAATCGCTCACTTTTAACAATCACATTTTGCAACAATTGTTGAAACTTCATTTTTCCATTTTGTTGTGATTTTAAATGTTCTAAAATATCAAAATCAAGTGATACTGGTTCTAAACCAAATATCATAACAATGACAAATACCACACTATCATTTTCAAAATTTGTTAGCGAATCAAACGTAGTTCCTTCACTTATCACTATACATTTTACTAAATCAATCAGCACTTCTTTCTCTGTTTGTCCCGATTTTAAATGAATCCTATAATCGTCTACTATGGATTGTTCTAGCTCTTCAAAAACAATTTCTTTCTCTGTCATTTTTTCTAAAACAGTAAAAAGCTGCTTAGGATTCGTTTCAAATTTCCGTACTGCAAGTCTTCCTTCTGTTTCTTCTCTTTCAAAATATGGAACAATAGGAATGTGTTCTTGGGCATGAAATGACGGCCCATTTTCTTCCAAAATTTCTCCCGTATCCCTATCAACTTTAGGACTACTTTCTCCTAATAAGAGAACTGGTTTTGCTTCATTTTTAATTGTTCTATTCTCTTTTAACCAGTCATGAACTTCTTTTATTTCAGAAGTTTCTGCTTGCTGGTACAACAATAATAATCGATTAATGACTGAGAGATTTTTTGTTTTTACAACACTTCGTAAAAATCGTTGATAAAATTCTTTTGTTGTCCAATCAAATAAATGATCATACACATAGGAAGATACAGCGGACGATTGTCCTTTTTCTAAAAGACCAATAATTTCTTCATTCGCTTTAAATGATTTTTTTGATTGCTGTTGTAACGTTTTTCTTAAACATTCCAATAACATTTCTTGTGTTTCTTTCCGATAATGTTTTTGATCATTACTGTAAAAATAAGCTAAAAACATTTCCCGGGCATTTTCAATTTCTTGTGAGGAAGGTTTCCCTAGTTGGTCTTTTGTCTTGTGCCAAACTTCTTGCAAAAATCCTTGTAGTAACGATTCTAAATGATACGAATCCACTTCCGTATCCGGAAGTAATGTTTCCTCTTTTTTGTATTTCTTCCAAAAATACTCAGGTAATTCTTCAAAAAGAGACTGAACAATGGAATAAAAATCTATCGTTATAACTACTTCAGGAAGATCACTTTTTTCCGGTAATTGCGCTTTAGGATTAAATGCCTTTGAGAATTCAAACAGTTCCTCTTCTGTTAAAGGCGTTCTCGTTAAGAACGCCTCATCGATTAATCCATACGGCACGCCTAAAGCGGTAGAAGCGTATTGAAACGCTTCTACAAATAACCCGTTAGGATTTTTTACTTCTTGTTTTTTTAAATAATCGTAGATTTCATGGGCATGTAATGCAATACTGAGTGCCGTCACTTCGGTATCTTTTTTCATTTGTTTTATGAGCTTCCGCTTCTTTGGCAGATTTTTTTTCTCATAATCTTCAGGAAACAATGTGGGCATTTTCAACCGCCTCCTTCTATCCTACTTCCACTTCTATTTCTTCGTTTGACGCTGCTTTTGGATTAGTTTCGATCGTTGATTCCAACGCCTGAATCAATTCTTCTTTTTCTTTCGTCGTCAATGATTGAATAGCCTCTTTGTCTTTCTCTGTCACCTCTAACCCTAGTTCCTTACTAAGGTTTTCAATCTTCGTTAGTTGGTTATTTTCATTTATGGTGAGTTTAGATTCTTCTGTCACAACAACACTTTTATCTGTGTTTTCAATACTGCTTGTTTTACTTTTTGAACCTTCTGTTTCTTTTTCCATAGAATTCGAATTTTTTTCTTCATTTTTGGGCATTTTTTGTGCTTCTGTGGTACTTTTTGTTTCTACTTGATTGTTTTCCTGGGTTTCGTCTAAACCCGCTGTAGAAGCTTCTGAATCATTTTGAGCTATTTCTGATCCTTTTACTTCTAAAGTTATATTCTGTTCTATTTTATTGGAAACACGCTTTAATTGATCATTCACTTTTAAAATCTGGTAATTAATCGAATTCTTCACACTTATCCGGATATCATCTAAAGTTTCTGTGATTCGATTCACTGTCCGTTCTTTTTTTGTTGCAATATAGTCTTTTAAGTTCGTTTTAAACGCATTTAAAACGTCTTTGATGCTTTTCTTCATTTTAGTTGTAGCAGCTGTTACTTCTTGTTTCGTGGGCTCTTTCATCGTGTCAATCGTATTGGTGTACTGGCCAATAAGTGCTTCCACTTTTTTCATGTGTTGAGCCAGGAGTCTTTCAATATCCGCTTTATTAATGGTTGCTTGTTGTTCTTGTGGAATTTCCTTTAACGTTTCGTCTACTTCTTGTTTAAACCCTTCTAACACATAAGTAACTTCACGAACAATTGATTGATTTTTTGTTTCAACTGTATGAATTGGAAATGAATTTCCTTCTGACAGTGAAGAAACAATGGCTTTATTAAAGGGTTCTACTTGGTTCGTAATTGCCGCTTTTAAATCTCTCGTTTCTTCGACTTCATAGGTAGAAATACATTTATCTGCAACACCAATGAGCGCTTCTTTTCTTTCGTCTAGTCGTTGAATATCAGTTTCAATTTGTTCTGTTTGTTCCCGGCTGTCAGCATGCATTAAGTCTTTTTCTCGTTCAGCAATATCTACCTCTAGTTTACTTATTTCATCAATAACTGGTTTTAAACTTTTACTATCCCTGACGGATAGTTCAAACTGTAAAAGTTGTATTTGATTTTTCACAGCTGCTGCTACCGTCCATTGATTATTCTGTCTGCTTAATGTATGTTGGGTTTCAAGTAGCGCAATGGCTCTTTCTAATGAATCTGGTTGTTCTGTTTCCAATTCCTTTTGTACGTTTTGAGTGATTGTTTTTATTGTTTCAACTTCTATTTTTTGGCGTGCCTCATAGGATTCTAGCTCTTTCCTATTTTCTTCCATAGCTCTTGCTTCTGCTTCTTTTTGACTCGCGTTTTCTAATTCTTCTATTTTCAATCGTTCATCAATTTTTTGTTGCGCTGCTTCTAAATCAGAAGGATCGTCTAACTTAAAATTGCCTCTTAATTCATTCCATGTATTCTCCGGGTTATTCATACGATTAACACTTAAATGAAGTTGCTGCAATGATTTTAATACTTCATCGGGCAATCCATAGGTAACTCTTAAAAGTTCCCAGTCTTGAATGGTATCTTCATCAAAGGAAACAAAACTAGGTATCTCTTTAACATCGTAAAAAAATTGCTCTTCTGCTAACTTTTCTTCCATTGCTTTACTTACATGTTCTTCCTGTTGTTCACCTGTTGCTGTGGCTTCTCCAGGGATTGAAGGTTCTTCCAATAAAGACGCAATTTGTTCTTCATTGAATGATCCTGATTGCTGGTTCGTAGGCTCTGTACCTTTTTTTTCCTTTATTTCAGAATAATTTGTTTCTTCCATTTGTTTCACTCCCTTTAACAATTCTTCTACTCGTTGTTTATCCGTTTCCGTCTTTGGGGAATACGTTTCAGAAGGAATAAATTCTCCTTCAGTAGTGAGTTCTAATGCTACCTTTGGCAACCCTTTAACAAAATAAACCATAGGATTTTTTGCCCATGGTGTTATTTCTTCACTGGCAATTAGAGACGCTGCGTGTTCACTTAACCGACTTTGCGCTTCTGTTGCTTGTGCTTGTAACGCTTCTAACTTTTCTAATTGTTTTTCATACTTTTTAATCGTGTCAGCTGAATACATAGACTCTCCAGATTGATACTTCTCAATTTCTGCTCTAATAACAGGGATATTTTCAACTGTCATAAGCAGACCGCCTTGTTTATTTAGCCCCAACTCTTTTGCTTCTTTTTGATTTTCTAATTTTGACACACGTTCTTCCTGGTCTTCAATCTCTTTGGCTAATCTACGGACACTCGTTTCTAGTTGTTCTTGCCGATTTGACCATGAACGACCATTCCGTTTGTCATTCATTGGCTGCCCATTGGTTAGCGATTGGTGATTGTACATTTCTTGGATTTTATCTTTGTATTCACTTTGAAGCCGGCTTAACTTTCTTCTAGCCTGACCTAACCGACTATTATCATTCGTTGGTTCTTCAGAAGTAACCTTACCTGATTCTTCATTCAGAGAGTCAGTTCGTGATTCATTAGGAGTCTCTTGCTTTTTCTCTGCTTCATTCTCTATCAAAGAGATAGGCTTCGGATAGTTTTCCATTAACCCATGTTTCTCTGCCGTTGCCCATAAAATCTCCGGAATGTACATGACTCTTTCGTCAACTTGTTGAGATAACCACTCATTACGCCCTGTTTTAAAAGCTTCGATAGCTTCAGTTAGCTCTTTTGCGTAACGGTTGACCAATTCTTGCTGTACCACATTATTTAACCCAGAAAAAACATGATGTTTATCTTCTAGCCCATATTTTTCAAAGGCAAGATAAGCGTTCACTGGATTTTCTGCATAAATGACAAGTATTTCATTTTGTGCCTCTCTAGGTAGAGCTGCCCATTTTTCTAGTTGTTCCTCTTTTTCAACCAGCTGATAAAAAGAATCAATAGAATCTTCATACATTTCTTGAAAAACAGTTCGATCAACAATTGCTGCTAATAATTGGGTAGTACTGTTGGAATACGCACAGACCTCCGAACCATCAAAAAGATACAACGTATCATTAGGCTGAGTAAGCATGTCTCCTAGCTCCTCTCGTGCCATATTGGTCATACTTTTGATCGTATCCGTTTGATTGGCCGCTTCTTCATATTTTTTCACTTCCGACTCTTGCCATTCAATGGCTGCTTCTTTTACAAGCAGCGTCAATTCACAATTTTCTAATGCTTCACCTATAGACAGTTCTTTTCCTTCATTTTGGATAGACAGCTGTTTGATCCGATCCAGCGTTTTTTCACTACCGCTCTTTTCTATTTTATTTTTCTTTTGTTGCTCAACTACTTCAGCTTTTATATCCACTTTTTTTTCCTCCTTGTTTAACGTCACAATCGCTGCTTTTAAAGCTGGAAACCGCTGATCAAAATAGGTGGTCAACTCTTCTCTCATGTCTTTATCAAATAGTGCATATTCCACGCTCGTTTCATAGATATCATTTGTTTTTAACAAAGGGCTTCTAAACCCAGCTTCTGAAACATAAATTTCAAAAGCTCTGGCAAAGACTTCTGTCGGTGCACCGTAGTAACTAGATTTTTTTCCAACATAAGTTTTGGCCGCTTTAAACCGAATATTTTCTCTATACCTGGTCACAATCGGTTTAAACTCTTCTGACATACTCAGTAATTTTCCATCATCGACGCCATAATCAAGTGAATGACCATACTCATGGACAAACGATTGAATCCCTACACCACCAATCTCATCCCCAGTATCACGAAAATCTACCGCAATTGTATGCTTACTAGGAACATAAAGACCTAGCGCATTGTGATTTCCTAACTTTCTTAAACGTAGATCTGGCGCTTTCTCCCCAGTTTTAGGCAGAATTGCATGTACCCGTTCCATTTCGGCTTCAAATTGTTTAAACAGCGTTAAATCCACCTCATTATCAATTTCCACATAGCCAAAATAGTTAGTTAAAGACGTAGTGTTCATCATTTCTAATGTCTCTTTGTTAATGTGTTTCTTTGTTTGCCAGGCAGACGCTCTTGTCTGTTTATCAATGTCTTTTTCATATTCACTCTGAAGTAAAATATCATAGGTGTTTTGAATGTAATTTTGAATAAAGCTAATGATTTGGTTTTTTCTACGATCTTCTTTAAGATTTTCTGGGTAGAGATAACGTGTGAACCCACCGTCTTTTAAAAGATAAGGAGCTTCTTTCATAAAGCCACCGATTTTACTCTCATCACGTGGTAACGTGGCCAAGAATTCGTCAGTTAATTCTCCATCCAAATCCTTTTCAAAGCGATCAGTGTGTTTCTTCCCACTATATTCTGCGCTCGATAATTTACTTAAAAAACTTTCTAAATGCGTTCGTTCAAAGCCTAACGGTTCTTCATTTGAATCAAACTCCGTTAGTATATCTCGTTGTAGTTTGTCATACCCAATGGCTCGGTTCATGTTTCCTAGCGCCATATAGGTAAATTCATTCACTTCTCTATGCGCAAAATAATAAAACGTCCCATGTTTTGTTCCAGATTTATTTTCTGGATCCAATAACACGTACGTTTTTTTAGTCGTTGTTTTTTGATCATCACTCGTTGTTCTATTGACTAGTGTCATATAGCCTACTTTTCCGTCTAATCGGTCACCTAAGAACGTTCGATCAACTTCTCTAAGCGGTTCTACAATCACTTCTGCGTTCCTTTGGATCCCTTTAGAAGTCGTCCAGTGGATTTCTTTTTCTCCTAAAGGAAAACCATTCCGATTCCGAATCATCGTATCTACCGCTCGTTTTTCGTCTTCTTCCGTCCATGTACCATTTTTGTATATATTATCTGCTAATTTACGAAAACAGGTGTATAACGTATCTTTTTCCGTAAAGACAACCGGAGAAGACTTTGTCGTACCATATTTTCTCTTTAACAATGAGGTTAATTCACTTTCCATCTAAGTTAGGCCTCCTGATTTTCCATTTCTTCTAAGCTATGTTGAAATTGTTGCTCTACTTGTATAAGTGCAGATACTGCACCTTTTTTAAATTCCGTCATTTCGCCTTTTTGGTAGTCATTGACTAAACGTAAAAGAAAATCGTGAAATAGTTCTGTGTTAAATTCTTTTTTTTCTTGTTCCATAAGCTCCTCCTATAATTCCATAGTCTGTGTCTCCACAGCTGGTTGAGACATTTTAATTTTGGTAATCATATTTTGTAGGGTTCGTTCCTGGGCTTTTACCTTTAATAGTCCCTTACGGATTTTCAACTCGTCATTCCAATCGTTTTTCTTTTGTCCCTCATGACATTTGGGCATATGGGGAATGATAGGAATATTTTTCAATTTTAGCCCTTCATAAAAATCTTTTCCTGGTGTTATGATTTTGCCCGATTTAACATCAAATTTCGGCTCGTCATTATCTACAGCTAAAACGATTCTTAACTTTTCAAAAACTTGTTCATTCTTTTCGCAGAGATCATTGATTTCTTGTAGCCATTCTTCAAGTCTTACTTTTTCAAAAATTGCCTTCATTTCTTCAGGACTTGTACAAAGGGCATCCACGATAGCTCGAGAAACAACGCCTATGTTTAGTCCATTCATGGCAACCAATCGACAATTACTCAGTTTGTCTTTGTAAATTTCATAATAAGACATCATATCAATGGGTGCTTCAAATGCAATAATAGTAAAAGGGTTCTCTGGTGTGGCCTTTTTAAATTGTTCCTTATTACCAATATCAACTATAAAACCCCCTTTGCTGCGGGGAAGGGTACGCTTTAGACGGCCATTAGTATCTGGATACAATTCTTTGTTATACCAAATGCCTTGCCGTGCACCGCCAATGACTTTCCCTTCTACGTCAAGGTGTTTAAATACAATCATTGGTTCAGTTTTACCCGTTTCATAATCTGTATGAATCGCTTGTACCATGACTCCTTTATCTAGGAAAAAATTGATTGTCTCGTCAGACAATCCACGTTCTTCTTTTAAATATTTCCGTGCATAATCAAACGTTTTCGTTTCCTTCACCTTATAAACAAAAGGCTTCGATTTTGGCACTTTAGTAATATCAAACGTTCCTACTTCTGCTTCTAACAAAAAATGCAAGGCTTCTTTAAAGGAAACATTGTTTACCACTTTAACCATTTCAATGACGTCTTTTCCTAGATACTCATTTCCTCTAGAGAACCAAGAGAAATAATTCTTATCTGGATTAATCACAAAACTATCATGTTCTGCCCATTGATAATTTCGACCGACCCTTTTTAGTTGCATGCCCAGCATTCCGGCCACATCCAAAATGCTTTTTTGTTTTGCTAACTCTACTAACCTGTTTGGATTATACTTACTCATAAACTCCCTCCCAAAAAGAAAAAACAGACGTTGTTAATAAACAACATCTGCTTTTCTTTGTTTTATTATTTTAGTGTACGCTCTAGTACTGCAATTCAGAAATCGTTTTGATTCTATTTTCCAGTTTACGAACTTGATTGTTTTTCCATATTAACTAGCGAATTTTTACTGTTCTTCACCTTTTGTCGGCACTAGCTGTCTGTCACTTCTAAAAAACTATATAACTCTCTTCTTTTGAAGAAGATTAAAGACTTTTTTGTACAAAACACCATAAATGGGTAGAGTAAAAAATAAAATATATCCACTTTTTACATGCCCTAACGTTAAATCTAATACACGACTAACTCCTATCAGTAAAAGAATCCACATTAGGGAAAATAAAAGCGTCAGCACAATATTATTCAATGTTCTTGTTGTTTCTTCACTAAACCTCATTTTCTTTCTCCTATCTTTTTTTGCTGATTCAAAACAAATTTATCTAATTCCATGTCCATTACCATTAGATCACTTGAACCAAAACTCCCTCCTAACAAAAAAGAAAGACACCAATTTGTCGGTGTCTTTCTTTTTAACATTTGTTCTGTTTACTTCACTTCTTTATATCCGTAACCTTCATAAAGCTTGATCACAGACTCTAAAGAATACGTATCGTCTTTTGAATCGCTAATTTCTGTTAAATCGGCTACGTTCGCTTCTTTTTTGTCATTTAGAATAATATCGCTGTATCCATAAATAACCGTTTGAGTATTCTGTAATTTTCCTTCTGGGCCACCAGAGTATGTTTTAACTGTAAAGATTTTTATTAGATTACCATTTTGAGAACTTCCATAGCTATTTCCCCAAAATGATTCGTTATCTTTAGTATTAGTGTTAAATTGACGATACATCATTTTCTCTTCTTTTATCTCATACTGCGTATTCCAAGTCTCTTCATTTTTTTCTGAGCTTTTGTATTCTCTTCTAATTCCTTCGTCAATCATCCGTTTGATATCATCGAGGTTGGCGATATCAGTTGCTTTTTCAGCAACTTCGTCTAAACCTTTCACTTCAAAAGTTGGATTAAAATCTTTATCAAGTACGTATCCACGATAAATTAACGCTTGCTTGAATTCTTTGGACAAATCTAATTTTGCTTTATCTCCATTTTTAAGGTGTCCGTCATTAGCAATTTTGAAAGTGACATTACTAAGTTTATCACTAAAAGTGTTGTCTACTTTTGCCTCTCCTTGACCATTTGCACCATTAAAATTAACAACTAGGTGCTTTGTAACTTCCTCATTGGTCAATTTTTTAGGCTCTTCTAAGCCTTTTACTTCTACAGTTTTTTCACCAGACTTTATTTTTTTAGTTTTTTCTTCATTCACAGTAGCAATCACTTTTACTTTGTCTCCATTAGATAAGTTTTCTTCTTTATCTAACTTAATTTTATATGAGGAGCCAAGTTTTCTAAGTGCATTTTTTTGTTTGTCTGTCAGACTTATTGTATCTGAATCAATTTTCAGCGTGTCATAAACCAGATCATTGGTATTAACTGAATACTTGGCTTTACCTTGGGTATCCATCCCTGTAAATTCCACATCTACATAATCAACTAGATTCTTTGCACTGCTACAACCACTTAAAATAAACAACCCAACAAAACCAATTCCTAGTAATATTTTTTTCATTATTATCCTCCACAAATTTAATATGCGTAAACTATAGCATAATTATTATCTAAAAGAAAAATGCTTATTCACATATCACTACGCTTTCCTAAAAAAATTCTCTAACTAATCCTACGCCTGTAATTATTTATTATGCTTCCTTTACTTTTCGCCATTTTGTTAAATCAATCGGCGCACATTGCTTTTTTCTTTCAACCTCTTCAATCACTTGACTATGCTCCCAATTAAACTCTGCCAACGCCTCTTTAAAGTTTGATTCTAAGCCTGTATTAATGGCTTGTTGCCGTAGTTGAAGTTCGTCCATTTTCCCTTGCAGAATGCGAGAAAGCTGTTCTGTCTGCTTGTCGTATTCTTCTTTAATGCTTGAATCAAGCTTATTTTTATAGGTGGTTTTAATTGCTACAACCTGTTCCTCACTTTTATTTTGAAAGACCTGGTCAATTTCTTGTAACCTTTGTTGGTGTCGTAAATTTTCTTCCTGAATGCTTTCTTCTTTTTGTTTCGATAACTGTTGGCTCAGTTCATTCAGCTGTTGCTCTTCTTCCATTTTTAGACGTTTAGTGAATTCCTCTTTAATCAATCCACGTTTATCCAGTTCTTGAATTTCTTCTTTAATTTTTGCGGTTTCTTTTTCGACAAACGTCATTAAAACTTGTGAAACTTCCGCTTTTGTAGACAATAATACATCTTGGACAATAGTATCATGTTTCGATACAGTGGTTAGTTGTTCCATGTGCTCTGACAGCTTGTCTTGTTCTGACTGTGCCTGGGACTCTTCTCTTTCTGTGATTAATTTCTCTGTAAAAAAAGCTGGCTCAACTAGCTCTGTAATATTCATTGATTGAAGGTTTCTTGTTAATCTATTCATTTCTTCTCGCTGCTCTTTAAGTTCCGTTTGTAGGGCTTCAAATACTTCTTTTGATACTTGAATCATGTCCGGAGTTTCTGAGGTTTTATCCTGAATAGTAGTACATTCTTTTTCTCTCGTTTCTTCACGAGTACTTTCAGAAGGAACCGTTACTTCTTCAGACACAGGCTCACTCACAGATTCTGTTTTTTCTGTGTGAAACAGTTCGGATTCAAAATCTTCTAAGGTCAATGGTTTCGACTCCTGTTCCTCTTTTTGAACTTCTTTTTCAACCGCTTCATGTTCAGGATCACTTACTAAAGTTTCGTTAACAGAATAGGTTAATGGTTTTTTTGTAAAAAACGGTGACAATGCGTCTAACCAATTAAACGATTCTTCCTGTGGTAAATGAATCACTTCTGAATAATACACTTGCGCTTTCAAATCGTTTTTTACTTTGGTAATTGTCACGTTCCCTTTAAGATAATCTCTTCTAAAGCGATTATTTTCGTCAATTAGGTGATTCACTAATTCATAAGGATCCTTTACCTCTTTTTGTATAAATGATTCACACCCTGAAAATTCGTAAACAAATTTTGGTTTTCTACTAAATAGCCCCATGCTCATTCTCCTTTGTTAGATTATTTTCTTGATTGATAGTTGATTGAACAGAAGAAAAAGGAGGAATCACTTGTTTTTCACTCTCTTTTAATCGTTTTACTGCTTCTTCCAAGGTCAAATCCATTTCTTCCATAGTTGATCGGAAAACTTTTACCTCTTCTTCAGAAATCTGTGCCTGAAGCTTCTTAATTGTCCCATTTAATACCTCACGTTTTTTCATGGTGTCATTTAATTTTTCTCGCAATTTTTCTATCTTTGATTGACTCATATTTTTCACTCCTTAACGATTGGTTACGTCTTTAATTTGTGTCACTTTATTGTCAGAATACCTCAATTGAAGTTCTTTAGATAAAACCGTTCCAGACTTTTGATACGGTGCCTTTTGTTCTATTTTCACCTTAATGTTAAACAGGTTCTTATCTGATGTATCTTGATAAATTTGCGACGATAAATACCGACTGGAAACAAGTTGTGTAGAATTAGACGTATTGATCTCTTTTTTCTTCTCATACGTTTGAATCAATTCTTTTAGTTGTTCACTATCTGCCTCAATCGATTGTGCTTCATAACATTCTTTACTCATTTGTTCTTTTAGTAGTTTAGCTCTGTCTGAAACAGATTTATCTTGAAGCTCCCAAGTATAATACACACTAAGAAATTTCTTTACAGCTTCCGTTGCGTCCTTTTTTTCTGAAGACGACGAGTCAATGACGCTAGATTCTGTTTGTGCCATACTACTTCTCGTGATTTCTGTTGCCCTAGTTGATTGTTCCAGTGAAAAGCTTGATTGCGTTGAGTCAAACATGTTACTTTTTGTGACCGTAGTACTTGTTGCTGGAGTAATCTGCTTTTCCGAGTCAAGCACTCGAATGCCTAAATATATAAGCCCACCTAAAACTATGACCACAAAAAGTCCACCAATACTTAAAAACAGTCGTATTTTTCGTTTGTCTTGCATACTTTACTCTCCTTTTACATAATAAATTTACTTTTTCGGTGGGTGTATGACCGAAGAAATCCCTCCGGATACATAAGTAACCGTCCATGTTTTTAAAGGCCCTGGATTTTGATCGTAGAGTAAGAACTGGTTATTCCCTAGAATCTTCCCTACAACGCCGGTATGGCCGTACAATGAGTCTGCCACCCATGACCCCATATTTGCCCCTGCATGAAAATTAATGATATCTCCTGGTCGAATATCCTTGTATTTTGGTTCTTTTACTACTGTCCACTTCCATTTATCCCAAGGATAATCATTACCAATTTCACTAGCCTTCACCCCATTTCTTAGGATAATTTCAGGGGTAATAGAGTGCGCATAGTACGCAGTAACGGCGTAACACTGTCCCGTGATACCACCAAACTCTCCACTAACTTCTTTTCCGAGAAGTTTGTCTAATACTGCTAGTCCGGCGCCTCCTCCGCCACCAATCGGCCCATAACCTCCTGGCGGCTTAGGGGTTCCTCCGTGATCGTCGATCCATTTATCTAATTTCTCTGCTATTGCCGCTCGTGGCTTGCCTGCGTCTAATTTCGTCCAGTAAACAAATTGACCTGGCTTTAATGTATTGTTATGGAAAGCTTTTGCTCGTTCGTCCATAATAGCAATCGTTGTATTACCATAACTATCAATTTGTGTGCTTCTGAATTCGGAAACTGCTCGAGTATTGTCCCAAGAAGCACCTTGATTTGGATCATTATCAAAAGCACCATACCCAAAAATATTCGCTTTTGGATAGTCATGCGCCACGCCTGCTGTTCCATAGGAAGATTCCATTTGGGCAAAGGCCACCAACATTCGTACGTCAATTCCTGAAAGAGCCTGTAAACGAAGAAATTCTTTTCCTGTGGCTCGATTATCAACAGTAAATCCTTCATTTTTGATAAAACTATCAATTTGTTCTTCTTTAATCCCATATCGCTGGGCTAACAACGAAGAATGATAGGCGTCTTTTCCGTCCCAATGTTCAACATACATTTCGCCACTATCTGAAGCTGAACTATTTTGACTATTTAAAAGTAAAAGAAATCCGAACAAGAATAAAAGAAGAAAACTAACAGCTGCGATTATCCAACCAATGGGATTACTTGAAAGAACAGCGCTAGCCATTCTAGTAATGGATTGAACAATCGTTTCACGTACTTTTCTGGTCGCTTGTTTAGCAGTCTTTCTACGTTTGAAAGACTTTTTTAAAGGTTTCTTCGTATAGTTTTTACTTGTAACTATCTGTTCTTTTTTTCCTAAAAATCGCAAATCGTCTAACTTACCGTTCGTCACAGACTTCGCATACTTTTCATTCTTACTTGTAAATCCATGAATTTTCTTAGTTGTCTTTATCAAACGATTCCCTTGATTAGTACTATTTTGAAAATACTGTAGTCCTTCATTTTCTTCTTCCTGATTCAAAGCATTCAAGCTTCTATCTACAGCCTTTTTGGCACTTGCTTGTTTTAAAGATTTGGAAAAAGAAGCATTTTTTTCTTGTTTTTTGACTTTCTTTTTTTCTTTTGCCTTTTTCTTTTTTATCGCTTGTTCGTTACTGGCGACTTTATCCTTTGCCTTTTTTTTAGCTTCAGTATTTTTCTTTGTATCCTTTAATGGAGATTTTTCTTCTTTTATTCCTTGTTTCTTTGAAGAATGTTCCTTCTTTTTATTAAAAGAAGATTCAAAAGTCGTTGTTGGCTTCTTTTTTACCTTTATTGACTTCGTTTCATTTTTCTTTTCAATCCCTACCCCATAGGTTGCTCTCTGTTTAAGTTTTGAAATCGTTCCTTTTTGAATCCGCAGTTCCTTACTTTTCACTTTAAATTGGACTTCCTTCTTCAAATGGAAACGATCTTTTTTGGACTGGTTAATTTGCATAACTTGTATCCATCAATTCAAAAAGTTTGGTATCCTCTGGAATCTTATTAGAAAAAGGAATGATTTGTCCTCCTGCAATAATTAATCCTGTACCAACCTTTGTATTTTCTAAATACATGGCTTGCTTTTCAGTCAATTTAAATCGCTCAACCAGCGCCTCTAATACTTCCCCTTTTTGTTCGAGCAATACTAAGAAATCCGAATTAAAAAGAATAGAACGTCCTTCTAAGGTTGATAACATCGTTTCCGCTGACTGAGTCATAAAGGTAGGACACCCTCTATACTTACGAATACGGGCATAAATTTCTGCTGCTTGTTCTCGTAAAATTGTTGGTTGAGTAGGATTGATAATGACTTGGAATTCGTCAATGTACACATACGTTTCTATTCCTTTTGCTCGATTCTCAACTACCTTATTCCAGACACGATCCAAAATTGCTAAATACCCAAATGTCTTCATTTCATTTTTTAGTAAATACATGTCATAAATGATTAAATTACTATTTACATTCACGTTTGTTGCTTTAGCAAACATATTCAGTGACCCTTTAACATATAAACGTAACCCTTCTAACAATTCCTGCGCTGCTCCACTGGTATCTCTGCCTAACACGTCATACCATTCTTGTAAGGTTGGTGTCTCGTATTCCTCAAAGGTTTGAATGGTGACCTCATCAATAATAGAACGTTGAGTAGACGAGATTGTTCCCAATTGATTGGTAATTAAGCTAATTAAGAAATTTGATTTAATAGCTACTGGATCGTCACCCACTTCCATCGCTTCTGGATCGGCTAATTCAAGAATATTAATAGACGTATCGCTTCCTGGTGCCACTGTTACAACTTCTCCATCTAAAAAATCTGCAAGGGGCATATATTCTCTTTCAATGTCTAAAATAACAATTTCTGCTTTAGGGTTTCTTAACATTGTCGCAATGATCTCACTTTTTGCGGCAAAAGATTTTCCCCCACCTGATACAGCCAAGAATCCGCCATTCGCATTCTTCAACTCGCGACCCATGCGATTGATTAAGATATTATTTTTAGAGAGCTGATTAATCCCATAATACGTCCCATTGGCATGTTGTACGTCCTGACTGGTAAATGGTGAATTGATAGATATGTTCGGTGTAATAAGATCACGTGTAAAGGTACGTTCAAAAGAAAGATAATTTTTTCCTAAAGGTAAACTGGAATTTAATGCTTGTTCTTGCGTTAAATAAAGAGGTTCAAACACCGCACCAAACTTTTCACCGACTGCTTTTACCTTATCAATTTGATGGTACAAGGATTCTTTAGAATCGTCCCATACATACACAAAAAACGTAGAAGAAAGCTGCTTGTCACCTGTTTCTTCCACGAATTCGATTTGTTCTTCTAAATCATTTTGTAGTTCTTTTACAGTACGTGCAATATGTTTGGTTGAGTACCCTCTCTCACTTGCCTTCATTTCACGTTTCATCACGTCTTCGCCAACATTCATTGCTTCTGTACGAAGCTTCTTATTCGTTTTAGCAACCGAATATGGGGTTGCATGAATGGTAATCACCATTTCGGCTTCCGCTTCAGTTAGCTCCTTAAACATGTTATCAGAGAGATTTTTAGGGAAATCCCTCAAATAAAGGACTTGGCCGTAGTGTTCATCCATTTGGAAATCAATTTTACCAGGCTTTTTAAAGTCCAAATAATTCGGAGCAATTAAATCTTTGGTGGTACAATTATTTCTAGCAATATCCTGGTAATCACCATAAAGTGGCTTTCCTGGCCGCAAGATTTTATTTAAGGTACGTAACCGTTCCATGCCGTCTTGTACGTCCATCGTTGCTCTTGTACTCATTAATTCATCATAAAAAGCGTCACTAACGTTTAATAATCGCTTATTGGCATTCCGTGCATTATCTGCTTTCGTTCCTAAAGTGATAAAACGTTCCACTTTCCAATTGTTTCGTCCTACATCATAATTGGTTTCAAGAATCTGATTTAATTCATTTCTTAACTTATCTCTTTGATCCCCCTGTAATTTGTAGGCTGTTTCTTCCATATATGCCCCTTTAGGATTTTTAGTGACTAACAAGGTCAATTGGAAGTGTTCATTCTCAGACAACAAATTTATCGCTTTGTTGTATTGACCCAAAATTGTTTTTTGCCTATCTGTGCTTGCTGTCGTATAGTTGACTGCACCCAACGTATATGTTTTTGAAAATAGATTGTCCACTACATACATCAATCCATCTTCAAATAAAGCATTATAATAGATTGAATTTTGTGTACTCGCTGATTTAATTTTTTTCTTAATTTGTTTCTGTTTCTTTGATTTTTTTACTTTTTTTGAAGTCTTTTGCGTCATATTTTTTTATCCTTTCATCTTCTTTTTGATAAGTTCTTACTTGTATGGTTGTTTGAAATTTTAAGAGTAATTTTAGCCATGTTGAATACTTCAATCCATGAGGTTTCATCATTGCGTTACAACCAATTAATCCTATGATTGGCATTAAAATAACTCGTAAAAGTCCAATTGGGATAAACTGATAGATTACATTAAATATATCTGCTGCTAAATACATAAACAAACTAAGAACAAATAACCATTGGCGCAGTGTTAAACCACCAAAGGTAGACTCTCTCTTAGAAGCGTCCTTAAATACTTTAATTTCCATTTCATTACACCCCAAACAGTTCTGAAGATTTTTTGTGTGTTTGCCAAAGAACGATAATAAACACAATAGCTAATATTAAGTTTTGATAAAACTTGACGTCTGTACTCACATCCAAAGGATTGCCTAAACCAGCTATATTTAACGTGACTTTTGATAAAAAATGATACACGCCAAACACAACCATTATGACTGCTGGTTGAAAAGAGTACGCTAACACTTTTTTTAGATAGGTTTTCCCAATATGATCATGTTCTTCAGAAGCGAAGGAAGCCATTGGAATCGGCATAAGAGCCAACATTACATACAATTGAAAGAACCGCAACATAACAATAACCCATGTCATCACAAAAGCTGTTAGCGTGACTAAAGCGCCAATAATCATTAATAACAACACCATAATCCCTTTTCTTAAAGCTTCTGAAGGATTCAAAAATGCAGTAAGTAAATCTCCTAAAATAGACATCATATCTGTAGACATTTCTACACTCGGTAATGTAAAAACATCAAACGCACCATTTGCTTGTCCGGATATCAGCTTTGCACAGCCAATTCCCAAAATCAGTATAAAATTTAGTGAATAGCTTGAAAGACCGACGGCTAGTCCGCCTAATGCCGTTCGAAATGATAGACCTTGAAACATTTTCAAGGTCACTAATCCTCCATTAGAAGCATTTACTTTTTCAAAAATTTTTGCTATTTCAAAGATAATGAGTAATCCAACCATATACAGTCCTACTGAAAGGGTTGAGTTTGACACTATATTGTTTACCCAACTTAATGTACTTTGAGAATATTCACCCATTGTTTGAGTAAGTATTTGAACTAATTCCATTGTTGTTCTCCTTTCATCCTCACTGAATTAATTACATGCCTGGAGGGTTTGAGAATACTCCGGTAATTAATGTGCCTCCTCCTAACGCTAGCAAGAGAATTCCTCCAACCAATAACCAGGATCCTTCCATTTTCCCTGAAGAATCACCTTGTCGTCCAGATTGTGTTAATTGGACAATTCCCCATACTGCCATCAAAAGTCCTCCACCAGCGATAAACCACTGGATTCCTTCTACAATCTTTGTACCTGTTGCATTCGGATTTGCTTTTCCTACAACTAACGTTGCTTTCATTGCTAAATACTGTAATTGTTCTTTCATGTGTTCATTTCTCCATTCAATTTGTTTTTATTTTTTATGCAGCCCAATCAATGTCTAAAACCAACGGTTCTGAAGAATCGTCTTTTTTACTGTTTGCTTCAAACATTTCTAAGCTATTTCTATACCGTTTCACTTCATACCAATTTGGATCACCCTCTTCGTGCCCAAATTCTTTGGCATGAGGGTGCTTCTTGTAGTTGTATTTCCGTACTTTAAACATTGGAACTGAAGCAATTTTAACTAAAGAATGTAAGCGATCCAGTTCACCCACTTCACTGAACGTAATCACTTCGCGTCCCATGGCCTCACTTCGAATCATGCCACGTTCTCGTTTTTTCTGATAAATCGTCTTTTTACCAGCTGCTTCAGAAAAGAATTTTTGTGTCGCTGGTTCTGTAGAACCAGATAAATATACCCACGCATCACAATTTCCAAAGAAGGATTCCCAGCTGTCTTTGTACATTTTTTTAATCTGCGTGATATTTTGTAACATAATTGTGATACTCATTAAGCGACTACGGAATACAGATAGCGCTTGTTCAATATTTGGTACTTTTCCAAGATTTGCGAACTCATCCATTAAGAATTGAATTGGAATCGTTGCTTTCCCACCTAACTCATTGTCTATCTTATTTTCAAGTGTTCTAAAGGCTAATAAAAAGATAAGAAGCGGTAAGAAATTAAACGTATCATCCATATCTGGAATTTTCAGGAAGACAGCTGTCTTCTCTTCTACCCATTTTTCAATTTCTAAATTATCGTCTTTAATAAAGTCTTTAACTTGTTCCAAATCAAATAAGGAGAAGCGAGTAATTGTAATAGCCAACACACTATCTCTTGTTTTTCCTTCGAAGTTTCTAAGGAAGTTTAGCCACTGTAAATACGCATAGTTTTCTGTGCCAAATTCTTCCGCAAAATTTTTGAACATAAATTCCAATGGGCTTTCTACGTCTTTATTTTCTCGTTTTAATAATCGAATCAGTGTACCTATTTGATCCAAGCTAGGCATAACACCATCGCCTTTTACTTTATCTGTACCACGGTAGCGGTAATACAAATAAGCAAATAATGCTGTAATCAACATTTCCTCTGACTTGTCCCAGAAGGGTTCCCCTTTCTTCTCATGTTCCGCATTGGTTGCCCCAATTAACGCATTAATTACTTTTTTTAAGGTGATTTCGTCTTTCACATAAGCAAAAGGATTAAAATGATCCGTATTTTTTAACGTATCAAAATCTACTACTTTAATTTTATATCCGTTTCTTTCGAGCATTTTTCCTACCTTATGAACCGTTTGTCCTTTTGGATCTGTCAAAACAAAACTACCAAGCATTTGCGCAATATTTGACATAATGTAAGACGTTGTTTTCCATGCCCCTGATCCACCAACAACGATCACATTGTTGTTCCTGTTTAGTCGGGGTTTTTTTCCTTCATAAAAATTCTTATAGCACCCTTGACCAAATATTAGATTGTCCGAAAACTTTTTCTTGTTTCGAAATTGTTTCATTTCTTTTCGAGTCCCCCAACGACCACTCCCGTGTTCTTTACCAGGCATGTACTCTCTTGTATCTCGCACTAGATAAGCCAATGAAGCAGCCGTTAAGACAGCACCACATGCTAGCAACGGATTGGTAGCCGTTGAAAAATGAAACGGGTGATAGGCAATCTCTCGTGGTGTTTGAAGGACTTCTACAATTTTTTCCGTTATTCCTGGTGCGTTCATAGCCAATTCCGCTGCACGGTTGGCAATAAATCCTCCGATACCACCCATAACCGCATAAGGTATAAATGATTGATTCTTTGTCATAACTCTAATCCATCCTTTATGTCTTCAAAAAGGGAAAGCGATTCTAACGATTCTTTGGTATTCTGTGCTACTTCTTTGCTTCCTTCTTTGATTAAAGCTCCTTTTGTCTGTTGTAACTCTTCTACTTTTGCTTGTTTCTGAATTTCCACTTGCTCTTTTGCTTGCTTAATCAACTTTTCTAATGTTGGCTTCGTCACCGTTTCAGGATCTTCCAATATTTCATTTAATGTTCGTTCAATGGCTCTTGCGGCAATGTTGGCGTCTTTTGCATAAAAATAGAGCTCCTTGGATAAATCAGGTAGCTCTTTTATATGGAATTGGAGACCATACTCTGTCATCATATTTTTTAATTGTTCTAAATTGATATCTTTGTCTAAAATCTGTGGTTCAGCCAACATTTTATTTGTAGCAAGTAAGAAGTCATACTCCTTTTCTCCGGCCTGTAATAATACTTTATTCTCACAGTCCCGAATAAGCTCCATTCGCTGCTCTTTCGGCAATTGTTTAAATTTCGCTTCTAAATCTGGTGAATCGGGTAATCCTAACTTTTCTCTTAACTCTTTAAACTTCTCCCACTCATTCTCACGATTCACTTCGCCTTGCTTTTTTTGTTCTCTTGTCTTCGCAAATTGTTTCATCATTGAAAGCATTCGTACTACTTGGTAGAATTTTTGTGGAGTATTTTTAAACATAATTTGATAGGCTTCCTGTTGACTCTGACTCATTCTCTCACTCCTATCCATAAAAAATACACAGCTTCTGGATTATTACATCACATCAGTTGTGCACCAAAATAATAATTGAATTGATTTGTTGCTCAAACATTGCTAGAAATTCCGGTTGTACAATTCTTTCTGTTTTCACCGTTTCCTTTAAAAAAGCAACATAATCCATTAAATGTCGTTTTCCTAGATCTGATAGCAAATCTATCTTTGGTAAATTATGGACTGCGTCTGCATACTGCCCCAAAAAGAAACGTTCTTCTTTGGTCATATCATCGGAATAGCAATACTCTCGAATAATAATGGCCAAATCATAAAAGATCGTACTCAGTAAATCTCGTTCTGTTTTAGAAGTCATAGGTATCACCTCTTATTCAAAGTCCTGTGGCAGCCGTGCTTCCAGTTCATTCTCTTCCTCTTTTTCCTCACTCGGCAATTCGCCTTCTAGGTGCGCTTTCAAAACGATTAACAGGTTTTCAAGTGTTTGATCGGTTAAAGTCATGCCTTTCCCCATTCGTCCATCTGGTGACCAAGAACGCAAGTCATATACTGGATCACGCCCATTATAGGATATTTTGTTTAATTCAACCGTCCATCCTTTCGCATTTCTATTAATAATCGCTATTTCTTCCGTCTTTTCAAAAGACATTTTTTGTTGCTCTTCTTTTGGTTGATTTTTAGTTAAATCAATAACCATTCTTTTCACTCTCCTTTAACTTTGAATCATTTATCCTTTTTACTAAAATATAATGAACACATGACTATTGCCCACATAGAAGTACACAAGAAAACAAAAATGTTGCTATATGCAAAGGCCAAGAGTAATAAATTATCATTGCCATCTTTACTGTATCCTTATAGTATTTTGCTTTAAAAAAGTCATAAAATAGGTAGAAGCATAAAATGTACATAGGTAGGAGGAGGATTACCAAAGCTACAACCAGCATTTTCAGTTTTCACCCTTTCGTAAAGTTGTCCTCGGTTGCTTTCCCAGTAATAATCATTAGTTTGGGGATCAAATAAGAAAGCTGTTCATCAAGTAATTGTTCTTCTTCAGTCAAAGGTGCTTGTCCTGGTATTCTCATTGAACTAAGAGATTTTTGAACAGCTAACGTACAAAGCAACTCATAATCCGCTTCTGTTAGCTTTTTACTATATTCTGGGTGAAATTGCTGATATGCTGTACATGTAACCTCTTCTGCCTCTATATTTCGTTCTAATCGAACCTGTACAGGATATCCTGGAGCAAATTGCGCATTTACTTTCCACAATAACTCATCGGATTCAACGACTTCTTTAATTTTGATTGTAGAAGGCCTAGTGTCGCCAAAATATTCAGCTAATCGATCGAGAAATTGATTAACACTTTTAACATTTACTTGTTCCCAAGGGTAATGCTCAGTTAGTAACACTTTCATACTTATTCCCTACTCTCTTTTTAACTATAAAAAGAGGACGATAATTATCGTCCTCTTTCGTTGATTTTTACTTACTAATTTTCAATCGAAACTTACGAAATGCTTTTTGAATTTCATTACGTTTCCAGAACGCAATTCCAGCCAATATTGACCAACCTGCTACTTTCACTAACACACTAGTTGGTGTATCTCCTGTATGTGGTAAAACAGCTTGTGCTACTTGTTGAGCTGGTGTTTGCGGTTTAGGAGTTTCTTTCTTCGGTGTTTCAGGGACTACAGGCGTTAAATCTTGTGTCTTTTCTTTGCCATCCATATTATGGTCAGTATCTTTTTTATTCTTATCGCCATCTTTGCTGTATCCAACTTCTTTGAAGTAATACCGTGTACCTTTTGGATCTTTTGAATAGTCATATTCTGCCTTAATACGTTCCACCGTTTCTTTTTCAGTTACTTCGTATTCTTTGATTCCTGACTTCCATACATCCTTTTCTTTTCCATCTGGTGTGACAGCTACTAGAATCGTTTCAAAGGTACGTTTAGTACCTTTCTTAATGTTTTTATGCTGAATCGTTACATCATCGTAAAACGTTACTTTGTCGCCCCATGTAAACGTTTGTGTTTGGCCATCACCAGTATGAGCCTTCGTTGAAATTTTCACTTCTGGTTTCTCTGGAATAATAGGTGTTAAATCTTGTGTTTTTTCTTTACCGTCCATATTATGGTCGGTATCTTTTTTATACTTATCGCCATCTTTGCTGTATCCAATTTCTTTGAAGTAATAGCGTGTGCCTTCAGGATCCTTTGTATAATCATATTCTGCTTTTACTGTTTGGATCGTTTCTTTATCGGTTACTTTGTAATCTACT